>FUFK010896202.1_pt1 | contig 31071 bp, 40 predicted proteins | sample 1021851 | NCBI WGS metagenome assembly FUFK01 (sample SAMEA51879418, study PRJEB19060) | metagenome | reverse complement strand
ACTATCACTATGAGGAGTTATTATTTCATTATTACTAGTTGACTGTCTGTAAGCCCACTTAAAATTGTACTAGATGCGGCTGCCTGTCCTCCAGCGTTGGAATCGGCTGCTAAAGTAGTCATNTTATTANTTTNTNNAGTACNTCCTACTTTTATTTTGTAACCGTAGTCTTTTTCGTAGTCTCCTTGCTTAACAAAAACTAACGCCTCTTTTGCTAACGCACTAGAGGTGCTAGAACGTTTTGTAATTGTTTTCTCTGTGTTAACCAAGAAAGTGCTATCAGCTATTGTAAGAGCTTTGATAGCTGTTCTAGGTGACGTTGTATTTAAATATGTTGTGCTTCCAGTTATAGCTTCTACAGCACCAGTGTTTAAATCGTAAGCTCTTAATGTATTACTTTCAAATACAAGAACGTACTGCTCATCGTCTGTGCGTTTTATAAAGTGTATAAAACTATTAGAAGCTATAGCAGAATTTTCTAATTTGTTTATGTACCTAGTGTTAGGTCTTTTCTTTAATCCTTCAGCCACACTGCTTATAGCATTTTCTTGCTCTGCACACTGCCCAGCAAAACGTGTTGCGTCCGATTGCTGTGAGACTCCCTGTATGAGATTAGGAACTGCTGTAGTAATTAAAGGCATTACAATATACTGTAGTTTCTGTTAACACCTATTCTTGAAGCTGCATCATAGTTGTCAAATACAGTGTAGTTAGCTTCATCGTTTTCACGATCTTTAAAATAGGTTTCTATTTCTTGTTCAAGTTTTCTAAGACGTTCTACATCTAATGTGCTCTGTGGATATAGCTCAGTCAATAAGAGTGCTGTACGTACCTCAAGAAAATCACGGAATTTATTAGGACACTCTGGTAGTATACGTTCATATATTACTGTAGCTTTAATCTTGCTAGGAAAACTATGTGTGTGATTTTTAAGATCATACAAATATCCCACATTCATTGTAGAGTATGTATTGGTTCTTGTTCCTCCAGCACCAAACTCAGTCTTGTAAGTTAATCTAGGATAGGTTCGTATTGTTGCATCATGATCATTAGGCTCAACGCTCAGTGCATTATTTGGAACATCGATAACACTAGCTTGCTTCACCGAAACCTTACTAGCGTTAGCCCCCCAATCAGCATCCCAAGGATACGTAACTGAAGTAGCACTAGGTGCTGAGTAAAGGTCTGGATTGGATTGATTAGCGTCCCTTAAACGCCAACGGAATGGTTTATCGTTGTCCTTGTTTCCATCTTGGTTATCTGTAACTTCTCTAAGGGTGTAAAGATTGTTGTAGTTTTTCCATGTACCACTTCTTCCTATAGGATTACCTGCTTGTTGATTTTCTACTAGATTGCCCTCACTGTCACGAACATTCTCTTGCTCTGGGTTTAACAAGTATAATCCACTGCCACCATCGTGATTAGGAAACTCATCGCCTGCATCAGTAAGAGTTATCTCTGCTGCTTGTAGATTTGTACCAGAGACTAGAGTTACATCCTTTTCAGTATTGAACCACCAACCTCTGCCTTGTAGCTCAGTTGCTGTATCACGCATCAACAACACAGCTTCAGATGCTAAAGAATTATCATTTAATGCTGATATAGAAGGCTCTCCTAGTAAACGTAATATACGATTAACTGCATCTATTTCTCCTTGATCTGTGCCTGTAGCTATAGCTGTTGAGTTTCTTAGTTTTACAGCATCTTTAATTAACTCTACTTTTTTGTATGCAGGTGTATTTTGAAAGGCAGTTTCTTGGATACCCATCATTCTCATTTCAGCTGCAAAATCTCTATATGTTTTAAACTCAGTCCCAATTACGACACCACCATTATTATAAAAAGCTTGCTCTGCTACAGCTCCAACAGCTGTCTCAGCATCTAATTGAGTTTTCTGCGATACAAGAAGATTCTTTTCTGCTGTTCTCTTAGCTGTCTCTTGTGTTTCCGTAAGCTCCTGTTGAATTACAAGAGTGTCTTGAGATTGCAATAAATCAGTTTCTTCATCTGTTTTAAGTGCTTGCTTCTCCAGAAGCGTAACCTCTCTGTTTCTTTTAGCTGTCTCTTGCTTCTCTGTAAGCTCTTGCTGAATAGTCAAAGCATCTTGAGATTCTAACAAGTCAGTTTCTTCTTCAACTTTAGTAGTTTGTTTTTCAAGAAGAGTAACTTCCCTGTTTCGTTTTGCAGTCTCTTGTTGCTCTGTTAAGAACTGTTGTTCCAATAGATCAGTTTCTTCATCTACCTTGAGTTGCTGAGATTCTAGAAGATCAATTTCTTCTTCTACTCTAGTTACTTCTCTATTTCTTTTGGCAGTCTCTTGTTGTTCAGTTAAGAACTGCTGCTGTAACAGATCAGTTTCTTCATCTACCTTAAGCTCTTGTGCTTTTAATAACTCAGTTTCTGCTTTAGTTTTATCTGTGTTTGCAAGCTCGCCTCCAAGACGCAGTATTCCTAACTTCTCTTCAACGTTCCCTTGCAGGAACATAACTTCATCTACACCTAGTCCTTTTAACTCAGCAGGAAAGTCATTGAAATCAAGAACACCGTTTGAGTTGCGTACGTGTGCCTGTTGAAGTATAGCTAGACTTACCAGCTCTTCATTATAGGAAAACTTCTGTAACTCTTCTGATCCAATTAAACGTGTCTGTGCTATACGAGCAGCACGTATTGTAATGTATCTTATTGCTTCTTCTGGTATGCTCTCATGAAAATCAGCACCATCTCTGCTAGGATATAATACTATATTAGCTGATGGGCTATAACCTCCAGATGAATTTTGTTGATTAAACCACCAGCCTTTTGATTGTATATCATTACTAACTTCTTTGATTGTGTTTAACGCCAGCGTAACTTGCTGTGGTAACACATCACCAGCTATTGTATTTACTGGTGCTTCACCTAAGTTAGCGAGCACTGTGTTTACTGAAAACAATAAATCTGTTGCTCTGTTGACTGCTTGGATTAAGAGCCTCTGTTGCCATTACTTACCTTTCTTTTTTTTAGGAAACCCCTTCTTCATATTGTCGTAAGATTTTTTACTGACAGTTGATTTGCTTTTGGGACGGCTGATTCCTAATCTTCGTCTGCGATTAATATTTTCGTATAAACTCATTTTGATTTTCCTTTATCTTTATGTGAACCATCACATGTTGGTTTTGTTTTAGATTCTCCGCACGTACATTTTTTCATAATTAACACTTCCACTTTCTTAAATAAAAAACCCCACCCCTCAAAAGAGGGGCAGGGCGTGATAGATAGGTTATGCAGGTTTGACTGCTACCGCACACTCTGGACGGAGAACTCCGTGACCCATTGCATACTTAGCAACAAACAAGTGACCTTGACGCTCAATCTGATACTCAGACTCTGTGGCAAGATCAAGAAGCTTGACCGTACCGATAGCTTCCTTACATCCAGCAAGGATACCATACTCAAGAGTAGTTCCAGAACCAGTTGTCAACGCAGAGAAGTCTCCGTTATAACCAGTACCGCTTCCACCAAATACATCGTTGTTAGTAGAACCATCATCAGTTGCAGTAGTTGATAGGTCTCCTAGATCAGCAATGTCCTTGAGGTGGTTGCTCTTTACAAGTGAGATACCAGCAACGCTTGCAACAGTACCAGCATTGACGTTACCGCCAGTACCAGTGTCCTTGTTGATTGCAACGTTGTCAGATGTCAACAACTTGTAGTAAGTCTCTGGAGCAAGAATAGCATAACGTCCTTCTTCTGGAGCGTCATTCTCGTCAAGAGTCTTAGCAACCGCATACAGTGCATCGATGATACCACTAGCTGTGTTAGTTTCAGCACCAGTGATGCTTGTACCAGCAGGAGTATTGTTTAGGTTAGCAGAAGCTTGAGTTGCAGCATAAAGAGTCTTCATCGTTGCGATGTCGAAACGTTTTGCTAATGCTTTACCAAGCTCGTTTGCATAGATAGAGCGAACATCGTAGTGAGACTTAAGCTCATCGATGTTAGCCAAGAATGTAGACGCAATAAGAACGTCATCAATAGTGATGATCTTCTCGTTCATGCCAATTTGTGACAAGTATCCAGTTGAGGATTCAACGATATTTTCGCCTACAGTGTGATATTTTGCAGTAGCGATTCCAGAAACAGGGAACTGTGCAGACTTGCCAGAACTAATTGTACGGACAAGGTGAAGGTCTTTCATCACATTGTGCTCAGCATAGCTGGTGAGAATCTCACCACTGAACACCTTGAGAAAGAGAGCATCATTGTCAGAACCCCCTTGAATCAAACCACTACGAGAGGGAGAGAAGTCTCCATTTGCCATAGTAATTTTTCCTTTCGGTTTATTTGTTTTAGGTTTAGTTTAGGTTTTTCAGTCTACGTATATTTTGCAATCGTGAGTTGTCAGACGTATCTGGCTCAGTTGCTACTTTGTACTAGAGTAGAAATTATTTTACTTGCGATGAACCAAAGTAGAAACCTACAATGGCTAACGCAGTTTGTCTTACTTCTGGTAGTATGGCATACCCAGTTACGAGTTCCCATTTCTTACCAGANAATAATCCAAATAAGAAGCTAGTATCCTTTTGTACGGATACTCCAATATCTGTAAAAGCTATAAGAAAAGGTGCAGCGATAATAGCAAACATTGTACATACGACAATGAACCTACGTATCCAAGCACCAGACGCACCACCCCTTGCAGCAGCTGCATCAGCACTTGCGTCAGCAACTTGTTGTTTTTTAATTGCTTGCTCAAACAATCGTGTTTGATTCTGGGCTTGTGTGGCAATCATCTTCATGATGAATCCACTCACGCCTCCTCCAAGCATAGCTACAAGTTCTGGTGTCATATTAAAATGCGTTTGATACAGCTAATCTTTTCTCTACTGATTGACGATAAGCTGGATCGTTTTTGTATCTAGGGTCTTGCATAGCTTCTACCATAGAAGCAGCAGAGCCAAAGGGTCTAGGACCACCACCAGCACTAGTTGTACCTTGATGTAAATTAGGAGGTTGACCACCAGCAGCCACAAACTGTGCATACAATCCTTTGACTGCAACCTGTGCCTCTTGCACAGAGCCTTTTTCAACAATGTTATTGAATGCCTCTAGGTCACCGTCTGATAGGTTCTCACCAGCCCACTCACTCATTGCTTCATAGTTGCCAGCACCTCCAACAGAGTTCTGTATCTCTACAGCAGACGCTGTTGATAGAGCCTCTTGTCCTTGTATGTATGCTTCAACAAACTCTCTTGGTATACCTGCCTTTTCTAAATCTAGAAACGCTTTGTCAGATAGCTGTCCAGTCTCTGCAAACTCTGTCGTAGCGTTTGTAACAGCGTTGTTAACTTCTGGCGTAGTCTCTTCACTAGCTTCTTTTGATTCTTCATTGGTATCTGCTCCTTTGGATGATTGTTTCTTTTGCAGCTCCTTATAAGCTTTTGCTAAATCTTCTGGAGACTCAAACTTTTCATCTAACCATTCTGGTCTTTCTGATTGTTCTGTCTCTTCAGATACAGGTGAGTCAGAATCTAATGTCTGTCCCCTCTGGCGAGCAGCTTCTTCTTGCATAGCTGCTTGTTTTTCAAGAGATATATTCTCTTCTTGTGTGTGTTCATTTACGGTAACTGATTGGTAGTTTCCCATCTTATTCCTCTCTCGCTTCTGTTTGTTGTAGTTTTGCTTCTTCTGACATAGCCTTGATACCAGCTGGTCCAAGCTTCTCTGCCATTTGCATTTGTTGAGCTTGCTGCATTTCTGCTTGCATCTGCTCTTGGTCTTTAACTAGACCGTTAGTCTTTATGCCTAGCGATGTCGCTCTGCGTTTAAAGTATTCATCTACGTTTATAAATTCTTGTATTGCTTGTGGTCCTACTATTTGTGATGCACCTGCTAGGAACATGTCAAGCTTTTGCAAGTCGTTGCCTCTGCCTAGTGCCTCAACGCCTGTGATGATGACAGGGCTGACTACATTCTCTGGTAACTTAGGAAGAGACTTTGTCTTATTCATTATGGTCATCAAACGATTGACCATAGGTAACTGCATCTCATTACTAAGAAGAGAGTACAGACCACCTATTGCAGCCTCAAGCTCTTGCCCTAGCATACGTATCTCTTCAGCTGTCACACGCTCTGCGTTACGAACAACACCAGAGGTAAGCAGGAATGCGTGTCCCATACGTTCCTCAATCCTAGTCATGCTCTCTTGCACAACTCTAAAGTCATTGAACTTGTTGAGCTGGAGAACAGATACATCGTCTGCATTGCCTTGAGTAATTGCACCATTGGGTGACTCAGCTAGTGTTCTTGCTCTAGTTGTGCCATTAGGATTGACTAAGAATAATACTTTAGCAGCAGCTGCACTGCCTTCAACTAAAGCACGAGTCAACGCCTCTAAGGATTGTAAGTCTCCTAAGTATTCCTCTACATATCCTCTACCATAATCTTCTCCGTCAACACGTGAGAAACGTAAAGGAATAAAAGGGTTCTTATCTAAAGCATACGAACCTTCAGATGATGGTATTATCTCTCCGTTAAGTTCTTGCCACACATGCCAATGATCTGTCTTACGACACACAGCTGTGTACAAATGTATCTCATCATCTGGTGATTCTGTGTGAGCTGATGTAAGACTCTTCATCTCTTCGGTCATAGCCATACGAGATATGTCTTCCTTAATCGCAATGTATATTATGTTGCCCATTGCATCACGCTCTACACAGTAACGATCTAGATGAAAGACACGTAAGCCTGCTTCGTCTGGTAAATATATAAGTGCGTTGCCTGTAATTATTAAATGCTTAAGAGCTTCGTGTACTCCTGTCCTGTATGTGTTTCTGCTAATCTCATCCATCACAGCTTCTTCAACCTGCTGCAATGAGGATTCTATTTCGCCAATAAGTTCGTCTGGTGCTCCTTCAGCACGAAGAGCATACTCATCAACATTTAATCTAAAGAATGGGGCGTTGGGAGGTAGAAGTGCCAACAGTAATTTAGAAGCGAGATTGTTTACTCCTCTTGCCCCAACGCCTTGAAATGGGGTCTCTAATCTGGAGTGTGCTCCAAATCCTTCGTCTGGCATTACGTACGGTAATGTAAGTTTAGATGCCTTTCTTGCCCTATCTAAGTATGTGTACCTTTTACCTTCAAGGGTTTGATATAATGATTGGGCTGATTTGTGCATATAAATTATTCTTCTTCTATAAATGTTACGTTTTCAGTAGTTGTAGATTTTTCACTTTCATCAAGGTCATATCCCTCTACATCTAACGCCCACTGCCCATTAATTGTTTTTTCTGGGGCTGTCACATAGCGTGATACGCCAGTGCCTTTGTGATAAGAAAGACCAAGGCTTATGCCTTCTTGCTCAGAACGATTCCAAGCGTCTTCTTCAGTTCTAAATAATAGGTACATATTATGAAAGTGTTATGCCATATTGATTAGCTAAGTTTGCTTCAATAGCAGATTGATTAGCTGTTTGATCGGTTGTGTATATAATAATTTCCTTTATTGGTTTTGTGTAAAAACCAGTCGTTTGAAAAGTATACTGGCAACCAATTCTAAATCTTTTTCTAGTAGTGCTATTGTTAGTTGGGCTTGATAAGTCATCTTTAGTTACAGCAGTTCCCCCATTTGCTGAACCAGATATGTTAGGAAAAGTTGCAACGTATGATAATATAGACTCACTGCCTGTTACGCTTACCCCTACTCCAGTAACTGAAGTAGTTCCTTTTGTTTGTGTTTGCAGAAGAGCTTTATCAGTATAACCATTAAAATTTAATACCCATCCTCCATATCCTGTACTACCAGCAACAGTTGAACCACAACTAAATGCTTGACATTGACTACCTGCGGTATGCGGAGTTATGACAGTAAACACAGAAAGTTGTGATACATCACATATATCGCTGTTCGTTGTATCAAGGTGAGTATTAGTGCCATCAAGGAAATCTATTCCACCAGTTACTAATGAACCGTCTGCAACAATTTGAGGTTGTTTAGATATTGTGGTTTGTATTGCATCATTGCCATTACCACTTTGATCATGCCATCTTTCAACAAAACCATTACCTTCATTTACTCTAAAATTAGAAACAGTAAATTCACAGGGATCATTGTCTACAAACCCAACGCCTACATAGTCACCACCTACGGTTAAATTTACAGTATGAGAGCCAGACGTTGTGAAAGTTTGAGCTGATGATCGTAAGCTATCTCCAGACATCTGCCCCCACAAACCCAATCTTGGAGAACCAGATACAATACTTATATCAAAACTAACGCTGACACCAGCAGTGTTAGTAATGTCTCCTGCTGGTATAGCTAGTACGGCAGCCCCTCTGTTAGATGTGTTAATCGCAGTAAATCCTGTGTTTGAAGTTGAAAATGATTCATATCCAGTATTAACAAATCCTCCGTCTACACCACTAACGAATTTTTCGAGAGTGCCATTATAAATATCTTTACCCCTAAAGCTTTCAGTTGTATTGTCAGAGTCCCTTCTAACATCTACTATAAAGTTATAACCTTGCTTATCATTAAGATCACGAAGGCTATAAGCAGCTGCTGCATCTCCAACTAGTTTAGGTATTAATGGACGAGACTCACCTGCTCTGTCTGAGTCTATGACTGGTGCAGTACGGTCTACTTTAATTATTTTTTGAGCAGGACCTAGAGTAACATTATTAGATGCAAAGCTACTCGCTACCTGCCAAGGAACTTTATCAGAACCAGTTACAGTAAAATTAGGTGTACCATCAGAGCCATCAATAAAATTCCACACACCATTTAAAAGATAAATGTTTCCATTACCGTCCACTTGATTCCAGCTTGTAGCTGTTGAGTTTGCTCTTGTGTACGTTCCAGAAAGTGCAGAGTTATCATTACCATTACTGTCAGTACCAGTAACAGTAACTTGCATTTCGGTACTTCCGTCACCCAATGGACTGATAGAAGTCATAGTTCTAACACCTGCAAACTTATCAGTATCGATAGTTATTGTATCGGTGCTGCCACCTTGTACACGTGTTAGAGTTCTTTTTGCCATATTATTAGTAACTTATATTTGCTCCAGCTCCACTTGACCCAGTATTAACTGACGGTCTACGCACTCTCAATGAGGACGCTCCTCTTTTTCTGCTAGTAGTTCTGCGTGACACACTTGATGTCCTTGCTTGCATAGCTGTCTTAGTAGGAGGGGGAGGAGGTGCAGGAGGAGGTGGTGGGTCTGGTATCTTAGGCGATGACATACACATAGTATTATTCTTCCTTTGGGTTTAATATATTATCTGATTGAATGTTTAGGTGATGTTTTAAAAACCTAACAACTGAACGCTGTCCATAGTGATACATGATTTCATCTTTGCTTGAATTAGGAGAGAACTCCTTGGCTGCAAAGATTTCATCTAGCTCTTTTACCAGCATTTCAGATATAGGTGACAAAGTTTCACCGTGACTTTTCATATAGTTGTTACTCATATATCTTTTAATTCCTTTGGTAGGTCTCCTCTCTCTATTGCATCCAGTGTTTCTACAAGACACATAGCGTTCCATATCACAGCACCACCGTGATCTTCTCCGTCACATCCTTCCATTAACTTCCACAAGTGCCTATACAAAGCATCAATGTATCTTGATATTGGTATTCCTTTTTTCCAGTTGTCTCGTCCGTACTTAGTAGCTCCGTCCTCAAAACGTTTAGCTACAGCTCGCAGTGCTGATATTGGTATAAGACTTGGCATACCTTTGCCTTTCATTGCGTCTCGCACAGCACCAGTTTCAAACTCTGACATAGCACCAGAGTGTGGTAATGGTTGTTCAGTTTTCATATTGTGGTCTCCATTTTAATTTTTCTTCTTCTGTGTGTAATATTCTAGCAAGCCGTGCGTTCATTGTGCAATCCTCTTCAGTCTGACCTGCTGACTTGTATGCGTCACGTACCGCACTCCAAGTTGCACCTTTGTCCTTTAACCATTTGGCTGCTTTCTTTGGACCAAACCCAGAAGCACCTTTAAAATTATCCGCTGCGTCTCCTACAAGAGTCTGATATTTTAACCAGTAGTCAGCCTCCTCATCAGTAATTAAGTGTACTTCTCCGTTTCTAAACAACTGACAAGGTACTGTAAGAAAGTCTTTATCTACTGACCATATGATAGTGTCTGGGTTTTCAACTGCGTTTATGGCTATCAAATCATCAGCCTCTAAAGTATCATCCATCGATGCAAGATACTCTTCAAGAATATACTGACGACAAAACTTAAGTCCAAGCGGTTTGCGTTTACCTATACGGTTCGCTTTGTACTCTGGACAAATATCATATCTAAAATTATTTTTTCCAGAAAGAAAAATGGTAAACCCATCACATTCTGTGTCCTTTCCAGCTTGTTTAATAATATGCTGGATTGCATCGATCATGTCTCTCTCACTAGAATGTAGAGTCCATGTGTCTTCATCCCACTTGATAGGAACTTCTGATACGAACGCAGCTTTGTAAGCTACTTCGTCTCCGTCAATTAATGCTGTCGTTGTCGGTATCATATTTAGGTATGGTGTAATGTGGGCAGGAACGTATGTCATCAACGTGAACTTTAGTTAGTAAGTCGTTGCGTCCAATACGTGAATACAGGTTGTACATACACTCCGCTGGAGTAAGTACAATATCATCCATGTCCACTAGGTTATCTATCAAATCACAGAGACTCAGTCTTCTAACAACTAGAAACTCTTTACGTCTTTCAAAGGCAATGTAGTCAGCTTCATTATATACCCAGCCCTTACGTCCTTGTACATTTTTTAATTCAAGCCATACCTTCTTCGCATCTGGTGAGTCATCCCCATCACGGTTGCGTCTGAAGGCTTTTACATCAACCTTCCCATTCAGATAAACATGGAAGTCTATACCTTTAAACTGCTCAGCAAGCGTAGAAGGTACAGTGTACCCTCCAGCTTTTTCAACTAAAGATTCAAAGAGCTTCTCTGCTCTTGCTCCGTTCTTACTGTTTTGTCCTGTATGGTCGTATTGATTTCTGTATGGCATATTAGTGAGTCTCAGCCCAGTTGTTTCCTATTTTATACTCGCCATCTAAACGACAACGAAACGAAAGGTAGTTACCTGCTGAACGTATAGCGTCTTGTGCGAGCTTGCCATACTTGTCTTCTAGTCCTACTTTTACTTCAGCCTGTATCTCATCATGTATGTTACCAACGAACGCAAAGTCTTTACCATGTACAAATCCATTTTGAATAAGGTTGTAGTATAAGTAACAACTTGTTGTCTTCATGATAATAGCACCACAACTTTGTAACAACAGGTTCAATGCAACGTGACTAGACCTTACATGTAAACGTCTTCCATCTATTGCCTTGATGTACTTTGTATTGTCTGCCACTTTCTTGACTTGTTTCACTAGCTGATCAAGTGCTGGTAACTTGTTTAAGAATCTATTACGTAGCTCGCCTCCTTCTTTACTACCGCCACCAATCATCTCACCTAATAGCTGGTCACCACACCCATAGTTGAGTGCGTAGATGAAACGCTTGGCATCGTTACGTGTAGGAAGTCCAGCTGCTTTCTGGTTGAGTGTGTGTATATCTCCATCCACTACCTCTCTTGCATACGCACCCTTATCGTACGGTGTGAGATAGTGTCCAAGACAACGTAGTTCTAATCCAGAAGCATCGAAGCCTACAAGATTGTATCCATCTCTTGCTCCGAACAACGCACGACACTCAGTACCATACTCAGCACTGACTGCTGGTACTTGTGCTACGTTAGGGTGACGATGACTGCAACGTCCAGAGACTGTACCATTGGTAACAACGTGTCCTCTCATCACACCATCCTGTGCAAGCTTCAACCAAGCCTCTTGTCCTTCAGCTATTTGACCTAGCCTTTTAATACATAACAAGTATTGGAACAGTAGGTCAGCCTCTGGCTTGCCGATGCTTTTTAAAACAGTCTCGTCAATCTTTGGTTTACCAGAAGCAGTGTAGAGTTTTGGTTTCCATTGATACTTCTCTGTTAATCTAGCCGCAATCTGATCACGTGATGCTGGATTAAATAATTCTTTCTTAGTCTTGTACCCTGCCTTAGTAACTTCAGACGGTTTGTATCCTGCCTCTGTTGCTTGCTTCTTTGTCTTCCACTGTTTGCCATCACTAGTCTGCCATATTGGTGTCTTAGTTGGGACATCTTTTGGAGGAAACGCTGTCTGTAATTTATCTTCAAGCTCAGCTCTTCTCTGCATGATGTCTTTCGTCAGCTTGCGACAGCCCTCCGTATCGAACTTCCAGCCATGTGTTTCTTGCAGCTTCATCAAATGTGCAAACTTGTGTTCTATCTTCAACATCTTTTCTGAAGGTTTCTGTGCCATGAGATGTGTGTACAGCGTGTAAGTAACTGCTACGTCCTGCTCACAATACTGAATCATCTCTGGCGTACACTCAGACCAGTCGCTTGTCTCACCATAGTCTCCCTTAAAAACACCTAGTCTTGTGCCCCATGCTTTGAGCGAGTGTCTTCCCACTAACTCTCTTGGAAACTGTGGCTTTTGTAAGTCAATAGATCGCTGGTCAGAGTAAATAGCTGATGCCATTACGTACGTGTCTCTGACAGAGGGAAAGTTTATAAAAGGATAAAGCTTTTGTATAGCAGGTATATCAAAGTTAATAACATTGTGACCAACAATTAAATCATGCTGTCTTAAGTAAGCGATACCATCTTTAATAGAGTTACCTTCAAAAGAAATAACTTTACCATCATCAGCTGAAAGAACAGACATACAATGTATCTTGTCCATGCCATCAAGAGTAGACCAGTTATCTACTGCTGTAGTTTCTATATCAAAAAATGCTGTTCTCATCTGTATTTCTCCATTTGTTCTCTAACTTTATGCCAATACTCTAGCGTTATGTTCTTATCCATTCCGTTAGGACCACCGTTGTGTAAACGTGCATACTCTTCTAACGTGTGTAACTTAGCGTACCTGTTCCAGTATGCTCGCATGACTTTGATTGATCTATCTACGTACAGACAGTTCTGTGTCCATGTTCCTTTGATACCAGAGTCCTCAAAGTATTCTCTTGTAATCTGAAATGGTCCTATCTCCTTGTGCCTACCAACTGCGTACATAGGATTGAGTTCTCCTCCTGTCTCAACAGCCATGATAGCAGAGAAGAGTAAACTCATCTCATACTCTGTAGGTTTAGAATGGTTCATCGATACCCCCCATAATGGCGATACTTTCTGATTGCTCGCCTGTGCTGTCATTAGTGTTATTAGGCTGATTATTATCAGCATCGAAGTATGTGTTTTGTTCATGTATTCTTCCTGTGTGTTTGTTGTATTCAAGAGTACAAGCAACGCCTGTCTCTCCGCTAAATCTGTTCTTAAGTACACGGACGGTAGTCTGGTTCTTCACCTCTTCATCCTGCTGATTACGTTCTAAACCAATCACAATATCACTGAGCTGTCCCAGCCCAGCACTGCCTCTTAGGTGACCAAGAGTTGTTTCTCGTCCCTCTTCAAATCCTCTGCCCTCTGGTCTTTTTAAATGAGAGACTAACACCATGCCTACGCCTACCTCTTCAACAAGTGACCGTAACTTTGTCATCAATATGTCAAGCATCTTGCGTTCGTCTCCTTCTTGTCCACTTACACATATCGATACGTGATCTAAAAATATCCACTTACATCCTAGCCCCTTGTTCATGTATCGTATGCGATTGATAAGATTGTCTGATTCAATAGAACCCCAATGGTCGTAGGTAACAAAGTTTCCACTACCCACCGTAGCATTGAACGCCTCTCGTAACTCTTTCTCTTCTACCTCTGCACCAAGATGCAATGTCTTATTAATAGCTAACCCCATGATGCCTTGAGCTGAACGCTTAATGCTTTCTTCTAATGCGATGTATCCTACCTTCTCTTTGTTCTTAATTAAATGGTAAGCAATTTCACGACACACAGCTGACTTGCCCACACCACTGCCAGCTGCAAAGCAAACTATCTCACCCACACGTAGCCCTCTTGTTATTTTGTTCATCCCTTCGTATGGGTAGCTAGAGCTATCAACTATCTCAGTCTTGCTGACAATGTCCCACATGTCTTCACCTGCTACAATACCGTCTGGTCTGTACTGCGTAGCATCCCAAAACGATTGTATGATTTCACTTGATCGGTTGCTGACTAACAAATCGTTGGGGTCTTTGGCTGGTAGATTAGCAATGAAAGCTTTGCCCACTGGCAAGATAGATGCACACTTCTTGGCAGCAGCAATGCCTACCTCATCCATGTCAAACATCAGCACTATCTCATCAAAGTTATTTAGATACTCAAGGTTGTGCTTGATGGATGATAACGCAGACTGTGCACCAGAGGGAACACTAACGACAGCCCACTTGCCATTGAATGCAGTGGACACGCTCATGGCATCTATCTCTCCTTCGGTTATAGTTATACGCTTGCCCTTACCGTAAAGGTGCATACCAAATAAAGTGCGTACAGTTCCTACTGTCTCAAAAGATTTATCAGAGTAACGTAACTTCTGTCCTACCAGCTTGCCTGTGCTATCCTTGTAGTTAGCTATCTGGCACATCTTATCTCTATGGTTGCCTACGGTGTACCCATACTTTCGACATATTGATAAGGGTATGTTTCTCTTTACTAAGTCTTGGTAGTCTCCGTCTACTATGCTCAAGTTTGTTGTGTGTGTTGTCTTCATTTTATTAGGTTTAAATATGCCACAGCTGAAACACTTCGTGCTTCCGTCTTCGTTCTCGCAGAGAGCATCGCTGCTTCCGCAGTCTGGACAGTTCGTGTGTGTGTTAATAGTTTTTAGTGTGTCCATGCTTTTGGTATTGTTGGTCCTTTGCACCAAAGTATGTCGTGTTTGTCTGCCCAATCAGCGTAGCTAGTCTTCGATCCCTTGTAGATTTTTGAGTGTGGTCTTTGAAAAACAAATCTTAAATCTATCTCTGGATACTGCTCTCTGATCCATTCATGTTTCTTTCGGTCAGCAGTAGTAAGCCTACCTTTGACCTCAAGGATAACACCATTATCTAAAAAGAAATCTGGTGTGTACTTTCTCTTCTTGGCTGGTTCTATGAAACTAATACGCTCAGCTTCATAGGCAAATGGGACACCCCCTCTCGAAAGAGAGGATGCCACACGTTGCTCAAACCCAGACCTAAAAGTCCCCATCTGCCACTACAGATTCAAGAGACTCGCCTCCACTAGAGAAGCCTTCTTCCTCTGAGGTAAACCCAAAGGCTTGTGCTCCTGCCCCAGAGGCACTGGGTGCTACTAACTCCACAATTTGCAAAGCTTTTAATTGCAAGCTCACACCAAAGCCAAGGCTTGGGCTGTACCAAGTGTAAGGCTTGAGAGCTAACTTGACTTTAGAACCACCACCTACTTCAACATCACAAGGCTTGCCCTGTGCATCAAACAGTTTGATAGAGAATGTATACTCTTCACCTGTGCGTGTGTTCTTACCTTTAGCTTTTTGTTTACTGCGAATAATCCACTCGCCATCCTCTGTCTGTTTGACAGGGAACTCTTTACACAGGCGTATGTTCTTGCCTGTCTTACGCTCCTCCATTTGGTGAGCTTCAGATCGAATGGATTCTATTTCAGCAGAAAACTTTTTAGCTTCTGCTTCCGTTATAACGATGTCACATGAATATGCTCCATCTGGATCGAACGTAGTGTTCGGTTTATTTACATGTGGGTAACGTGCTGTCCCCACCATTGTTGTTATTATATCACTCATGAGAATATGTACTCCGATTTGTATATGTTGTTTATGTCGAATGACCCCTTCACTGGAAGAGGATCAAGGTTCACACCATGTTGTTCTTCAATCGTATCTTTCAACTCTTGTAATAAGTCTGGTGTAAATTGTTTTACGAACACATCACGTATAGTTGCTGCTAATTCATTGCAGTTTGTTGTGTGTGTTGCCATTGAGTCATGGACCATAGCCCAATCTCTCAAATTAAATCTTAATGCTGACTCATTGGTGACAGAGTGTAGGATGCTTGCATCCAGTGAGTGTATATAATTAGGCGATGCACCTTGGGATTGCCTTTTAGCACACAGCTTGTCGGTGTCCTCACGGAAACGCACACGCATTACTTTCTCACCAAGCTTNGTCTTTATAGATTTAGTTTCCCACTTCATGTAAGACTGGTGACAGGGAAAGCCACTAGGCGATACCCAGTAAAAAGGTTTACCTTCATCAGCAAGCACACGTGCTGTAGATTGTAGCCAAGCCATCGCCTCTCTTGGTTTACCAACTACATCATTGATGCCTTGCCATATTTTACTAGCCAGATAACTTGTTGCTTGATATTTGTCTGTCTCATCAAAAGGTGTCTTGTTTCTTTTGCGTGACGCATCGCTGTACCAGTCAGATACGTATTGCCTGCAAGAGTACAGCGTAGAACCATAGCTCTGTGTCATGCAAGGACGCTTAGCTGCNCCTCTGTCCACACCAAACTCTAGCCAGNTGTCTGCGTACAATGAGTCTGCATCTTGTTTAAGAAACTCAATAGCTCTATCAGCTACGATACCATATATATCTTGAGGGTAGTTGCTTGGAGCTACGTTAGTAGCAATGCAAGACTCTTCATCCCTTGTTAATATACCAAGTAATTGCAATCCATTGTTACTGGCATCCATAGCACAAGGCAGGTGTGTAACAAACCCATAGCCTGTAGCCATGTAGTCAGCCCACTCAAAACAAAAAGCAAGAAACTGAAATGGATCATCACAATCACGCCACAAATCTACATGTGTCTCTGGGTCTTTAGCTATCTTAAATATGTTATGTCTGTTTTCTTCTACCCAATCCTTACGCTGTGTGTATGTACCTTTGATACCATAACAATTAGCACCGTGTATGGCTAACCACTCTACGTCACTTTCATTCTTTATCTTCTCACCTCTAGCAAATGTAAGCAGTGACTTTTGAAAGTCAGCACCCATGTGATTTACGTAGGCAGGTACAGCGTAACACCGTCCTCTAAAATCTGTCTGGTGTGGAAGGTAAAACAACTTGCCTCTATACTTATTAGCCAGCCACAGGGTGTTGAGTATCAGGAGTCGTCTACTCTTCGTAGCTGCGTTGTGATCATAGATTGCTGCTGCTCTACGCTTCCACATCTTCTTCTCAATAGGATCGCAATCATTACTAGGATAGGGTGGTAGCTCTTCATCCTCACGTTGAGGTAGTCCTTCTACATCTATGCCCTTATGCCATGTATCATGCAACACATTGAGTACCCTCTCGTTTATATGCCAAGGTGTATTCTGTAGAAGATTAACTGCGTTCATTACATCAGTCATCTTCTCTTGGTTCTCACGGAGGAAAGCTTTATCTCTTGTCTTTATAAATGGTAGCGGTGGTAAACCAGACTCTATGTCGTAGCCACCAGACCACTTGTCTGTCCACTGTTTAGGGAAGTCTAACAGAGGCATCCAGAAAGGACACAGCAACTCGTTGTCCTTCATCATGTCTTCTATCCACTCAGACGTAGTATCAGATGCAGTAACAAAACGAGCTGGTCCTCTCTTATCTGTCTGTATCATGACGTAATCAATCAGCCCTGTTGCTACACGAATGTTATCTATGATTACTGTACCTACATGTAGCTTAATGCGTGTACCCCAACGTTCCCACTCATCTGTTGTGCCCTTGTCAGCTTCACCCTTCTCTGACTTAATTAAATAGTATCGCTTCTTACGGTAGCTCTCTCTACGCTTAGCTCCTAACAATATGCCTTGCCATTGTGGGTGATTACTAAAGTGTGAGAATCTTATCTCATCTTCTATCAATGCACCTATGCGTACAGCAGCTGATGCCAGTGTTCTCTTTTGTGTGATTGAATCTAATATAGACTTCAGCCCTATGAAAGCAGCAGTCTTGATTGGTAGTTCTTGGAGCTTATAATAAGCATTCCCTGCTATGGGTGCTTTCTCTTGTTGCTTCTCCCATGCTTCCAATGCTTCGACTAAAGGAGGAAGTGCTGCTTTCAGTAGACGCTGACCATACGGTGTCTCTGTCTCACTTTCCCTACGCCTACTTGAATCTATCTTAGATCGAAAACGGTTTACACCACTCTCTAACATATCAGTCTCAATCGGCTTGTTTCGTGACGGAAAAGTCTCTTTAAGTGACTGCATGGTAGATGTAATTATGAAGTATAGAAAATAAAAAGTTAAGTAATCCCTACGGATTAGTCACGGATATTAAATTATGCAAAGGATTTTGAATCCGTTGAAGTGGTAGGCGTGAAGGGACTTGAACCCCCAAGCCATTGCTGACAGTAGATTTTGAGTCTACCGTGTCTACCATTCCACCACACGCCCACAATTTTTTGGTCATTATAGACACAATATAGTCACAAGTCATTTATTCCTTTTCGTCTTGTTCAATAAGAACCTTCTCTTGTAGCCTAGCTACCTTACGCTTTAAGGCTTCAATATCCTTATTGAGTTGTTCATTCTGTGTAGACAGAGCATCGCAAGCTCTAGTCATTGCATTCAGTCCCCTAGTTAGCACGTTCTCTGTGTCTGGTCTGAATATTGTGGTCGTTTCTTTAGCCATTCTTTTTACGTTGATTGTTTAATGTATCAAGAGCATCAAAGACTGCGGTCGGTGCGAGCTTTGCGTATCTCATAGTTACTTGTATTGATTTGTGACCCATCCAATCTTTCACAGCCAACAGNGGAACACCTGCTTGTACTAAGCGAGTAGCACAAGTGTGTCTACACAGGTGAGGTACAAACTCCTCATCATCCATGTAGCCTAGTATGTCACGGACATTGTTCCATTGTGTGCGTATGTTAGATTTTGTGTAGTCGAAAACTTTACTATTACGGTGTGCAATAGACGTTATACTATTTAAGATATTAGGATGGGTAGGGCTAGTGTCAAGAGCGTTCCACATATTTGTGAATATTTGTACAGCTTCATCAGATAGAGGTACGATTCTCATCTCACCGTTCTTAGTTTTGTAATCGTGACCCCTTGCCCACACGTACAACAGCCATCTGTCATTCTCTTTGACTACGTCCTTGTATTGTACTCGACACAGCTCACCTGTACGCAGACCAGTATCAATTAGAATCTTTACAAAGCCAGCAAACTCAGCTTGTCCGATACGCTTGCACGTGCTCAAGATGAGATACTCTTCATCATCAGAGAAGTAACGTAGTCTGCCTTCAGCTGGTCTAAATCTTTTGTAAACAGGTAGGCTCGTGATCCACTGACGATCATGTGCATACTTNAGGCACACTAATAGTGCTGACATTTTATTATTGATTGTACCGTTGCTGTTGCGTTGCTCCTTCATGGTGCGTACAATCTCGTCTACTACGCTAGTGTTGATGTCCTCCACTCTGAAGTTCGGACCGATGATACGTTGTATCAACTCAACATTACGCAAGGCGTTAATGCCGTTAGGCGTATCTCTCCACACAGCTTCGTACACTGTGTCTGCNAAACCTTTNAAGGTTAGNCTCGCATTNTTGCTGCTGAGTATGTGTGTAACCTTTAAGCCTAGCTTAGCTCTATGGTTTACGTTTTCGACAAAGTCTTCTGCGTCAGCGAGACTTCTAAAGTTCTTACGAACTCTCTTGTCATCTACGTACAGGTCAGCTTGCCAGCTGTTTCCCCTTTTTCTTATTGTCATATTTAATCTCCTTATGTGTGTGTTGTTGTATGCTATTTTCCAATTCCAGCATTTTAAGTTTTAAATCACGCCCTTGACTTGTTAAACCCAAGTTACACTGACGTTTATCATGGGGATACTTATCTTCCAATACTAAACCTTTTCTCTTAAGAGAAGCTAGGCATCTAGATACTCTTAGTTTACTAAACTTAGTATCTTTTATGATACGACCACATCTAATATGTGATTCATTACTATCTGCAATAGCAAGGTAAACTCTATACTCTGCATGAGTTAGCATCGCAAACAGATTGTAACGTTCTATGTATCCAGTCAGTAAACCCATGATTAGTATCCTATCTGATACTATCTGTGTGTCAATAGTATTAAGATGTCAAAAATTATTACTACTAAATAGTAATAATATTAGATATGTCCACAAAAAAACCCCATGCTTTCACATGGGGCTTGTTAGAGATTTTGCAGTTAGGACATATACACCGTAGCTTCATCCTTGCCCCTGTAGTAACCCTTAAACTCGTTAAGGGAAGTGATAGGGCACTCAATCTCGTCTATTTTGTTAGCGTACCAGCCGCTTACGTACACATCATTGAGCACATCATCCTCTACAGGTACACACTTGCCACCTGTGCAAGCTACATCCATGTAAATAGGGAAGCCTGTAGGCTCGTCATAGATTACGACACGATTAGTGCCTGTGTGGCACAGGTAACCCTTGCCTTTAGGTAATTTAATTGCGTACTTCATTTGCGAGCCTTTCTGCGATCAACGTGATCGTCTACAGCCCAGTAGATTGTGTCCCAAGACACGCCCACACTGGCATCAAAAGAACTTTCGACATGATCAATTATTTCATGAGCCTCATCTTTAGTTATATCAATCTCTCTTTCACTTGCGTGAGTTAGGACATCCTCATAAGACCACCCACATTTAAACTTCTCGTGATACTCGAGCTTGTCTTGNAGGTCTACGATGTCCTGCTTAAGGCACGTGATCACGCCATCTTTAGCGTGTATCTCGTGACGTAGCTTGGCTATAGTCTGCTTCAGTGCGAANACTGTGTCTTCCATGTGTGTAGTNTTAGGCTTGTTAATTTTACGTGTTACTGGCATAATAAAAGTGAGCAGATTAACGTGATGCTCAGCACGGTTGAGTGTTAGACAGTTAGTGTGGTCTCACCAGTACGGATGAGTTGCTGACCCCTTGCGATGTGATCGCTGACATTGAATAGGCTATCTAAGGCATTAGCCTTCTGTACTGCACCAGCACCTAGTTCTGATGAACGCCATATATCTGAACGGTTCTTNGATGTAACTCTGCCACCATGTGTAAGTAACTCTGTTACTCCGTTGAACATGTCGTAGCGAGTCTTGCCTTCATTACCTATGCCATGAATGGCTAGGTCACGAGCAGTGTGTGCCTTGTTGCTGGACACAGTGCTGAGCTTGTTAGACTTGTTGAAGAATGACGTTGCCCATGCAATCATCTCTGGATAAGCCATAGGCTTCTCAGCCAAGTCTTTGAGCTTAGTGTAAGCAACCCTACGGTTGTCGAAGATGTTCTCTAAGCAGTGCATGACGTTNTCAAAACGTACATCTGCATTCCTAGTGTGACGTACCTTGAGCTTGAACGCCTTGCCACCTAGCTTTTTAGCTACACGAAACGTGTTTTGGCAAATCATACGAACACTGGTATCAAANAACTCAAAAGCAGAGCTTCCGTCATGTGAACTGTAGAACGTAACGTAGTTATCGAACGGATCACCGTTAACAGTGAAATCCTCATCTGAGACTTTAGTCTGTACAAAGACTCTGCCACCGTTGTGAGTGTAGCCACCGCCACATACCTCATGGTTTACGCCTTCAAGTGACTGGTGCATTGCTTCCCATATACGAGAGTTTTGAATCGGCTCGTAAGCAGAACCAACTACGCCAATAGACTCGTTAGAGTCTGAGCGATTGATGCTGACATGTGATTCAATGGGTAGAGGATACTTGCCCTCTAACAGAGCCACCATAGGTGTTTTCTGTACGTCCCAGTTAAGACCTATGTCATCAACAGAGTTGATAGAGTCAGTGATCTTGTTAGACCAGCCATTACGCTGGGTGTTGACTATGTATGTGTCGTTTTTTTTCATATGCAGTATGTATATCTGATTATGTTTGTGTGATGACTAGCGATCTGCTGAGTCGTTTAGGGATTCTATGATAACATCCTTGTCAACCTTACGGTTGTCGGATGGTACTGACGATTCTATCTTGCGTAGCAAGGCATCGACCATGTCAGCATGGTATGGGTCTTTGCGTTTGAGCAAGCTATTGAGTTGCTTACAGGTTTTTAGGATTTGGTTAATCATGGTTATTGGCATGAAAGCTCATGCTTTATATCAGCGACTAGTTCGTCTACAGCCTTGTCGATAGCATCCTCCATGTAGCCCCAAGCGTGATCATCATTGTGTATTGAGTCTACGACTTGTTGCCACTGGTCGGAGCTGGCTTTATATTTACTAGCAAGTCTATGGTAAAGAGTCTCATTTAGCTCTTCACGAGTGTATGCTAGGATTGAATTACGTTTTAATACTGTGTTGTTGTTTTTTGGCATGATTTTTGTCGGCAAGAGTTGCCACTTTACTTTGTCTTGATTGTACTACGCAGACGGTGCATGAATCGCTCAGCACCCTGCGGATCGAGTCTGACGTATCTAGCCAGTCCCATTCGAGTCATCCGATTACTAAGCATCCTAGATCGACCATTTTTGATACTAGGCTGACTTTCAACAAACTTGAAAGTTTCTTCGTACGCTTCCCATCTATCGCCTCCGATGAGATTCCATAGACCATCTCTGATCTCGTCCATATTTATTATTTTTTCCATGATTAGTATGTATATGTGATTGTGAAACCTAGCCTTTTTAAGGCTGAGATACTTTGCTGAGTTAGGGTCTTTTGCCCAGTTAGCTCACGTAAAGCTAGTGCTTGATCCTTGTCTACTACGTAGTGTAGCTCGTTGCCATAGACTTCTCGTCTACGGAGTGTGATGGTTGTTCGCATTTTCATAATGGTGTATGTTGGTTAGTGTGATTATTAGATGAAGCATTTTTCGGCATCAACAGTGCCGATGTTTTTTACGTAGTAAGGTCTGAAGCCAAGTTGAAGTAGCCCTCTCATCTGCGTAGCAGTTATAGTAACAGTCTGCTTAGTAATTTTATTACTATCACCTTCGTAATACTCCAAAACTGTGTTGCCTGTAAGACACGCTAAGCCATCCAGCGTCTTACTGTCGTATGGATGATGTGTTAAACGATTGCCGTCATCATCGTAAATAAAACCTTTAGTATAAGTATACTGAGTTTTACCGTTACCTTGTATGTTTTTCTCGAATTGTATTTCCATAATTGTGTGTATTGGTTGATGTGATTATTAGTGTAAAGGATAGTCTACGTTTGGAATCGTACGATCCCAGCAAGCTCTGCAATCTTGGCAACTGTTACCTTGCTGACTGCTAGGGCAGATATGCTGAGAAGCATCGAAGCCCACCGTACTGCAAACTGAGCGAAGTCTGTCTGCGGTTTTTGTAGGCGGTGCAGAGTATTTGAAGTAGGCTGATAGCCTAACCGTAAGATTGCTAGGAAAGTCACCATACTGGTCAACGTAAGACTTTACAGTCTTATATTCTCTAGTAGGTAGCCAGAATTTGATATGTGGCAGATTCTTAGCAATATCTACGATAGCCATAAGATGGTTGAGTGACTGTAAGTCACCAGAGTCGTGCCATCTAAAATAGCCAGACTTCTCTTTACGAGAAATAAGCTCTGTCATCGACTCTACCCAATTGGAATAGTCTGTAGAGTTGAGCTTGTCTAAGCGAGCTTGCAAGGCATCTTGAACGTTAGGAAAAACGTATCTGCCCTTTAGGGCATAGCAGCTGGAACAAGTTGACTTGTCAGATTTACGGAGCTTTGCTCCGACATTACAAGCTTTAGCTGGTATGCTAAAACCGTGACAAGGCATCTTGGATGGAGCTGATAAACTACCTACGGTAGCTTCTAGTTGTTTGATTGTAGCCATAATTGTGTGTGTTGGATTGTATGATTATGCCTTGATTGGCTCAGCAGATCGGAGTGATTTGCTCCAACCATTATACAGCTCCTGTCAATACCTTTACGGTATTGGTGCTGAATCATAAGGCATCAACTCCCTGTGCATTATGCCCAGCAGAGCCTTGACGTTGATTGAAACAAAAAACATCTGTTTAAAAACAGATGTGTGAATCAAACCGAAAGCCACCAAACACGTCTTGCTTGTGCGTTTGGCAGGGCTATTCGGATTTATAATCCGTATTTTAGCGTTGATTATTAAGCATTTATGCTTAATGTGTGACTAAAGCTGTGACAATCGTTACCCTAAAGGGTACTTGGGGGGTAAGGAGCAAGCACACACGTATATAAACCCTCTCAGAAATTTGCAACAAAAACAAAAACCCCCTCCAAGGCTAACCAAGGAGAGGGCACACACATAACAACACACACACGTGTCAAATATGCAAGACTATGAATAGACATTATCTACCCATATACAAGCTAAAAGTCGTTATCTTCGTCATCTATTTCGTCACTCCAAGACTGTTCCCAGTCAATCTCTTCAGTATCCTCTAGTTTGATGTTCTTTATCTCTGGATTTACAGCACTTAATAAACCAGTTGCTGCATAAACGTTGTCGTACACGTACTGTACTTCATGTCCGTGTGGGTGCAAGACAATAATAACATAATTCTCATAATGTTCCCCTGCAATGGCTTGCATACGTTCTAAAGGATCATCCGACATTTGTTCTTGACAGGGTTAAAGGTGCTTATATAATTATTATATACTAATACGAGATGGTGCTAGAACAGAGAGAACAAGACCTACCAAACTAGAACTGTTCTAAATATATATTATATATATTATATTATATCCATGAAGCTTCTCTTCTTTTTGTTCTCTTGTAGAAGGTATCTTCAAACTTTATTAGTTCTGACTTAATTAGGTCTTCCCTTCGTTCCTTTATCTTGAGGTCTGCATCTTGAGCCATCTGTTCTACCCAGTAGTTACAGGCGATGGACAGAGCATCTAGTCTATCATCGTTTCTCAAAGCCCCTCTAAGACGAGTCAGTCTAGTTAACTGGTACATCATCATGTATCGAAGCTGTTGTTCTGCTGGATAGTGTTGTGCTGTCTTATAGTCGTTCTCTATTACAGAGGGTGCTATCACCACTCTGTGGGCTGCTAGAAGNGGCTCAAGGGTGTCTATGATCCTTTTCTCCTTTTGTTGATGGTGACGTACCTCTTCAAGAGTGACAGGGTATTCTCGCCTAAATATGGGCGTTATAAGCTGGTTGAACATACCATCACCGAAGTTACTCTCAGTGATAACAGCGTTTACCTTGTTCCTCTTAGCGATACGAACAAGTTCTAGTAGGGTTGCTTCTTCGTAACCACCTCTAAGACCGCCTGCTTCTGGAACATATAACGTACCGTTACACATCTTTACAACAGCGTACCCAGTCTCGTCCTTACCTCTACCAGAGGGGTCTATGGACATGACAGAACCACTGTAAGGTATCATGTCACCCAGTATCTTCATAGGTCTGTAGAAGCGATCACCTCTCAGTCCTACATTAGGGATTCTATCCCACTCTAGCTCTGGTGTCTGTGCCCAGACTATCTTCTCTGGTGCAACATCTTGGTCAATGTCTTGCACAACCAAGTTGCCAAGTTTAAGAGGATAACGGTCAAGATCAGCAAGGTTGGGGTTGAGCATGAACTGCATTGCATAACCAGCTGATCCGTAAGAAATTTTTCGCTCTTGCAGATCAAAGTCTGTAAAACGTGTAGGCTCTGCTGTATCACCTTGGGTCTCTTCATCTATACACAAGGTAGACANNGTNTCTCCGTAAATNTTTATAGCTTTCTTTGGNTCTACCTTTTCAGCAGTCCANACCTTAGTTGTNAATCCTCTTTCACCTAACTTAGTGTAGAGGCTGTCCTCACACTGTGGTGTGCCCAGCACAATAATACGTGCCTCCTCATGTGGCTTAATTATGGCATCGAACTCTTTGATCTGTTCNGATAGCTTGTCTCTCATCTGCTGTGTGGCAGAGTTGTTAGCTACCTCTACGTCATCGGCAATGATAATGTCAGCACGTGAACCTGTCAGCTGAGAAGTTATTCCCAAACTTTTCACACTAGGTGCATGAGAAGCTCCTGCTGGTCCAACGTCAAACGATACCTTAGAGAACCTCTGGTCAGCACTGGGCTTAAGAAAGCTCAAAAGAGGAATGTCATGTATAAGTCTTAGCGTGAACGTAGAGAAGTCATCAGAGCGAGTCTTAGACGCAGACACAACAAGGATGTTCTTTGCTGGGTCTAGAAACAGCTGGTGTACTACGAACGCAGAACAAATCCAAGATTTACCTACACCTCTGAATCCCTGTACCACAGCCCTCTTTGGACCGTGTTGCATGAAGTCAGCAATGTCGTACTGTATGTCAGTTGGGTCACGCTTGATCTGTTCTAGCGAGTGCCAAATAAAATACAGGAAGTTTCTAAAGTCTTTAAGTTCGTTAGGTATTTGTGGCTGCGATTGGCTCATTATCTTCACGGAATGGCAACACCTCTACTAAGTTCTGCATAGGGCTGTCTTCCTTGACTGAGGCAGTGACTTGATTGTCTTTGAGCAGCTGCCTAGCTACGTTAAGGATTGCTGGGTTTGCTTCCCCAGACTTAATGACTGTTAGTAACTCTTGGATTGTAAGAGCCATCAGCTCGTCTAGTAGTTCTTTATTTTTGTCCATGATTTTCTAGTTCCTTTTCTACTCTTGCTAATCTTTCTTTTAAAAAATCAATCTCACTGTTTTGTATAATGTCAGCAGGAAGTAAACCTTCTTTCTCCCAGTCTACAATCCACTTGCTGTTCGCTTCTACATCACGCATAACCATGTTCTGGTCGTGCTCTAACATTGTAACTCTTTCAGTAACGTGAAAGTAGCCAGTAACAGCAACAGCTGTTCCCCCAATCAACGCAAGTAAATTACGAAGAGGTATCGTTATTGCTGTCTGATCATTTATCCTTGCCACTCTTTATCTCCTTCCATAATTTTATACTGACGTACACAAGAGAAACAACACCAAGGATAATAGCCACCAGTGTGTTAACGTGTTCTAGAGTTATTGTACCTAGTAAGCCAGCAATGGCTACAGCAGGTGTTAGGTGGCTATCGTTGTTCATTATTCTTTAGCCTCCAGCTCTTCTACTCTAGCTTTAAGTTCTTTGATTGATTCTATCATAGGTGCAATAAGTTCTATGTATGAAACAGTAAGGTATGGGTCTTCTCTTTCATCCTCTGGTTTACTAATATCTTGAAATGGTGAAACAAGTTCTGGATAAACTTCTTGAACATCTTGTGCAATAAGACCTAACTCTAATCTTTGAGAATCATCACCTATCTCATTGTAAGACTTACCTTGCAACTGGCAAATCTTATCAAGACTGCCTGTTAAATCATTTATGTTAGTCTTTTTATTTCTATCAGATTGTTGTGCTATGTTTCCAGTATATCTAATTAAACCGTATACCAACAAAGTGTTTAATGATACAGTGCTATTATTTCCATTTGGAAGAGTAACAGGATAATCTTGTGGACCTACAATAACTACATTTGTTTCTCCAGTAACTGTATTATTATTAGCATTCCCAATAAATGTTTGAAGGGTGTTATAACTAGCTTTTTGATATATTTGATACTTGGTTGATGAACCTACTCCATCATCAAGTTCAATTCTAGCACCGTGTGATAGTCCGTTTTCATGTGCAGACAGCCACATTCCGTTGTTTGTGCCTATAATCTCGTTGACTTTAATTTCGTTTACAGCGATATCAGAACCAGACGTTAATGATCCTGCTGGACCTGTTTCTCCTTGTGGACCTCTTTCTCCTTGTGGACCTCTTTGACCAGCAGCACCATCTTGACCATCTTGACCTGCTGGACCTTGTTCACCTTGTGGACCTTGTGGACCTTCTGGACCTTGAATGCCTCTAGGACCTACTTCACCTTGAACACCCTGTTCACCTTGAATGCCTTGAGGACCTTGTTCACCTTGAATGCCTTGAGGACCTGCTGGACCTGCTGGACCTTGTGCACCGTCTTGTCCGTCTGCACCGTCTTGTCCATCTACACCATCAATTCCGTCAGTTCCATCATTACCTGCTGGACCTTGTGAGTTTGAACTTCCAGAACCATCAGCAAGTTTGAAAGCACTAAAGTTTGTGTATTGACGTTCTCCGTGTATATTAGCTGTGGCAACCGTAGTTGTTGCTCCTTGAATGTGAACCTTACTTGTAATATAGTCGGTGCTTCCATTTAAATAAACTACAGCAGAAACGCTTCCACCAAATTTTTCTAATTGATCACCACCACCAGACGAAGGATGTATTGTGTTTAATATTGTTGCTGATCTAGGGTCAACTTCTGTGTTCTTAAATATTCCAACAAGTCCTTGGTCAAAGTTTATACTGTTGTTACTTGAATCTTTTGCATCTCGTATCATAGCAGTAACATTGACTTGATAGTACCCAGCAGACTCTGGAGTAAATCTTCCTGTTGTTCCGTCATAATCAGACGAAGGGTCTGCATCTTCACTATCGTGAAGTATTGTGTTCCATTGATGTCCAGTTATTTGTTGTGTACTACTTCGATATGCAATGAATACAGGGCTGTTAGTTGCCCCTCCAGTTCCTAAATTAGCTGTTATTGTAGCAGTCCCTCCCAGTGAAACAGATGTTCCATTAATCGTTACAGAGTTGTTTTCTAATTTACTATTAGGGATTGAAGGTACTTGAGAAATAGGAAGGTTACCTGTAACTCTGCTTATAGATAAGTTTCCAGCTACTCTGTCAAAGCTATCCAAGTTTCCCTCTAGCATACGAGTGTTAGTTTTAGTAATATTAGCCATTGCTTTTCCTTTAATTTAAATTTGTTAATATTTTTCGCATTCAAGTTGTCCCCATCGAAATCCTATACAGTCAGTGTCTTGACTACTGGAAGGTCCTGCAACAGCACCTCCAGTCCAGCCTTGTGGTGTGTGGTCTCCTATTTGAAAAATTTTATGCTTACCCTCAAAAGCAACTCTGTGTTGAGATTTAAATTCTGGAGTGTAATTGTCGAGAGTAACCCAATCCTCTGGTAATTCTCCACCATTTAGAGCTATGTAGTATATGGCAGTAAAATTATTAGCACTGTTGTTATTTGCGAATGTAGTTACTCTCATATACTTTCTAACTGTACCACTACGTGTTCTTGCTTTAAATCTTGCCCTTTTAGCTTTGTACCCAAAAGGTACAGTAAATACTAAACCATCTTTCTCATCATCGTTTCCTTTTTCTGATAAATAAATTTTATTAGGTACAATATTGGAAGAAACCCCTGCTACTTCATCAGCAACTTTCTTAACGTACGCAGGAGTTACTAATTGAGTGTTATTACCATGAGCAGTATTGTCACTGCCTTTTCTAATAATTGTTGATCTAAAAGCATCTAAACCTAGATTACCAATGTCTAACGCCTGTATTGCATTATAGATTCCATCACCTGTTACAAAGTTAGGGCTGTTTTGTGTTACTGAATGATTAAAGTCTTTTGCTCTTTCAAATCCGTCAGATAAATCTGGGTGAAGGTGTCGTTCTCTTATTGAATTATCTTCAATCTTTTGGCTATTTACAGCATCGTCTTTGATTTGTAGACTGTCTATGCCATAGTTCTTAACACGTATTTTTGATTGTCCAGCTTGTACAAACAATTCTACCGTTTGGTTGTCTACAGTTGATGAGCTGGCTGCACTAGCAGCTGTTACTATAATAACTTTAGAATTATTAGGTGGGGGGTCTGCAAATATAATTTTAGCTGGGTTTGCACTAAGCGTGTACGCATCCGTAGGGCTTTGCATGATACCATCAATAGTAACACGATACGCTTCAGTAGACGTAGTAAGTATTTCAAAGTTGCTTATACTAAATTCTGTTCGTGTACCATTTACCTGTGAGGACAAATCTTCACTAGAAAAGTTTGCTAAGCTTGTTCCTCCCATAAGTCCTGCATTAAGAAAACCTTCATATTGTGTTGTGTTTGCATCTTCAGCTATCTCTTGTGCAACAAACAACGCTTGTTGGTACGCAGTATCTAGATCACTCTCAGATAATCTAGAGCCGCTTTGAAAGTCTACTAACTGATCTTGAGTAGTAGAACGAAATACACGAAGTTTTTGATATGCAGAAGGAGCAGAGCTTAGTCTTATTGTTTTATTTGCTGCACTTCTGGAAGCTATCGTTAAAGGTTGGTATTCGCTTCCATCATAACCTAATGCACCAATATCGTTAATACTTATGTAGTCGAATGGCACATTGTATGTGACTGCATTCAATCCAGTTGTATATTCTTTATATGATCTTGGCATCGTTTATCCTTTAGTAATTAGGGTTAATTTCTATTAATTGTTGTATGTCCTCAGAAGAACCGCCTCTTCTGGCTAGGTTCTTTGCTTTACGTAAATTTAGATATTGAGCTTCAATTTCTGGAAACTCTTCCATCATTAAACTTAGAGAGCGTGATCGGTAAGCACTTAGTATCTTGTTAATTTCTTGTACTCTAGGACTTTTAAATCCTCCATCACTGAACGGTGAAAGTCTTTGATAACGTCTGCTGCTAATAAGTTTTTCAAGAGACTGACGTAATGTTTTGTTTCTTATCTTAGTATTACCTAATATCTCTAATCGTCTATCAAATGCAGACTGTCCTTTGCTATTTACATACTCTGTTAAATCAACGGAACGATCAAGCATCGTACCTGTCTGTGTAAATCCGTGTTCAAGCTTAGCCAACTCTTCAAATACTACGTCACCCTTTCTTGTTGATATAGAAGAAGGGTTGAACGGACCAAGTCCTTTGATCTGTTCCATAGTAACAGGCTCACCAAGTATGTTACGTTTTGGATCAAGGTTATCACTGCCAAGTGGAAGCTTCTTCATAAATGCGTCACCTATGCTTCGTACTTCTCTTGTAGTTGTGTCTCCAGCTATAGATTGACCTTGATAAAGTATGTTTGGAACAAAACCTCCAGCAAGATTACGAATAGCACGTTCCATCTTACGATCTGGCTCTGACAACGCATCAGTAAGGTATTGCAGACCTGCAAGGTATGACTTGTCAGTTACGTTACGTGTAAGCGATATTGTTGCAGCTGCAAATATTTGCTCAGTGATTGTAGTGTTAAGACTATCGTGATCATCTAACTGTTCAACTAAGTCAACAAGAACACCGAAGTGTGTTCCAAGAGGGTCAAGACCAGAGTATCCTACATATTTATTAC
>FUFK010066165.1_pt1 | contig 31087 bp, 29 predicted proteins | sample 1021851 | NCBI WGS metagenome assembly FUFK01 (sample SAMEA51879418, study PRJEB19060) | metagenome | reverse complement strand
GCTTCAGCAATAAGAGTAATTGCACGATTTAATCCTATAGAGAAAATTTCATCAATATTCTCTATTCTAGCAGATTTATTTTCACACTTAANATAAGGACCAAATCTTCCAGTATTTAAAATGATTTCTTTTTGATTATCAGGATTAACTCCAATTGATTTTGGTAGAGAACATAAAAACTGAGCTTTTTCNAANTCTATACTTTCTAANTCTAAACCTTTTGGTATAGAAACATTTTTAATTAATTCATTAACATCTGGTTTAGATTTTTTGGTTTTTTTCTTTTTTNTANTTTTTGTCTCTTCTAATTCTTCTTCCTTAAGTTTTTCATATTGCAGATAGGGGCCAAATCTTCCATTTTTCAGATATATATCATTACCATTTTCATGTTTTCCTAAAAATTTAGGTTCNGCTAACTGCGATTGAGCTGCCGCTTTTGCCTTAGACAAGGGTCTAGTGAATTTACACTCTGGATAATTTGAACAACCAATAAAAGCTCCACCTCTAAAACTATTTTTAAGGCTGAGTGAACCTGTATCACATAGTTGACACTTTCGAACAATATTTCCATCTTTATCAGTATCAAAAATTAAAGCTCCTAAACTTTCATTTAAAAGATCTAACACTTCTCTAGTTCTTTTCTCCTTAACCTCAGAAACATTGTTATTAAAATCTTTCCAAAACATCTCTAAAACTTTTATCCAGCTTTCTTTACCAGTTGTAATTTCATCTAATTGATCTTCCAAACCTGCAGTAAAGTTATAATCAACATATTTAGAAAACAATTTTTCTAAAAATGCAGAGATAAGTTTGCCACGATCTGTTGGGAAAAATCTTTTATTTATTATTTCTGCATAACCTCGATTAGCTATAGTGGAAATTATACTTGCATAAGTAGAAGGTCTACCAATTCCCAATTCTTCTAATTTTTTGACTAAACTTGCTTCAGAATATCTTGGAGGTGGTTGTGTAAAATGTTGTTCATCGATTAATGCTTCAATATTNATTGGTCCTTTAGACATTTCTGGTANAATTTCNTCATCATCATCTTTACTTGTATTTGAGTAAANTTTTAAAAAACCATCAAATTTCANCACNGANCCACTTGCCTTACATATTGTTTGATTATCTTCTGACTCTATTGTTATGGTATTTCTGTCAAATTGGGCAACTTCCATTTGTGAGGACAAAGCTCTNGACCAAATTAAATTNTATAGTTTTTGTTGATCANTGCTTAAATATTTTTTTAAAGTGTCTGGTGCTCTATTTATATCTGTTGGNCTAATAGCTTCATGAGCTTCTTGTGCNTTCTTAGCTTTTTTACCAGAATAATTATTTGCAGANGCAGGCAAATATTCATTACCATACTCANTTTTAATAAAATTTCTAAAATCATTTACTGCATCAGCTGATAANTTAGTTCCATCAGTTCTCATATAAGTAATCAATCCAACAGTATCTCCATCAATCTCAACACCTTGATATAATTTTTGTGCAATTTGCATTGTTCTTGAAGCTCCAAAACCTAATCTACTAGATGCAACTTGTTGTAATGTTGAAGTTGTAAATGGACCNGAGGGGTTTCTTTTTACAACTTTTGANGAAATATCTGTTATTTGAAATTTTTTCTCTTTTATTTCTTTGATTGCTTTTTCAATGCTATTCTTGTCTCTAAAAGTAAATTTTTCAATTTTATCNCCATTTAATTGAGAGATGCTTGCAGTAATAGTATTTTTATTATCATCTCCAAATTTAAGAGCAAGCGTCCAAAATTCCTCTGGATTAAATAATTCTATTTCATGTTCTCTTTCAGTAATTAATTTTAAAGCTACAGACTGAACTCTTCCAGCTGATTTTGACCCAGGTAGTTTAGTCCAAAGTATNGGAGAGATATTAAAACCAACCAAGTAATCAAGAGCTCTTCTTGCCATATANGCATCTACTAACAAAGGTTCAATTTGACGTGGATTTTCAATACCANGAATTACAGCTTTTTTGGTTATNTCATTAAAAACAACTCTTTCAATTTCTTTATCTTTTAAAAGTTTTTTTTCATCAAGGTACTCTTTAACATGCCAAGCTATAGCTTCACCTTCACGGTCAGGGTCAGTAGCAAGTATTATTTTAGAAGAATCTTTTGCAACATCAGTTATTTCTTTTAAATATTTTTTGGAAAAACTATCAACTTCCCATTCCATTTTAAAATTATGATCAGGATCAACCGATCCATTTTTAGATGGTAAATCTCTTATATGTCCATAACTTGCTAAAACAGTATAATCATCGCCAAGATATTTGTTTATAGTTTTAGCTTTTGCGGGACTTTCAACTATGACTAGATTCATAATTTAACAAACTACTTAAAAGTCTTTGATAGTCAAATTAATAAATTTTAGTCTTNTTTTCTTCTTTATTTATCAGTCGTTTAATATTTTCTCTATGAGTATAAAATATTAAAATAAACATTATNCCAAAAAAAATTTCATTTCCTGCATCATCAAAAAGTAATAAATAAACAGGAATTGAAAATGATCCAATTAACGATGATAAAGATGAAAATTTAGAAATAAAAAAAGTTACTATCCAACAAATGCCAAAAACTATTCCAAACATTATGTTCATACTACATAATATACCAACATAAGTTGCGACCCCCTTACCACCTTTAAACTTTAACCAAACTGGAAAAACATGACCTAGAAAAGCACATAAAGCTGATACATAAATAAGATCTGGAAAATTTATTTTTACATATAGAACCGGGATAACGGCTTTAATTATATCAAGTATTAAAGTTGAATAACCAATAAATTTATTTCCTGTTCTNAGTGCATTTGTTGCNCCAATGTTACCTGATCCAATTTNTCTAATATCTTTTTTTAAAAAGATTTTGGTTAATATTAATCCAAAAGGGATAGAACCCATTAGGTATGAGACAATACCTATTGTCAATAATTCCATTTTTATATCTTAAATAATTCTTTACCTTTTACAAATGTATTGGTTACTTTTCCTTGTAGTTTTTTGTCTTCAATAGACGTATTTTTAGACTTTGAAATTAAATTTTCTTTTTTTACAATCCAAGGTTTATTTATATCAACTATACAAAAGTCAGCATCATTACCAATTGAAAGATTTCCTTTATTGATATTTAAAATTTTAGCTGGATTAGATGTTAGCGCTTGTATTATTGTTTCAAGTTTTACAGATCCGTTATGGAATAGTTCTAAACTCAAAGACAATAAAGTTTCAATACCTGAAGCACCAGTTGCTGCTTGAGAAAATGTCAATCGTTTTGATTCTTCATCTTCAGGTTTATGATCTGAAACAATGACATCAATNGTTTTATCTTTTAATCCTTGGACTAAAGCCAATCTGTCTTCTTCTTTTCTNAATGGAGGNGATAATTTTAAAAATGTTTTAAAATCTCCGATATCATTTTCATTTAATGAAAGATTGTTAATTGAAACTCCACAAGAAAATTTAATATCATTTTTCCTTTCTTTAATGATTTCTACTGATTTGCCTGATGATAGTTGAGATATATGATATCGACACTTTACTTTTTCTAACAATGTTAAATCTCTTTCAATAATTATTCTCTCAGCCACATCTGGTATGCTTGACAATCCAAGCTTGGTAGCAATTATACCTGAATTAATCATACCATTTTTTGCTAATTCATAATCCTCAGCATGTTGCATTATAAGACATCCCAAATCTTTTGCTGAATTCATTATTCTTGACATTAATCTGGTATTTTGAATTGTTTTTAGACCATCTGTGAAAGCTACAATCCCTTTATTAGCTAATAATCCAAATTCTGTCATATTAGTTCCCTCTACATTTTGTGTAAGAGATGCACATGGAAATATATTAATCTTTGATTTATCTCGTCCTCTTCGTTTTAAAAAATCTACAATTGAAACATTGTCAATTACAGGATCTGTATTAGGCATTGTTACTACGGATGTTACTCCTCCAGATAGAGCTGCATTACTTAAAGTTCTAAAATTTTCTTTATATTCATAACCAGGTTCTCCAACAAAAACTCTCATATCGACTAAACCAGGGAATATATATTTTCCTTTTAAATCAATAGGTCTTTCTCTGGATGGTAAATTATTTGTATTTACTTTTTTTCCTATTGCTTCAATTTTACCTTCTTCACTAACAATTAATCCTCCATTTTCATTTATTGAATTTTGAGGATCAATTATATTTGCATTAATAAAATATTGTTTTTTCATTTATTCACAAAATATTNTTAAACAGGCCATCCTTACAGCAACTCCTAGTTCAACTTGTTCTTTGATTACACTTTTATTTATATCGTCNGCTAATCTNGTATCTATTTCNATACCTCTATTCATTGGGCCNGGATGCATTATTANTGCATCAGGTTTNGCATGATCTAATTTATCAGGTGTTAAACCNTAATATTCNTAATACTCTCTNTTTGANGATAAATAAGAGCTTGTCATTCTCTCATTTTGTAATCTTAGCATCATTACAATNTCACAATCTTTCAATCCTTTTTTCATATCNGTAAAAGTATTAACACCAAACTTTTCAATTTCTTTTGGCATTAAATTNGTTGGNGCNACAATATTTACCTCAGCACCAAGCATNGTTAATAAATAAATATTNGATCTTGCTACCCTGGAGTGAAGAATATCTCCACATATAGCAATTTTTAATCCTTCAATTTTTTTCTTTCTATTTCTTATTGTTAAAGCATCCAGTAATGCTTGAGTAGGGTGTTCACGTCTGCCATCACCNGCATTTAATACTACACAATTTACTTTCTGAGATAATAAATTGCATGCTCCAGAATCTTGATGCCTTATTACAATAATGTCAGGATGCATCGCATTTAGAGTCATTGCTGTATCAATTAAAGTTTCACCTTTTTTAATTGCTGAATTATTCATATTCATTGACATCACATCAGCACCAAGTCTTTTTCCAGCTAACTCAAATGAACTTTGTGTTCTTGTTGATGGTTCAAAAAATAGATTAATTTGAGTTTTGCCTCTAAGAACATCNATTTTCTTGTTCTTACTCTGATTTAATTTAATGAAAGTTTCAGATTCATCTAAAATGTAGTTAATATCACTAACTGATAGATCTTGGATACCTAACAAATGTTTTTGAGAAATTTTAATAGCTTTGATGTTTTTTGCCATTAAAATTAACTCTATAACTATAAAGCCATTGAATGGCAAGGATTAATTATTTAGATAGTCTATGGCTCCNTGAAGAATAAAAGCTGCTGCGTTCTGATCTATATTCTTTTCTCTTTTAGATACATTAACATCTAATTGGCTTGATAAATTAAAAGCCCCAACAGTTGACAATCTCTCATCCCAGAGACACACATCAACATCTATCTCTTTATCTATATTTTTAGATACATCNTTGACTGACTGTGCTGAAGAGCCTNAAGATCCATCCATATTTAAAGGATAACCAATGATAATTGCCTTNATGTCATTCTCTTGAATAATGTTTTTTAACTCTTCAATTAATTCATTATTTTTTGATTTATGTATAGTTTTATAAGGGGTAGCAATTAATTGCTTTTCGTCACAAATTGATACACCAATTCTTTTTGAGCCCAAATCTAAACCTATCAAACGACATTTTTCTGACTGTTTTTTTTTAAATTCTTCTATTGTGATCATGTTGTATATTTTAAACTATAGTGATAGTTTGCGTCATATTTAAATATCATATGAGCATCGATCTTAAAACCATAAAGCATATATCTAAATTATCAAGAATTTCAGTAGATGAGAAAAAAGCTGAAAAACTTGCTAGTGATTTGAATTCAATTTTTGATTTCATTGAAAAACTCAATGAACTTAAAACTGAAAATGTTGAACCACTTACATCAGTGGCTGAAACGACTTTAAAATTAAGACCTGATGAAGTTAAAAGTAAAAATTTAAGGGAACAAATAATAAAAAATTCTCCAAAAGATAATGAAGATTATTTTGTTGTACCAAAAGTTATAGAATAATGTCTGATATAACCAAGCAAACACTTTCTGAATTAGTTANTAANATTAAAGAAAAAAAACTTTCTTCTTCAGANNTTACCNAAGCTTTTGTTGATAGATCAGAAAAATCAAAAGAATTAAACACTTATATTACTGAAGATTTTAGTAATGCTTTAGATAAAGCTAAAAAATTTGATGACAACCCAAAATTGGATTTAAAATTACCAGGAATACCAATGGCTGTAAAAGATTTATTTTGTACAGCTAATGTAAGAACAACAGCTGGTAGCAAAATATTAAACAATTTTGTACCTACTTATGAGTCTACTGTTACTCAGAATATCTGGAATGAGGGAGCAATTCTTATTGGTAAATTAAATTGTGATGAATTTGCAATGGGATCATCAAATGAAACAAGTTTTTTTGGCAATGTTCAAAATCCGATTGATAAAAATTTAGTTCCAGGTGGTTCATCTGGTGGTTCATCTTCTGCTGTAGCAGCACAATTAACTCCAATTACAATTGGAACTGATACAGGTGGATCTATTAGACAACCAGCGTCATTTACAGGTACAGTGGGTTTAAAACCAACTTATGGTAGTTGTTCAAGATACGGAATAGTTGCTTTTGCATCTTCTCTTGATCAAGCTGGTCCAATGGCTCAAAATGTTNAAGATTGTGCTTTGTTGCAAGAGGTAATTAGCTCATACGATCAAAAAGACTCAACTTCTATTGATTTTAAAAGAAACCANTACAGCAAAGAATTAACAAAAGACATTAAAGGAAAAAAAATAGGTATACCAAAAGAATATAGAGTTGATGGAATGCCAAAAGAAATTGATGATCTTTGGCAGAAAGGTATTGAGTANGCNAAAGATTGTGGTGCNGAAATAATTGATATTTCTCTTCCNCACACAAATTANGCTTTACCAACTTACTATATAGTGGCACCAGCTGAAGCATCTTCTAATCTTGCAAGATATGATGGTGTTAAATATGGCTTNAGAGCTGATGGAGAAAACCTCATTGACATGTATGAAAAAACTAGATCAGAAGGATTTGGAGCCGAAGTTCAAAGAAGAATAATGATAGGAACATATGTTTTATCTTCAGGTTATTACGATGCATATTATTTGAAAGCTCANAAAGTTAGAAAACTAATTAAAAATGATTTTGATGAAGCGTACAAAAAAGTAGATGCAATATTNACTCCATCAACACCTAGTTCTGCTTTTAAAATTGGTGAAAAAACAAATGACCCNGTTTCAATGTACTTAAACGATATTTTTACNGTTCCTGTAAATTTAGCNGGTTTACCAGGAATTTCTNTTCCAGCTGGTCATGACAGCNAAGGNTACCCTTTAGGNTTNCAAATTATTGGAAAAGCATTTGATGAACAAAATATCTTAAACATTGCTTATGCAATGGAAGAAAAAATTAATTTTAAAAATAAAATTACTGATTGGTGGATTAAGTGAGTAAAGAAAAGTCAGAATATTTAATTAATAGAAATGACAATCAATACGAAGTTGTCATTGGTTTAGAAGTTCACGCTCAAGTACTTTCTCAATCAAAGTTATTTTCNACGTCAGCTACTAAATTTGGTGCTGAACCAAACACACAGGTAAGTTTAGTAGATGCAGCATTTCCTGGAATGCTTCCAGTTATTAACGAATTTTGTGTGAAGCAAGCAATTAAAACTGGAATAGGATTAAAAGCTAAAATTAACAAAAGGTCGGTATTCGATAGAAAAAATTATTTTTATGCTGATTTACCACAAGGATACCAAATCTCTCAATTTAAGGATCCAATAGTTGGTGAAGGTAAAGTTATTTTAGATATGCCAGANGGTCAAAAAGAGNTTGGTATTGAAAGATTACACTTAGAACAAGATGCNGGTAAAAGTATCCANGATTTAGATCCAAAAAACACCTTTGTTGATTTAAATAGATCAGGAGTTGCTTTAATGGAAATTGTTAGCAAACCTGATTTAAGATCACCAGAGGAAGTTAATGCTTATATTAANAAATTAAGATCAATAATGCGATATTTGGGAACTTGTGATGGCAACATGCAGGAAGGATCTTTNAGAGCAGATGTTAATGTTTCTGTAAGAAAAAAAGGAACNAAAGATTTTGGTACTAGATGTGANATTAAAAANGTNAATTCNATTAAATTNATGCAAATGGCTATTGAATATGAAGCAAANAGACAAGTTGATTTAATTGAAGATGGACAATCTGTTGATCAAGAAACAAGACTTTTTGATACTAAAAAAAATGAAACAAGATCTATGAGATCAAAAGAAGATGCTCATGATTATAGATATTTTCCAGATCCTGATTTATTACCACTAGAAGTTTCTGATGAATTCATAAATCAATTGCAATCAGAAATACCAGAATTACCCGATGAAAAGAAAAAGAGATTTATAGATCAATTTAAATTAACTCCATATGAAGCAAATATCATGGTTTCAGANATNGAAACCTCAAANTATTTTGAAGATGTTGTNAAAAAATCTGACGTTAAATTAGCAACNAACTGGATNATAGGTGAATTATTTGCTGCACTTAATGAAAAAAATTTAGAAATAACCGATAGTCCAATTAGTGCNGGTAATTTATCAAAATTAATTAATTTAATTAAGGATGGAACAATTTCTGGAAAAATTGCAAAAACTGTTTTTGAACAAATGATGGAAGGGGACAAGGATCCTAAAAAAATTGTTGAAGAAAAAGGATTAAAACAAGAAAGNGATCCAAAAGCTTTAGAGGCTTTAATAGATAAAGTTATTGATGACAATAGAGATAAAGCCACTGAATACAAATCTGGTAAAGTTAAATTATTTGGATTCTTTGTTGGACAAGTAATGAAAGTTTCAGGTGGAAAAGCTAACCCTCAGTTAGTAAATGAGATTTTAAAGAAAAAACTTTAGGTTCATGGGCTCAGACCTAAAAATTAGCACCAAAATCCAAGAGTACATTTTAAATAATGGACTAGATCTTCATCCAGTTCAAAAAGAAATTATTTCTTATAATGAGTCTNTNGGAGATATTAAAAGGATGCAAATATCTATCTCACAATCTCAATTTTTACACTTAATAATAAAATCATCTAATGTTAAAAAAATACTAGAGATTGGAACTTTTACTGGCTTAAGTGCTTTATCAATGTCTCTAGCTTTACCAGAAGATGGTAGAATTATTGCTTTAGACAAAAATCAAGAAACTAACGAAATTGCAATAAAATTTTTTGAGAAAGCAAAACAAAGTCATAAAATTCAAACAATAATTAAACCTGCTTTAGAAAGTTTGAACGAATTAAAAGAAAATGATTTTGATTTAATTTTTATTGATGCTGATAAAAAAAATTATAAAGAATATTATGAAAAATCTTTAATATTATTAAAGAAAGATGGCTTAATAATAATTGATAATGTTCTATGGTACGGTCAAATTGTTGAAGAAAGTAGTGATGATAAAATTACTTTAACCATTAAAGATTTTAATAATTATGTTTCTAAAGATAAACGAGTTGAAAAAATTATAGTCCCATTAGGCGATGGCATGACAGTTTGTAGAAAATTATAATGTTTGATGTTTTTGGATTTTATAAGTTTATTAAAATTNCTTATTTNAAGAAGAATCAAAAAATACTTCATAATCACTTATTAAATAAAAATATACGTGGAACAATTATTATTTCTAAAGAAGGGTTAAATGGAACAATTTCTGGAAAAAATAAAGATATTAAGTTGATCAAAGATTATTTTTACAAATTATTTAAATTTAAAAAATTTGATAGCATTAATAATTCAAAAAGCTCTTTTCAGCCGTTTCATAAACCAAAAGTAAAAATTAAAAAGGAAGTGGTTCCAATGAATTTAAGTTTAAAAAAAAGAATTAAAAAAAAAGATAGTCATGTTAATCCACAAAAGTGGAACTCATTAATTAAAGATAAAAAAACAGTTTTAATTGATGCGAGAAAACCTTTTGAATATAAAGTTGGAACCTTTAAAGGTTCAATTAATCCAGATGTTGATAATTTTCGAGATTTTCCAAAATATCTTAAAAAATTAAAAAAAAATCAACCTATTGCTATGTTTTGTACTGGAGGTATTAGGTGTGAAAAAGCGTCAGTNTTTTTGGAAAATNAAGGNTANAATAATGTCTANCAACTAAAGGGTGGNATTTTAAACTATTTAAAAAAAACAGACCCAAAAAAAAGTTTATGGAAAGGTGAGTGNTTCGTNTTTGANAACAGAATTAGTTTAAAGCATGGTTTGAAAATAGGTTCTTACTCAATGTGTAGTGGTTGTAGAAAACCTATTTCTCCAAAAGATAAAAAATCTAAAAAATATGAAGAAGGNGTTTCTTGTCCAAATTGTCACGATAATTTAACAAATGATCAAAAATCNAGATTTAGAATGAGACAAAANCAAATTAANCTTGCCAAAAAAACTGGAAAAAGTCATATCTTTCAAAAAGAATATTAAAATATTTTTAGNTTANAGAAATGAATTTATTAAAAGATGANGTCTCTCAACTTATAAAAAAACTTGCAATACCAGCAAGTGTTGGAACNTTNTTTCAAACANTATACACTNTAGTTGATACTTTTTATGCTGGNAAAATTTCACCTGAAGCTTTATCTGCATTAAGTAAATCNTTTCCAATCTACTTTCTAATTATTGCTACNTCTATTGGTGTCACTGTTGCGGGCACTTCATTAATTGGNAGTAGTATTGGNGAAAAAAATGAAAAAAATGTATTAGGTTATTTTACAAATATCATTCTTTACTCAGTAATAATTTCAATAATTGTATCNATAATTGGATTTAGTTTCTCTGAAAAATTATTTTTAACCATGAATTCATCAAGAGAGGTAATTACTCTTGGCCTTGAGTATACTAATGTAATATTTTATGGAACTATTCTCTTTATTCTGGTTGTTGCTTTAAATTCATTTCTTCATGCTGAGGGAGATACAGTTACATATAGAAATGCTCTTATATTATCTTTTTTTTTAAACATTTTATTAAATCCAATATTTATATTTGGATTTTTATTTATCCCAGCTTTTGGTGTTGCGGGTATAGGTTATGCAACTTTGATTGCACAATTTCTTTCTCTAATAATCGTTTTAATTAAATTGTTAAAAAATAAACGTATTAAAGAAATCGCTTTTCAAAATTTTAAGATCAAATTCTTCTACATTAAAAACATTTTCTTCCAATCAATGCCAATTACAATAGCTATCCTTGGCTACTCAATTGCTGCAACAATCGTATTTACCTATGTTGCATTTACAGGAGAATATGCCGTAGCTGGTTATGGAGCAGCAACAAGGATAGAACAGGTTGTNTTACTGCCTATATTAGGTATNAATACAGCAATAATATCAATTATTGCACAGAATATAGGTGCAAAATACTATGATAGAGTAAAACAATCTTATTTTACATCTGTAAAATATGGTTTGATCATAATGTTAGCGTCTGGAGTATTAGTATTTGCAACTGCTGATCTAATGCCAAAATTTTTCTCATCCAACAGTGAGGTTATANAATATGGGTCTATGTACTTAAAAATTTCTGCATTTATCTTGCCAGCATACCCAATTTTTTTTCTATCCAATGGTTTTTTTATGGCTTTAAAAAAATCTGAGAAAGCAATGATTAACAATATATTAAGGAACGTTTTGGTTCCTTTTTTATCTTATTATATAGCACGTTCTATTGGTGCAGATTTTAAAACTTTCTTTTATATTTGGGCAATATTGCAATGGTTAATATCAATCTTATTATTCTTTTATGTTAAATATTATATTAACAATAAATTAACTACTGGTTGATGTTTTATACAAAAAAGAAATTGATAATTTTGATAATTATTTCATCTATATTTTTTATACTTACATATAACGATGTAAGATCTGAAAATATAAATAAAATCTCAGGTTTTGCTAAAGTTGTTGATGGAGATACAATCAAGATCAATTCAAAAAAAATTAGATTATACGGTATTGATGCACCTGAAAAAAAACAAAAATGTAAAAAAACTTATTTAACAATATCTTTTATGTCTTTTACTAAAGATTATATGTGTGGAGAAGTATCTACTCAAAAGTTAATTAAAAAAATTAATAAACAAAAATTAAATTGTAATATTTTAGATGTTGACAGGTATAAAAGGTTAATAGGAGAGTGTTTTAAAAGAAATATAAATTTAAATTCTTGGATGGTTTCAAATGGTTATGCAGTAGCATATAGAAAGTATTCTAAAAAATATGTTTCTGATGAAATTAATGCCAAAAATAATAAATTAGGTATTTGGCAAGGTAAATTTGAAATGCCATGGGATTATAGGCGAAAAAATTAATCTTTATAGTCTTGAAGAGCTATCTTCCATCCATTCCCAAAGATGTTTAGCAAATGATCTTCTAACAAATAAATTAACAAAATCTTTGTCTTTATTGTGAATAATAACATCTATATGATTTAGCAAAGTTTGAGCAGTCGACCCTTTTTTTTCACGAAATAAGTTAAAATTAAAAGGACATCCTGAAGAAAAAAGTTCATATATTTTATCACCTTTTATCTCTAATTGAACAAANTGGTCAGTTACATCAGTTACTGCTCCTAATGANGTTTTTGAAATATTANTAAATAATATATCNTTTAATTCGTATGTATTGGTTTCTTTGCTAGTCGTTCCGTTGGATACAATCATCCATTCATCTGGACTTAACCATATTGCAGTAAGTTTATCACTAGATGAAGATGTATTCGCTTCTGTTGGTAAAATCATATTTAAACTTTTTCCAACATTTGTAAAAAATTCTCTTGTTTTACCTCTTAAATTTAATTTCATTATTGGTGCAATTTCTTTTATGGAAACACCGTTNTNATTAATTTCACTATTTGTTACTTGATTATAANTAAGCATTTAATCTTTCNTTAGTTTGATCNAAAAATACTGGNTTTGAAACAGTTACATTAATTGTTTTATCTTCCATNGGNATAAATAGTTTTTTACCCATCATATCTTTGCCACCTCTGACAACNGCTAGGGCTATAGATTTATTTAAATTTGGACTAAAGTAACTTGATGTAACATGACCAAGCATTTCAACAGGNTTTTTATNTAGTTCAGAAACAATTTGTGCTCCTTCTTCTAATACAACCTNAGGGTCATCTGTTAANAATCCCACCAATTGTTTTCTGTCTTCTCTCATAGTNTCTGANCTGTAAAGAGATCTTTTGCCAATAAAATCATATTTCTTTTTACTAACAATCCAATCCATCTGTAAATCTATTGGNGTCATTGTTCCATCTGTATCTTGNCCAACAATAATAAAACCTTTTTCAGCTCTTAATAGGTGCATTGTTTCTGTACCATAAGGAGTAATATTAAATTCTTTACCGGCCTCTATACATTTTTCCCATAGATCTTTTCCATAACTTGCTTGCACGTTAATTTCAAAACTTTGTTCACCTGTGAAACTTATTCTCATAATCCTGCAAACAATGTTTCCAATTTTTGCTTCTTTAAAAGACATGTGTGGAAAATTTTCATCAGATAAGTCTAAATCAGGAATAATTTTTTTAAGAATTTTTTTACTATTAGGACCACATAAACTTGCTGTAGCAAATTGATCTGTAACTGAAGTTAAATATACATCTAATTCTGGCCATTCAGTTTGAAGGTAATCCTCTAATTTTCCAAGAACATTTGCTGCACCACCAGTTGTTGTTGTCATTAGATAGTGATTTTCGTCTAATCGTGTAGTTACACCATCGTCATATACCATACCATCTTCATTTAACATTAAACCATATCTACATTTGCCAATACCAAGTTTTGACCATGCATTTGTATAAACTCTATTTAAAAACTCTGAGGCATCACTTCCTTGTATATCAATCTTACCAAGTGTGGACGCATCCAATATTCCTGAACTTTCTCTAGCAGCTTTGCTTTCTCTTTGAACTGCTTGGTGAATAGTTTCACCATTAATAGGGTAGTACCAAGCTCTTTTCCATTGACCAACATTTTCAAATTCTGCTTTTTGCTCAACATGCCAATCATTNATGGGTGTTCTTCTAAAAATATCAAAAAACTTGCCAACATTACGTCCTACAATTGTTCCAAATGTTAAAGGAGTATAAGGAGGTCTAAAAGTAGTTGTTCCAAGTTCTCCCATTTTTACACCCGCTGTATCTGCTATTATTCCCAAAGCATGCATATTTCCTAATTTTCCTTGATCAGTTCCCATTCCAGTTGTTGTATACCTTTTGACATGCTCAATAGATCTAAAACCCTCTCTTAGTGCTAATTTTATATCCTTTGCAGTAGCATCATTTTGATAATCNACAAAAGGCTTNGTTTTGCCNAAAGCTTTATCAGATGGNAATAACCATATGTTTCTTTTTGAAATCTCTTGATCGTTATGAACTGTAATATTTTCAAAATCTGTTTTCGTTATATCTAAAAAAACTTTTAGTTTTTCATTTAAGTTTTTAAGTATTTCATCAAGCTTAAAATCACCACAACAAGACCCAACACTTATTTGATCTGAATTATTTTTATTAGGAATAAATATTTTTTTATCTTCATCAAAAGTAAGTTTGCTACCTGACTGAGTATATAAGTGAACAGCTGGAGTCCATCCACCAGCAACCCCTAAACAATCACATGAAATAGAAATTTTATTTCCAGTTACTGAAGTTCCATCATTTGATAGTTTCATTATTGANACATTGTTTAATCTTTTATAACCAGAGGTATCAACAACTGTATGTTCCCAGTATATTTTTACACCTGCATCAATAACTCTTTTTTCTAAATTTGTTTCAGATTGCTTTCTAATATCAACTATTGCTTCAACTTTTATACCTTTGTCGTTTAATGAAAGTGCACTTTCATATGCACTGTCATTATTTGTAAAAAATACAATCTTCCTACCACAGGCTACACCATAAAAATCACTATATTTTTTAATTGCAGAAGAAAGCATTATTCCAGGTCTATCATTATTATTAAATACCATCGGTCTTTCCAANGCACCTGTCGCCAAAATTACCTTCTTTGCTCTTATTTTAAGTAACCTTTGTCTAATTTTATTTGTCTTATCTTTTTTTTCTAAATGATCTGTTAAGTTCTCTCTTGCTAANAANTAATTATATTGATGGTANGCAGCAACACTTGTTCTAGTTTTTATTTCTAAATTTTTAATATTTTTAAGTTCNTCAATTTCTTTTTTTAACCATTCAGATGAAATTTTGTTATCAATTTTATTACTTTCATTGTTTTCATAAATAGTTGATCCCCCCAATTCATTTTTTTCATCTAAAAGTAAAGTTTTATAGTTATTTTTTGCAGCATTTTTCGCTGCNAAAATTCCAGATATACCTGCGCCAACTACAAGAACATCACAATGAATATTTCTGTGATCGTAAATATCAGGATCTTTTAACGTTGGTGATTTTCCTAGTCCTGCTGAGTGTCTTATAAAGTATTCATATTTCTCCCAGAAGCTTGCAGGCCACATAAATGTTTTGTAATAAAATCCTGCAGGAAAAAAGGGCGATAANAAATTATTTATTCCACCAATATCAAAGTTTACACTCGGCCAGCAATTTTGACTTGATGCCTCCATTCCTTCATATATTTCAACTTCAGTTGCCCTAACATTTGGTTCAGTTCTATTAGTATTGGGATTAATTTGAACAATAGCATTGGGCTCCTCAGAACCTGACGTCATTATACCTCTTGGTCTATGGTATTTAAAACTCCTACCTACTAAATGAACATTATTTGCCAATAAAGCAGAAGCAAGTGTGTCTCCTTTAAANCCATAATAAGTTGTACCNTTAAATTTAAANGAAACTCTTGTTGTTTCATCAATATATTGACTAGATTTAACTCTTAAATTTTCTGACATTTNTTTTATATNGANGGGGGTTTTTCTCCCATNTTATAGATTGCTTTAATCTCATCATTCGAAGTGTCTCTAANCATATTAAACCATTTACGACAACCATGAGCATGGTTCCATCTTTCATANTGAACACCTTTAATATTTTTTCTCATAAATAAATATTCTGCCCATTCATCATCACTAAGTTCTGTNGGTTGTTTTGGTCTTTCAATATGAGCTTCACCACCAGCTTTAAATTCTTGCTGATCTCTCTCACCACAATATGGACAATTAATAACAAACATTAGTGAGCAACTGCTGCAGCNCCATGTTCATCAACAAGGTCTCCACTTACAAATCTATTTAAATTAAATGCTGCGTTNAGTTTNTGTGGCTCATCATTAGCAATTGTGTGTGCAAANAAATCTCCTGATCCAGGTGTAGCTTTAAAACCTCCTGTACCCCAACCACAATTAAAATAAAGACCTTTAATAGAAGTTTTACTTAGTATTGGACTTGCATCAGGACATATATCTACAATTCCTCCCCATTGTCTTAGCATTCTCATACGGCTAAAAATTGGATACAATTCTAAAATAGCATTTAGAGTACCTTCAACTATTTGATGACTTCCTTTTTGAGTATATGAAACATAATCATCTGTTCCAGCGCCAATAACTAATTCGCCTTTATCAGATTGACTAACATAAGCGTGTACAGCGTTTGACATAACAACTGTATCAATAATTGGCTTNACTGGTTCTGACACTAGTGCTTGAAGAGGTTTGCTTTCTAGAGGAAGTCTTATTCCAGCCATATTAGCAATTACACTTGAATGTCCAGCTGCCACAACTCCAATTTTTTTAGTTTTAATAAATCCTTTTGTTGTTTCTAAACCTTCAACAGTATCACCATTTCTTTTAATACCTTTTACTTCACAATTTTGAATTATATCAACACCCATTTCATCAGCACCTCTAGCATAACCCCAGGCAACAGCATCATGTCTTGCTGTACCAGCTCTTCTTTGTAATGTACCACCAAGTACTGGATATCTTATATCTTGAGATGTATTTATAATTGGACAAAATTTTTTAACTTCTTCTGTACTCAAGTAAACAGCATCAATACCATTTAGTCTATTTGCATGCGTTCTTCTTTTTAAATCCCTTACATCTTGCAAATTGTGAGCAAGATTCATTACACCTCTTTGACTAAACATTACATTGTAATTTAATTCTTGAGATAATCCTTCCCAAATTTTTAGTGCGTGATCATAAAGTCCAGCACTAGCGTCCCATAAATAATTCGATCTAATAATTGTAGTGTTACGACCAGTGTTTCCTCCACCAATCCATCCTTTTTCAACAACAGCAATATTTNTCATGTTNTGTTTTTTTGCTAAATAGTATGCTGTAGCTAGACCATGACCACCTCCACCAACTATGACAGCGTCATACTCTTTTTTTGGTGTAGGGTCTTTCCATGCTCTTTGCCAATTCTCATGATATGAAAGGGCGTTTTTGATTAATGAAAATACTGAGTATTTATTTCCCATAATAATTGAATAATTACTTTATAAATATTGAATTTTCAATAAAATCACTTATTACACAATGTCATACGGAGAGATGGGTGAGAGGCTGAAACCAGTCGTTTGCTAAATGACCGTGCGAGGAAACTTGTACCGAGGGTTCGAATCCCTCTCTCTCCGCCACTAATACAAAGGCTGATCTTNAAAAAAATCTTTCATTACTATTGGATTTTGCTCCAGTACATATCTGTANACATTGTAATTTTCTAATACACGCTGAACATAGTTTCTAGTTTCTCTAAACTTGATTAGCTCAACCCAATCAACATAATTTATCTGTTTTTTTTGTGGGTCCTTATTTAATTTTTTCCAATATTTAACTCTATTTGGACCAGCATTGTATGCAGCTATTGCAAATGGGTAAGCACCATCATATTGCTGAATTAAACCAGCAATATAATGNGATCCTAAATTTATATTGTACTCTGGATCGGTTGTTAATCGAGATTTTGCATAAGGAAGCTTTGCTTGTTTAGCAACTAATTTTGCTGTGTAAGGCATTAATTGCATTAACCCTTTTGCACCTGCATGACTATTTGCTTTTAAATCAAATTCACTTTCTTGTCTTATAATTGATAAAATTAATGCGCTTTCAGGAATTTTTCTTCCATTAATGTATTTAGGTGTGCTTATTAATGGATAATTGTATTTGTTATGAAATCTTTTTTGATAAGAGGCAATTTTTGATACTTGTATTGCAAAATCATATCTACTGATACTNGTAGCAAGTTCAGCAGCTAAAAGNTCACTNCCTTCANAAACNTTATCATTAGCAAGATGTCTTAAGATAAATTTTGTATANTTGTCTTTATNTAATTCATGTAANAGATGTGTAATTTTTACTAATTCTTTATTAAAAAAAGCTTTTCTATATTCATCTTCAACTACCATAGTTTTATCAAGTTCAAATTTTCCAGTAGGATTAATTTTTAAAAATGCTAGTTGTCCGTAATATGTAGTTAAATATTTTGTAGCCTCTTTATACCATTTTTCCGATTGATCTTTATCTTTTAGTCTTTCATACGTTCTACCTAACCAGTATGCACCCCTAGAAACACTTATTGGATAATTAACATTATCAAAAAAGCTTTTAAAATGGTCTTTTGCAAGAAGTGGATCATTTAAAAAACTTAGTGCTATCCAACCACTCATCCATTCTGCCTCTGCAAATTCAGACCCTTCAGACATTCCGTGATTGCTACTAATTTTATAAGCTAGTTCATATTNTTTTTTATAAATTAACTTTCGAGATATGATTTCTCTCTCTTTCCACCATTTTTCAGGTCTAACTAAATAATCTTTATCATTTCTTATTTTGAGCAAAATTTCAGTAGAAGACTCCAATCGTCCTTTTTTTCTTCTCCACTTTAATCGATCATAGTTTAATCCAGCATCGTTTTTAAATTTATTTGGAACATTTTTGATTGCTTGATCTACACCATATCCCTTGGTCATCAAAATATGTCTTGCTGTATAGAGCAGTTCATAGTCTTTAGGTAAATATCTGATTAATCTTTTTAAATCCCAATGATCACTATTCCATGCTAGATGATCAGCTCTTTTAATATAGTCATTTGCATCAAGATATTTTTTATATTTTTTTCTGAAAAACTTTAATTCACTTTTTGATAAATCTGCAGAAATCCATCCATTTTTAATTAGACCAATTCCTTTTTCTTTATCACCTGACAATATATGACTTTCACCTAAAATCATCTTACCATATCCGCTTAAGGGCTCATTTTTTGAAAACCAATTGATTATTTTTCTTGGAGAAACTTTTTCGGTTGAAAGTTTATGCTCAGCCAAATATCTTAATCTATCCATTCTAGGATAATCTGAATTTTNATTGATAAAGACTTGGTAATCAAAAAAAGACTCTTGATTTCCTGTTGTTAATAAATGTCTCCATTTTATAAAGTTATATATCGATCTATCTTTAGCTTTTTTTGAGATTTTAATTGCAGAATTCCACTGTCCTTTTTGCATCTCTCCGATCGCTTTTTTTGCAATGCCAAAATCTTTTTTATTATAAAATTTAGAAATTTTTGCTGTTTCTGAATTGNTAAATCCGCTAATAACTGGTTTTTTTTTAGGTAAAAGAAAACTNAGTTTGGTTTCTTTATTAATTNCCTTTTTCTNAACCTTTACTTTTGAAGGTTTTTTTAGAGGTTTAATTGTATTTAATATTATTTTTTTATTTAATTCTTCAGACGACAATGACGGTTTTTTTAAAGGCACAATCTGAGCCCAACTGAAATTAGAGCTTATCAAGGAAGTTATTATTAAAAANAATAATTTTTTAAACATAATCTTTTGGTATATGAATCTTTAAACTATGTTATAAGTATTTATGTTCAAAGGATCAAATGTTGCTTTAATTACGCCGTTTAAAAATAATCTATTAGACGAGGAGGCCTATGTTAAATTAATACATTTTCATATTGAAAATGGAACTAGTGGTCTTGTGCCAGCAGGTACCACAGGAGAATCTCCAACATTAAGTCATGATGAACATCAAAAAGTAATTGATCTTTGTATAAAAGAAAGCAATGGAAAAATTCCAGTCATAGCTGGAACTGGTTCAAATTCAACTGAGGAAGCTATTTCGTTGACAACACACGCTGAAAAAGCAGGTGCANATGGTGCTCTTATTGTAACACCTTATTACAATAAACCTACACAAGAAGGTCTATACCAACATTACAAAGCCATAAATGATAAATGTGGTATACCAATAATAATTTATAATATTCCAGGTAGATCAGTTATCGATATGTCAGTAGATACAATGGCAAGGTTGTTTGAGTTAAAAAATATAGTTGGTGTTAAAGATGCTACNGGAGATTTAGATAGAGTAGATCAACAGCTATCAAAAATGGGTAAAGAATTTATTCAATTGACTGGTAATGATGATAACGCATTTGAATTTAATAAAAGAGGAGGTGTAGGCGCAATAAGTGTAACAGCAAATATAGCACCGAAGCTTTGTTCTGATTTTCAAAAATTTTCTAAGTCTGAAAATGAAATTAATCAAGCTGAAAAATTAGATAAAATTTTACAGCCAATTCATCATTCAATGTTTATTGAAAGTAACCCTAGTCCAGTTAAATATGCTGCTAAATTATTAAATCTGTGTGAAGATGATGTGAGATTACCTCTCGTAAAAGTTACTGAACAAACTAAAGAAATTGTTAAAAAGTCTCTTCAGTCTGCAAAATTGATTTAATGAACAAAAAAACCAACCCTGGTTTAAAAATAATATGTTTAAACAGGAAAGCCAGCTTTAATTATTTTTTTGAAGATATTTTAGAAGCTGGAATTGTTCTTAAAGGTTCTGAAATCAAATCAGTTAGAGATGGAAAAGTTAATATAGCAGATTCTTATGCAGTTGAGAAAAATGGAGAAATAATTTTAATCAATTCGCATATTTCACCTTACAAACAAGCAAGTTATTCCAACCATAGTCCAACCGATGAAAGAAAGTTGTTGCTAAATAAAAGAGAAATAAACAAATTAATTGGAAAAATGCAGAGAGATGGATTTACGATTGTTCCAACAAAAATGTATTTTAAAAAAGGTAAAGCTAAAATTGAATTAGCAGTTGCTAAAGGAAAGAAGCAATTTGACAAAAGAGCAACAAAAAAGAGTAGNGATTGGAACCGTGAAAAAGCGAGATATATTAGAAAATCAAGCTAAAATTGTTTATTTGGGCATTGGCTCTAATTTAGGTGATAGAAAAAAAAATATCGAAATTGCAAAATCACACCTNAGCGAAAACAATTTGGATTTTTTATNTNTTTCAAGTTTTTATGAAACACCTTCTTGGCCAGACCCTCAAAACCCAAAATTTCTAAACATAGTTATTAAGGCAAAGTTTAATTTCGATCCAGAAACTCTTCTTAAAACATGTAAGAATATTGAAATTTTNTTAGGAAGAGAAAAAGGTAAAAAAAATGATCCGCGTGTTTGTGATATTGATATAATCGATTTTAATAAAAAAATTCTAAAAATTAAAAATAAATTAACTTTGCCACATAAACTGATGCATAAAAGAAATTTTGTTCTTATCCCTTTTTTTGAAATTCAAAAAAATTGGCATCATCCAATTATTAAAAAAGATCTTAAAAGCTTGATTTCTTTACTTCCTCAAGCAGACATTAGGTCTATTAAACAAATTTAAATATATGCTATAACAACCATATGTTGAATTCTAATGAATTAATTAATAAAGTTAAAAATTATAATAAATTTTTAAATCCTGAAAAATTAGATAAAGCTTATAATTTTGCTGTAAATGCCCATAAGAGTCAAAAGAGAGCTTCAGGTGATCCTTATTCTGTGCATCCAATCGAAGTTGCAAATATTTTAACAGAGTTAAAATTAGATAGTGCTACAATAACCACAGGTTTGTTGCATGATACTATTGAAGATACTTTTGCAACCTATGAAACAATTAAAGCTGAATTTGGTGNTGAAGTTGCTGATCTAGTTGATGGAGTTACAAAAATATCCGTATTTGAAAATACAGCAGGTTCAAATTCAAAAGTAGAAAACTTTAGAAAATTAATTTTAGCAACCTCAAAAGATATTAGAGTTTTATTAGTTAAAATTGCGGACAGATTGCATAACATGAGAACAATTAAAGCAATTACAAAAGAGGAAAAAAGACAAAGGATTGCTCAAGAAACAATGGAAATTTATGCTCCATTAGCAGATAGAATGGGTATGCACCGTATACGTGATGAACTTGAAGATTTGTCATTTGAAATTTTGAATTATGATGCAAGAAAGTTAATTAAAAAAAGACTTGATGAAATTAAATTAGATAAAAAAGATGTTTTTGAAGAGCAATCATATGAACTTAGTGAGATATTAAATGATCACGAGATTAATGCAGAAATATATGGAAGAGAAAAAACTCCATTTTCAATTTGGAGAAAAGTTCAAAAAAAACGAGTCTCTTTAGAGCAGATCACAGACATTATTGGATTTAGAATTATATTAGATAGTGTTGATGACTGTTATAAAACACTTGGTTTATTTCATAAAAAATGGAACTGTATACCTGGTAAATTTAAAGATTATATCTCTTCACCTAAAATAAATGGATATAAATCAATACATACTTCTGTAATTGGTTCAAATAAAAAGCCTATTGAAATCCAAATAAGAACAAAAGAAATGCATGACTTTGCAGAAAGAGGTGTTGCATCGCATTGGCAATATAAATCTTCTGAAAAATTTAATTCATTAAGTTGGAAAGAGTATGATTGGTTAAAAGATTTGGTGGAGATTATTGAAAAAAATGAAAATCCTGANGACTCTTATGAGTATACAAAACTTCAAATGTTTCAGGAAAATGTCTTTTGCTTCACACCAAAAGGATCTGTTATTAAATTACCAAAAGATGCAACAGCAATCGATTTTGCTTATGCCGTTCACACAAAAATTGGTAATTCCGCAATAGGATGTGAAGTAAATGGAAATAACAGTGAATTGCAAACAATATTAAGAAATGGTGATAGGGTTAACATTCTCACATCTAAAAATAGTTCACCATCATTGCATTGGATACCTACTACCAAAACAGGTAAAGCAAGAGCTGCTATTAGAAGATATTGGCATGATAAAGGTGAGCAAAAAGAGGAAAAAACAAAAAAATATAACACTACACTTTGGATTTCTTTGCCTGATAAACCCGGTCAACTTGGTGATATAAGTTCTTTAATTGGAAGTCATAAACTTAACATTTCTAATTTAGAGATGGCAGGCAAAAATCCAAACTATATTAATTTTAAATTTAGATTAATAATTAGAAATCTTAAGAATTTTACAAATTTTATTGCAGAGCTAAAGCAAAAAGGTATAAAATTTAAAATAATTAGACACGAAGAAAAAAGAAATGCTTTCACTCAAAAAATCCTTAAATATTTTAAAAAAGACTGATGCGTTATTAGAAGGACATTTTGTTTTATCTTCAGGATTACATTCTCCAAAGTATATTCAATGTGCNAAACTTTTAAGCTTTCCTAATTTAGCTGACAAAATTTGTAAATCGTTAGCAAATAAAATTAAAAAAAATTTTAAAAAAATAGATTTAATACTTGCTCCTGCAATGGGTGGTGTAATCATAGGTTATGAAATTGGTAAAATTTTAAAAAAAGAAACAATTTTTTGTGAAAGGGTGAATGGAAAATTTACTCTCAGAAGAGGCTTTAGTATAAAAAAGGGAGCAAGAGTTTTAATTATAGAAGATGTGATTACGACTGGTAAATCCAGTTTGGAATGNGTGAAACTTATNAAAAAATCAAANGCAAAACTTGTTGGATTTGCCTCTATAATTGANAGATCANCAAAAAAATCTTTGAAAATAAAAAATAAAATTNTTTCTCATTTAAAAATAGATGTNCCTAGCTANAANCTTAAAAATATACCTAAATCTCTAAAATCAATTCCCATTACCACACCAGGAAGTAGATTTATTAAGTGAAAAGACTAGGGGTAAATATAGATCATATTGCAACACTGCGTAATGCACGTGGTGAAAAACATCCCAATCCAGTTTTTGCAGCAAAAGAAGTTATAAAATTTGGCGCTAACTCCGTAACTATTCATTTGAGAGAAGATAGAAGACACATAAATGATTTAGATACTAAAGAGATTTGTGCTTTAAATAAAGTGTTAGTTAATCTTGAAGTCTCAATGAATAGTGAAATAATTAAAAAAGCTTTAAGATATAAACCAAATTATATTTGTATTGTTCCAGAAAATAGAAAAGAAATAACTACCGAAGGAGGTTTAAATCTAAAAGATAATTATAAAAAATTAAAAGAAATAATTTCTAAATTTAAAAAATCTAATATTAGAACTAGTTTATTTATCAACCCCAATTTNAATGATATTAAACTCTCAAAAAAATTAAATGTGGATTGTGTTGAAATTCATACTGGAAAACTAGCTAATTATGTTAAATCGCATAAAAATTTTTCGAGCGAATTAAATAGAATTAAAAAATGCTCAAAACTTGCATCTAAACTAAATATAGAAGTACATGCAGGACATGGTTTAGATTACAAAACGACTAAAATCTTAACAAAAATTAAAGAAATTGAGGAATTCAACATAGGACATTTTATTATTGGAGAGTCGATATTTTATGGTCTACCCAAAGTAATTAAGGATTTTAAAAAAATTATTAAAAATTAATGAAAATTTTAGGTATTGGAGTTGATATAATTGAAAATAAAAGAATTAAAGANGCTATAAAAAATAAATCTTTTATTAATCGAGTTTATAGTGTNAGAGAACAAAGACAATCAAACTTAATAAAGAATAAAGTGGCTTTTTTTTCAAAAAGATTTGCAGCNAAAGAAGCATTTNCAAAAGCTTTGGGNACCGGATTTAGAATGAAATTGAACTTTAAAGATATAGAAGTAGTTAANGATAAAATGGGNANACCNAATTATGTTANAAACAAAAAAATNACCAAAATGATCCANAATAAATTTAAAATTAAAAAATATAATTGTTTTCTATCCATTTCNGATGANAAAAAATATTCAACAGCATTTGCTATTATTCAATCATAATGAAACTAGATAAAAANTTTTTTTCAGAAAATATAAAAACTTTATTTTATGCTTTGATAATTGCAGTAATAATTAGATCACTTTTAGTGCAACCTTTTTANATACCTTCTTCTTCGATGGAACCCACATTACTTGTAGGTGATAGATTNTTTGTNACAAAATATTCATATGGNTATAGTAAACATTCTTTCCCTTTTAGTCCGCCAATACTTAGTAAAAGAATAATGTTTAAAAGTCCTGAAAGAGGGGATGTAATTGTATTTAAAACACCAGCTGACAATAGAACAGATTATATAAAACGTTTAATTGGGCTGCCAGGAGATAAAATCCAGTTTATTGATGCCAATCTATATTTAAATAGTAGNGAAATACTTAAATCTAAAATCCCACTTAAAACAAAAATTTATTGTGGTGACACAACAATAGATGTCTTAAAGTTTGAGGAAAAATTACCTAATGGTAAAAAATTTCATACAGTTTATTTAAAAAATTATACCTATCAAAACTCAGATGTTTTCACAGTTCCAGATGATCATTATTTTTTTTTAGGTGATAATAGAGATTGTTCTAAAGATAGCAGATTTCTTTCAAGTGTTGGTTATGTTCACAAAGATAACTTAGTTGGTAAGGCTCAATTTATTTTTTTTTCATCAGATAAAAAAATTGGAAGTTTTATTGAATTTTGGAAATGGCATAAATCTATAAGATTTAAAAGAACCTTTAATGTTATTAATTAATGAAAATAAAGTATCAAGAATTAGAAAAAAAAATAAATATAGTTTTTAAAAACAAAAATTTATTAGACCAATCTCTTACTCATAAAAGTTTTAATTCCTCTAAAAATAATGAGAAAATTGAATTTTTAGGTGACCGTGTACTAGGACTGGTCATGGCTAAAAAATTATTAGAAATTTATCCCAATGAAAAAGAAGGAATACTTGATAAGAAGTTTGCTTCACTTGTTAATAAAAAATCTTGTCTTGAAATTGCAAAATCAATTAATTTAGAAAAATATATTAAAACTTTTAATCCTAAAAATAAAAAAATCAAAATAGAGGATAAAATTATTGCAGACAGTTGTGAAGCATTAATAGGAGCAATTTATCTCGATAAAGGTTTTAATATTGTTGAAAAATTTATTTTAAAACTGTGGGAAGCAAAAATTAGCGATAGCGTTGTTACCGAAATTGATGCCAAAACTAAGTTACAAGAACAAACATTAAAAAAATTTAAAAGTCTTCCTAAATATAAATTAATCTCAAATACTGGACCAAGACATAAACCTGTATTTAAAGTGGGAGTAAAATTACCTAATACAAAATACTTTATTGGNATTGGCAATTCCAAAAAAAATGCNGAACAAANTGCTGCTAANGAGTGTTTAAATAGTTTTAATAAAATAATATGAATTGGTCTGATGAAGGTTTTTTGTTAAGTAAAAATAGATATAACGAAAACTCTTTGATTGTAGAAATTTTTACCAAAGAAAAAGGTAAAGTATCAGGTATCATATTTGGTGGCACATCAAAAAAAATTAAAAATTATTTGCAAATAGGAAATAAATTGCATGTTAATTATAATTCAAAAAATGAAAATAGAATTGGCTACTTTAAAGTTGAAATTTTAAATGCTTACAGCCCTTTGTATTTTGATGATAGACAAAAATTATCATGCTTAACTTCTGCAATGAATTTGATTAAAATTTTAACAGCAGACGCACAATCAAATGAAAAAGTTTTTTTCATAATTCAGAATTTTTTTTTAATTTTACAAGATAAAAATTGGTTAAAAAAATATATTTTTTGGGAATTAGAATTACTCAAAATATTAGGTTATGATTTAGAACTAGAAAACATAGTAGAGAAAGATACTGAAAATAACGAAACTGTTTATTATGTTTCATCATCAAATGAAAAAAAATATGTTCCAAACTTTCTTATTGAAAAAGATAAAGAGGTTGAAGATATTAAAATTTTATTAAAAGGTTTGAAATTAGTTAATGATTATCTTGATAAAACAATTTTAAAACCAAANAATATTAATTTTCCAAATAATAGATTGTTATTTCTTAATACTTTAAGGTGATTACTTNATTATTTTGTCAATTCGATCAGCGTAATAACTTACTATNGCATTTGCACCAGCTCTTTTGAAAGCTACTAAACTTTCATATACTGCATCTCTATTNACAAGGTTTTTGTTTATTGCGTTTTCCATTAAACTATACTCACCTGATACTTGATAAGCAAAAACTGGAATTTTAAATTTTTCTTTAATTGATTTAATTATATCCAAATATGGCATTCCAGGTTTAACCATAATCATATCAGCNCCTTCTTTTATATCTAAAGCAACTTCTCTTAACGNTTCATCAGAGTTTCTAAAATCCATTTGATATGTTTTTTTATCTCCTTTTAATGAGCTTTTTGAACCCACAGCATCTCTAAAGGGACCATAAAAGCTTGATGCATATTTTGCTGCATAGGATAAAATTTGAATATTTTGGAATTTATTTTTATCTAAAGCTTTTCTTATTTTTCCTATTCTACCATCCATCATGTCTGAAGGAGCTAGAACATCACAGCCCATTTCTGCCTGAAGTAATGATTGATTAACCAAAACATTAATTGTTTCGTCATTTAATATAGTGTTAGATTTGATTAAACCATCATGACCATGTGATGTGTAAGGATCTAAAGCAACATCACACATTATGCCAATTTGGTTTTTGTATCTTTTTTTGACTTCTTGTAACGCTTTACATACTAAATTATTTTCATTCAGTGATTCTGTTCCCAATTCATCTTTTTTTGAATTTTNNGTTTTAGGNAAAAGNGCTATCATTGGTATTCCTAATTTTAATGCTTTATCCACAATTTGGCTCAATCGGTTAATTGTATACCTATAAACGCCCGGCATTGATGAAATCTCTTGTCTTTTATTTGACCCTTCAATTAAAAAAATAGGTAGAATAAAGTCATTTGGACTTAAGGTATTTTCTTGAATTAGTTTTCTTGACCAAGATTCTTTTCTACTTCTTCTAAGTCTAAGACTAGGATATTTACCAATAATCATATTTTAATTTACTTTTAAATTGCGACAAATGTAATATACACATATACAAAAAAAAGGGTACAAAGCAATCACGATGGCGACAGAAAACTCAAAAGTTATAGATTTAAATGTCAAAAAGGAAGATAGAATTTTAGACTTTAGCGANTTCCANAAACAAGNAATTAAGTTTGATATAGAAAAGTTNCAAGAAGCTTATCATCAAATAGTTAAGATTAAAAAATTTGAAGATGCNGGTGTAACNCACTTTGGTGCTATATCTTTNACACAGGTACCTGGTGATCCAGANTCAATCAAAGGTAATAAAGCTCGTGGAGTATACTGGACTAAACCTGATAAATCAGGAAAAGAAGTTTCTAGAGACGAANTNATNNATGAAGCNTCTTACTCAGAATTTATNAAAGACTATGAGAACACATATTTTAAAGAGGTTTATGATGTTCTTTCAAAAAAATATAAACTTGGAAGAGTAAGAATTCTTTTAAAAGAGCCAAGATCAACTTTAAGTTGGCATAGAGATCCTGAACCAAGATTACACATACCCATAATAACAAATCCGGGTTGTTTAATGGTAATTGATAATGTTGCAAAACATATGCCTGCTGATGGTTCAGTTTGGGTTACAAACAACACTAAGTATCACAATGCATTTAATGGTGGAGAAGAGAATAGAATACATTTAGTTGCTTGTGTTTTAGATTACAAATTTAATTAATTTGAAAAAAATATTTATTTCATCAGATCACGCTGGATTTAAATTAAAAGAAATAATCAAAGATTATTTAANAAATAAAAAAGTAAAATTTGAGGATCTTGGTCCNAAAGATGATAGTAGCGTTGATTATCCTGACTATGCTCATAAAGTTGCTAGAAAAGTCAAATCAAGAAAGAGTAATGTTGGTATTTTAGTGTGTGGATCTGGGACTGGNATGAATATTGCGGCAAATAAGCATAAAAATATTCGCGCAGCACAATGTTTTAATCTAAAATCAACGAAATTATCCAGATTGCATAACGATGCAAACATCATTACATTAGGGTCAAGGTTAATAACCAAAAAAAATGCTTTGAAATTTATTAGTGTTTTTTTAAATACAAAATTTGACGGTGGTAGACACTTGAGAAGGGTTAAGAAAATATAATTATGTCGAGCGAAAAAAGTTATTTAAACGATAGTTATAAAAGTTTTTTTGAGGANAGTTTATCTGTAAAAGATCCAGAGCTTTATAAAGCTATTAAAGATGAATTAATTAGACAGCAACAACATATAGAGCTAATTGCGTCTGAAAATATAGTATCTCAAGCAGTATTAGAAGCACAAGGATCAGTTTTAACTAACAAATATGCCGAAGGTTATCCTGGTAAAAGATATTATAATGGTTGCGAGCATGTTGATGTAGCAGAAAACCTTGCTATTGAAAGATTAAAAAAATTATTTAATTGTAAATTTGCAAATGCTCAACCACACTCAGGTGCACAAGCTAATGGAGCAGTGTTTTTAGCCCTGTTAAGCCCAGGTGATACGTTCATGGGTATGAGTTTAAATTCAGGTGGTCACATTACTCATGGATTAAAAATTTCAATGTCTGGTAAATGGTTTAACGCTATAGGTTATGATGTAGACAAAGAATCTGAGTTGATAGATTATGATAATGTTGAAAAACTTGCATTAGAACATAAACCTAAACTAATCATTGCAGGCGGAAGTGCTTATTCTAGAGTAATTGACTTTAAAAGATTTAGAGAAATAGCAGATAAAGTTGGAGCATATCTAATGGTTGATATGGCTCACTTCTCAGGATTAGTTGCTGGTAAAGGATACCCTAATCCATGTGACTATGCTCATGTAGTTACTTCAACAACTCACAAAGTATTTAGAAGCGCAAGAGGAGGAATAATTTTAACTAATCATGAAGATCTTGCTAAAAAATTTAACACAGCCGTTTTTCCTGGTTATCAGGGAGGACCTTTAATGCATATNATTGCNGCAAANGCAGCNGGNTTTCTNGAAGCNNTACANCCAGAATTTCAAGATTANATTAAATCTGTTTTAGCAAACGCNAANATGTTNGCAGAAACNTTAAAAAATAATGGATTTAAAATTTATTCAGANGGAACAGATACACATTTGATGTTGGTTGATTTGAGACCCTACAATGTAAAAGGAAATCTTGCGGCAGAGAGTTTGTCTAGAGCAAACATTACATGTAATAAAAATGGTATTCCATTTGATACAGAAAAACCNATGATTACATCTGGAATAAGATTAGGAACTCAAGCGGCTACAACTCGTGGATTTGGTTTAAATGAGTTTAAAACGGTAGGTGAATTAATAACAAAAACTCTGAAAGGTTTATCTGAAAACCCAACAGATAATAGCAAAATAGAAAACGAAGTAAAAAATGAAGTTATTTCTTTAACTTCTTCATTTCCGATATATAAGAACCTTTAGTAAATGATTTGTCCGTGCGAAAAAAAAGGTGATACATCTGTTGTAGACTCACGTCCAACTGAAGATGGTACCGCAATAAGAAGAAGAAGATTGTGNATATGNGGTGAAAGATTTACTACATTTGAGAGAATTCAATTTAGAGAATTGATGGTTGTTAAAAAAAATGGAAGAAAATCATCATTTGATCGNGATAAATTATCTAAATCNATCTACATAGCTCTNAAAAAAAGACCAATAGATACGGCTACAATAGAAAAATTCATNAGTAANATTTCAAGATCTCTTGAAGAACTTGGACAAGGAGAGATATCAACAAACACAATTGGGACAATGGTTATGGATGGATTAAAAGATTTAGACCCAGTTGGATATGTAAGATTTGCATCAGTATATAGAAACTTTAGGGAAGAAAAAGATTTCGTACAATTCGTGGACAAGCTTGATGTCTA
>FUFK010044183.1_pt1 | contig 31095 bp, 47 predicted proteins | sample 1021851 | NCBI WGS metagenome assembly FUFK01 (sample SAMEA51879418, study PRJEB19060) | metagenome | reverse complement strand
CTGATGAAAGAACATTTCTATCAAGCATTAAATGAGACAGAGCATCTGGAAGAAATGGAAAAGAGAGGGGGTGACGAGCACTGGATTGATCGGTTCTTTGCTAAACATCTTGTTCTACTTTATTATTGGATTATGGTTGCTTACTATCTTATCGACCCTATTGATGCTTATGATATTAATATGAAGATTGAGAAGCATGCCTTTGAGACATATGTAAAATACGGTGCGTATCATCCAGAGGATACTAAGATACAAGAGATCGCACAGGACGAATATGAGCATTCCAAAGAATTACAAAAAGCAATGCTAATGATNGCATAGATAATACTAATATTACTNATTAGTTTATGTTATCTACCGCATATCGTCTACGGTTAGTAGACATCTGCAAATCTATTGCAGCAGGACAAGAAGTTGGATTGGAAGATATGATATGGGCAGAGAAATTGGCAAAGGCAAACACATCAGCAAGAGGTATGTTACAGTCAGCAAGACGGTTAGCTTCAAGTGATGACGATTCTTTTCTTAAGTACTTGAACATAGGAAACTCCGATTCAAGGAAACATAAAAGGGGTTTCACAGATGCAGGAGACATCGCTGATTGGTTTCGGAATGATAGACCAGACGATTGGAGGCAACGAGACTAATGAACGGAAGACTAGACAAAGTTGCAATGACAAACAAACTCATGCAACTTAAGAGAGAATTACATTACAAGTGTGAGATAGGAGAAAAAAATGAAGGGTATTGTGCAGGGGCAAATGATTATCTCAATAGAACCTTTGATGTACTAGACGAATATTGGCAGTGACTGAGTATGAAAAAAGAGCCATTGACCCATGTTGGCAACACAAACAAACGTGTGTCTGCATGTTCCCCATCGATTCACACAACACTTCTTACCTATATCGACGAGAAGATAACACATATTACTGGCAACATTGTCGAAAGGAAGCGGAAGATGATCTCTTCGTAGATGCAGATGGATTACAACTTGACATACTAGGTGATCCAGTGTTTAGTGATGAGTGGATTTTGGGATCTATAATATGGTAGTTTGGGGTATCGTATGGATGATTGTCATACTGTTGATTTCTGTNGCAGTTGTGATATACTACATAATGAGATACGACCATTTNTGGCCAAATGACTAAAAAGAAAGAACGCGAGTATGCAAAGGATCGTCAAGAATACTTTCGTGAGTTTCATCGAGTTATTGCACCAGTGGTTGTGATGAAGAAGTACGATGAATAAACTATTAATATTACCACTACTTTTTTTGAGCATGTGTGGAACTGCACCAGTAACACCACCCGCACAAGCTTGTAGTCCTCGTTTGGATGGTGAACCCACTTTTTGCCCAACAACATTACCTGATATAAAACCAAAACCGAAGATATCTAGACAAGAAGTAAAAGGTGAAGTAGATATATACAACCCATATCATTGGCACACATTACATGGAGTCTTTGTAGAAAATTTAAGAAGAAAAAGAATCGAAGAAAATATGACACTGCCATCTGATGCTATAAATAGTGCACTAGATGATTTTATGGAGGCACAGTATGGGAGCGATGGTTCCACCGAGCAGGAAAAGCTGCTATAACTTTAGAGTAACTGAAATCAATAGGGTGGTTGACGGTGACACAATTGATGTTACAATAGACTTAGGATTTGATCTTTACAAAAAAGAAAGNGTNCGTGTNGCTGGGGTTGACACTCCTGAGAAGCGCACNCGTNATTTAGAGGAGAAAGCACTTGGAATCGACGCAACAAACTGGCTCAAAGAGAAANTGGATGGTGCCATTGNTGGTGACGACGAGCTTACTATTAGGACTGAACTTAGTGGTGGGGTCGGCAAATATGGTCGTCTACTGGGGTGGCTTTATATCGGGGACAGTGAGTTGTCACTTAATGAAGAAATGATCACCAAAGGATATGCGTGGGAATATGATGGTGGAACAAAACAGAAGAACTTTGAAGAACTCAGAGAGATTCGTAGATCATTCGGCACANTGGATCAAGGATGAAGNTACTATTTAATATCATGTCAGCAGCATCATTTGGNATATCACTCATCCTTGTGGGTGTGATAATCTATTTGAACATGACAAAACAACAAAGANTNGATGAGAATCGAAANTANATGTTAGATGTGATTGAGAAGATGGTTGATGCACGGATTCAACAATCAATGCCACCAGTGACAGGGCCAGTTTATGGAACCAATACAAAAAATTGATATACCAAACGTTGTAGTTCCGGAAATTAGTAATCCTAATCAGTGGATATACAATATCCCTAGTTACGACCCACCTGTGACATTACAGATTGGATTCCCGATTGTGGATATGCCGGGTTGTGTCAACATGCACAAGGATAATAAGGATCATGTTACGAAGATGCCTTTTGATCATGACCTTGTGAATCAAGATCCAAAAGGTTCAACAGTCCTATGCCCTCATGGTGAGTATCCAACGTATGAGGCAATGGATTATCAACCAGAGCAACTTATAATTACGAGAGAGGTTCCACCACCACCTGTTGAACCACCACCTACACCACCAGATTTTAAACCTGATGCAATACCGGATACAAAAAAAGAAGAAGTACCTTGTCCCGGGCCTGGTCAACTAAGAGTTGGTGATATTACACAGTCAGGTGATGAAAGAGTTGTGGGTCATAAACTCAGCGATGATGGTAAGATCTGTGAGACATTATATGAGGATACTACAGTTGTTGAAAAATTTCTGCCATCTGTAAATCAGTCTACTACAACCGTAGCGATTGCAGTATTGGCCACAGCAGGTGCTGCTGCAACACCATTACTATTAAGAATTATAAAACCTATAATTAAAAAGATCACTGATACTATAAAGAAAAAACTTGGTAAAGATGTAAAGAGACTTTCTATATCAGACAAAAAAACTGATGAGTATCGTGCGAAGAAAGGATTACCACCAATCAAAAGAAAGTGAAAAAGAAATGTAAGAAATGGAAGTGTCCGAAATATAAAGGTAAAAAATGTAAGTGTGGAAGATTACTTAGAGTCACCAATTGATACTTCTTTTAGAACACTTGCATCACCCAATGGTAATTGATTTGGTTTAATTGAATGACTATGTTGTGGTAGTGTTCCGGGTGGATTAACTAATACTACGTCAGCACAAACAGCATAGTAAGGAGACTTTGGATGAAACATGATACCAGCTTTCATTAACTCACCGCAGTTTTTTAAACGAGCTATCTCAAAGTCTAATCTTTTATTCGCAGTATTCTGTTGCATATATGCTATGTTTGCAGCAGCTGCCTCTTTACATTGTTCTTGTAATTTTTTATCTAATGGTTTTGACCATGTAGCAGAGACACCAAGTGATACAGTGGTGCTATCTTTTTGATTTGTCTTGACTGGTTTATAGTATAAAATTTGGCCGGGATTATCTGGCACATCATCATTATCTGCGTCTACGTTGTTGTACACTGGATCCATCCAATAATCCTCATAGGGCCGCTTTATCGCAATATTTCCGGTGAGGAAGGGAGTGACGTTCATGGTAGGGCCTTGACATTGTATCCCGTTACCATAAGTGTTCGTAATATATGGGCCTTGTAAAACTTGTATAGCTTGATTGGTCACTGAGCCTGAAGAGTTGGCTACTGGATTCGCTGTCGCAGACACACCACCTATATCACTCGCAAACGTAGGTGATGCAGTTCCTAACAAACAGATTGAAATCAGTTTGAGAAGGTGCTTGTTGTGTTTGTGACGCTGTTTATAGTTGTTGTTCTCTGTATTATTGTGTGATTTGAAAGGCCTGGCCCAGAATAACTTTCTACGAATTGAAAGTCTGCTCCGGGTGTTGTTAATGTGAAGTTTGGCTTGTTGTTTAGATCCAAGTTCGTCCATGTTGAAGTCACTCCATTTAATGTATTACTGTTACCAGTAGTAGATGGTGCAGAGATTGTTGCACCATCATGTTCTATATTCGTACCTGTGATGACATACTCATAGCCGGTATTATAATTCATCGAATTTATTGTCTCAGAAACGGTCGATGTCGTTTCCGTATTTGAGGTCATCGAGCCCTGTGTAAAATTAGGCACCACGGGCACAGCAATGGCAGTCCTCGCACTCGCAAGGACATACGCACCCACAATCAGGACAAGTATCTTCTTCATTTATCATTTGATTGTTAACGTAGTGACCACTTGGCCAGTAGCTGTTGTTCCAGCTCCACCCGCTGTTAGTGAGATAGCTCCGTCTGAAGCAATCGTACCAGCAAGACTTCCTGCAAAACCACCGGCAGAAGTTACAGTATTACCAAATGCTGGTAAGTCCATAACTGTTCCGTATGCGTTTATCGCAGGAGCAGCATTGTCACCTGTGACTTCAGCAGTGTATGTATGAGCAGTTACATCAACACCAGATCCAATCGGATTCGTTTTATCACCAGCCGTGAATGATTCTGTTAGGCTGAAAGCATCTCCGGCTGTGGTTACTGTGTAAACACCATCAGAGTGAGTAGCTGCCACACCTGTAGTTTCATTTGCTTGTCCTAAACCACCCATTGTACCTGCGGTAATATTTGACGCTTGTACACTATAGGTCGATCCAATTCTTGTTGCATCTGTAGCTGCAGCATCAACACGAAGTTGAGTTGAAGCAGAAATTGTATGAATAATATCGGCACGAGCAGTAAGAGGTGCCGTCATCATTAACATTATAAGTGGTATAAATTTTTTCATTCCTTGAGACAATATACCTATTTGCTATTTAGCAATCAAATAAATAGATAAAAACACTGTATCATGGCGAACAGGTATTCTCGTATATTTCATCACATAAACATAAAAAATGTAGTGCAAAAAAATATTAAGGAGGCCGCTGCAAAAAAAATCATAGAGAGACAGATTGAAGAAGAAGAAAGACTACAGAAAGAGATATTTGACAAATGGAGATCTGACTGGAAAAAGGATATGCTAGGTGAAGGTATGACCACTCAAACTCTAACCGGTATTTTACCTTCTGCCGGTGATACCGATTTAGATATGATGCAATTGGGTGCAACGGGATCTGATTTATCTTACGTTGATGGAGATGATTCACCTGCAGATGGTGAATTCACAGCACTTACTAATACTGATCCTATAACTTCAGTCATTGATCCTCTCAGTGTGGGGACAAACATACGTTCACCACAAAATGGTGCTAGTCTCTCTCTTGATTTCACTGATAGTGATGTATTTCATACTCATGTAGATCCCGGTGACAGTATTCCCGGTGATGATGGTGGGACAAGAGGAGCTGGTATCTCAGGAAATCATAATAGTGGATATGTTAATGATGAGGGAGCTACTAATGAAAATATTCCTTTAAATGATTTTAATGGCGAATCTCTTCCATCTCGTGTAGGAACACATTTAGCGTTTGGTAATAACACAAGATTAGCAAATGCAGGTTTCCCAAGATATGCTGCACTTAAAGCGGTAGACACCACTCAATTTGATACTCTAAGTATGAATTGGTTTTGTCGTGGAGCTGTGAATACTGATACGGTAGATGGATCACCGACACAAGGACAGAAAGTTGTTGGAGGCACTGTCACTAAAATGAATACAGCTGGTGACGGAGTTTCTGTTTTTTATTGGGCAGGAGATAAAGAAGGTGCAGCGAGTTATGCTCCATCAGTTTCTGGTCAATCCGGACTTCATGATGGTTGGAGACCAATTAACGTAAAACCAGATGGTACAACTGATAATTTTTACAGTCCTTGGTTAATACCACATAAAGCAGATGTCGCAACTTATGGAAGCGGTTCTAGACAAAAACATGATAGTGGGTATCCTGCAGAGGTTTTACTTAATAATAAAATAACATTACCACCTTGGTGTAGAGATAAGAATACAAGATTTTTATTACATCAAGGACGAAACGCAGAAGGTGCAGCTCGTGCAAATTTTGGTATAACAAGCATAAGGTTTCAAAGAAGAACTGCATTTAGGGTTCCATCCATAAGCAAACCACTAACAGATGTGGAGGCAGCACCTTTCGTTAGAGTTGGTAATAATGTTGATCAGAGCGCAAAAGAAAGAAGAAAGAGAGTAAAAGATATGATAAAGGCATCATTAAAATATAGTAAAAGAAAATTTGGAGATGGAGTTGTAACTTCTACAAATATTGAATAGTTGACCTAAGTGTAAAGTTGTGTTAAGATAAATAACGGAAGGGTGTTGTTTTCAACACCAATATTTGCTCCCGCTAACCAAGACCTATGGGAGGATAAATTACGTCTTTCATATCCATCAGTGAAGGGATTGATGGAAATATAGTATCGCTCTACCCTTTGAGCCCTACTTAAAAAACGTCCTAATGACAACTCTTTCAAGACAAGGCAGACAAGGCGGTCTTCTAGCAGGATGGCCTGAGTTCTGTGANTGGGTAACATCTACAAACAACAGACTTTATGTTGGTTGGTTNGGTGTACTCATGATTCCATGCTTACTCACAGCAGCAGCATGTTTCATCGTTGCTTTCATAGCAGCACCTCCAGTCGATATCGACGGAATCAGAGAACCTGTAGCAGGTGCTCTAATGTATGGTAACAACATCATCTCTGGTGCAGTTGTTCCATCTTCAAACGCAATCGGTCTACACTTCTACCCAATTTGGGAAGCAGCAACAGTCGATGAGTGGTTATACAACGGTGGCCCATACCAGTTGGTAATCTTCCACTTCCTAATCGGAATCTCCGCATACATGGGAAGACAGTGGGAATTATCATACAGACTAGGTATGAGACCATGGATCTGTGTAGCATATTCAGCACCTGTATCAGCAGCATTTGCTGTATTCTTAGTTTACCCATTCGGTCAGGGTTCCTTCTCTGATGGTATGCCACTAGGTATCTCAGGTACTTTTAACTTTATGTTCGTGTTCCAAGCAGAGCATAACATTCTAATGCANCCNTTCCACATGGCAGGTGTNGCAGGAATGTTTGGGGGAGCACTCTTTAGTGCAATGCACGGTTCTTTAGTTACNTCATCTNTNATNANNGAAACTACAGAAGTTGAGTCCCAGAACTACGGTTATAAGTTTGGACAAGAAGAAGAAACATACAACATCGTGGCCGCTCATGGTTACTTTGGTCGTTTAATCTTCCAGTATGCTTCATTCAATAACTCAAGAAGTNTACACTTCTTCCTAGCAGTATTCCCTGTTGTATGTGTATGGTTAACCTCTATGGGTATCTGTACAATGGCATTCAACCTTAACGGTTTCAACTTCAACCAGTCAGTTGTTGATGNAAACGGTAAGATNNTTCCTACATGGGGTGACGTTCTTAACAGAGCAAACCTAGGTATGGAAGTAATGCACGAGCGTAACGCTCACAACTTCCCATTAGACTTAGCATCTGCTGAGACTACAGAAGTTGCATTAACAGCACCAACCATTGGTTAATAAACAACATACATATGTTATAATAAAGACCCTTATAGGGTCTTTTTTTATGCAAGGAAAAGATGGATCTAGATGAACAACTAGAACTGGCTCATTTACTNCTACAAGANCGTAAGTGTAGAGTTTGTGGTCAGGAAAAAAATCTAATCGATGGTTATTATCGAACTCGAAAGAATGTTAGATTAGCATCCTCTTATTCATATGANTGTAAAGAATGCACGGTCAAAAGAGTTTGTGAAAATAATCGTCGCAATCGACTTAAGAAAAATCGAATTAAAAAAATGAAACAAACTGAAAATTTGCAACAACTCATGGAAAGATTTACGAAGAGATTAAATCAGACAAATCCAGATGACAAAGAAAGAGTATCTTATCTTAAGGGTTGCATCGACACTGTTGATTATTTGGCTACAGGAAAACTACCAAATGACGGTAATCACGACGGTATGAAAAATCATAGACCTAGACATTCTCAACTTGATGCGTTAGACTGAAAAATATCAACCACTATATAAAATCGAGAGATCATTACTTATGAAAATTTTTCTTGATACTGCTGATACAAAAACTATCGGCAAACATTTCGAGACTGGATTGATTGATGGTGTGACCACAAATCCAACATTGATTATGAAAAGTCATGAAAGACCTGACGATGTATATCGTGATCTTGTTTTGATGGGACTTAAGGATATAAGCATGGAAGTTGTAGGAACTAAAGAAGAGATGCTTACAGAAGCAGATCGTCTGATTAGTAAATTCCATGATGCGGTCACAATCAAAGTACCTTGCACACCCGACGGCCTTGCGGTCTGTAGGGACTTGTATGCTCAAGGTGTTAGAGTTAATGTCACATTGATATTCAGCGTCTCACAGGCGATCCTAGCGGTCAAAGCGGGAGCAAGATATCTCTCACCTTTCGTTGGTCGTGTAGATGACCAGAGATTTGGAGGATGTAATCTCATTAGAAGAATTAAAGAGGTGTTGCCAGTTCATGTTGCAGCACAATATAATCTACCTGAGATACTTTCTGCTTCAATCAGATCAGTTGCTGACGTAGAGCATTCATTTGCTCAAGGTGCTGATATCTGCACAATGCCACCCAAAATCTTTGAGGGCATGTATAATCATATTCTCACAGACAAGGGATTAGAACTTTTTGACATCGATTATCAGAAAACAATTAAGGAATTTACCTAAGATGCAAGCTGTAGTCTATTCAAGAGATAACTGCCAATGGTGTGACAGAGTAAAACATTTACTCAAAACTGTTAAGATTGATTTTGTAGAATACAAATACGATCAAGACTTTACGAAACATGAGTTTCAAGAGGAGTTTGGTTCTGATGCCACATTCCCACAAGTTCAAATTGAAAATCATTACATCGGNGGATGTAAGGAGACTTTACAATGGTTACAAAGAGAAAAAATCATATGAAGAACTTTGAAGAAGTTTACTTCATTGTTGAGAGAGCACTTGAACTGGCTTTCAAAGGTGACTTTGTTTTGAAATTTTACCCTTATCTTGAAGGTGAGGGTGTGAAGAAGAAACAGATCGAAGAGTTTATTGAGAGTTCAACTGCTGCTGAATTATCACAGCAGGTTTTAGAACTTGAAGAATACATTAAAGGAGGTGACAAAACTCTCAAAGAAGCCTATGGTCATATACCAAAACCAAAGGCAAGAAAGATAAAAACTTATCTTTATGGTATACTAGAGGATGCATGGAGGTATAATCTTGACAAAAGGAGAGGAAGAAAAAAACGTTCTAAATAAAAACAACAAACCCGAAATCAATCGGGGAGTGGAGTTGTTACTACGTAATAGGAGGAACGTTCAACCAAAACCCACCTTTCAGTTAAAGTTAAGTCTNTTCAAAAGAGAAATAACTTTTACTATCAACATTACAAAAAAATAATCTCTGGGGGATCCATGGAAACTTTAATAGTAACTCTAACGATAACAACATGTGTATCGTTCCTTGCACTATTATTAGGAGGTGTGATAGGATGGGTAGCAAGAGAACACTCATACGAAACAACACCAGATACAGTCTATACTCATCCTGAGATGTTTGACGAAAATGGTAATCTAAGAGCAGATGAAATTTTAGCAGTTCGATTTGAAAATTATGACAACAACAACGAAGAAGAAGACAACGACTAGGAAGGTAAAGTTACCTCCGAATCCTTTTATCCATGAGATATTAGATTATGTTGACTCTCAAAGAACGAAGGCAAAGAAAGTTGAAGCCTTAAGAGAGCATAGAGATGACTCACTCACTGCCATTTTGATATGGAACTTTGATGACAGAGTTAAATCTGCCGTTCCAGAAGGTCAAGTTCCTTATAAGGAGAATGAAGTTCCAGTGGGAACTGATCATACATCTCTTCGTAGAGAGTGGAAGAACCTCTATCACTTTATCAAGGGTGGTAATGATACATTGAGTTCTCTTCGTAGAGAGACGATGTTTATACAGATGTTAGAGGGATTACATCCAGAGGAGGCTAAGATTATCTGTCTAGTTAAAGATAAGAATCTTACTGAGAAATATAAATTGACAAAGGAGATTGTCGCAGAGGCATTTCCTGACATAGCATGGGGTTTACATAGAGGAACATGAGTGACATAAAACCGGAGGATTATTCTTGTGAGATCCTTCTTGAAAAAACCACACCGGAAAAGGCAAANGATNCNTCTTTTCCAACTGANGCATATAATGTAACNTATACTGTTGANGGNGAAGATAGATTAGATGTNTGTCGAGCACAAAAGGCTGCAAACATATTTGATCTTTANTATGATAAGTATAAGAATGTAAAAAGTATTGAGTATGGATCAGGAACNATNCCACCAAATCGTTTNGGTCTNAAACCACCACCAAAGAAAAAAGGTAAAACTGTAAGAGGTAAGTGATGAGNGACAAACTAAGAGATCAAATAAATGAACTCATTCGAGATGAGATTCAAGAGGTTATCAATGACTATGTTGATGCACAGGAGGAGACTCAAAAGGCTGGTCTTGGGTTTGTTGGGAAGGAAGATGAGAAGGAATTAAAGGTCAATATTCGCAAAAGCGAGGTTGATAAGTTAATAAAAGAATATAAAAAGATTAAGAAAAAAGAAAGAAGTAATNTAAATAAGATCAAAAGTCTAGGATTGGTAGATAAGAACGGTAATCCGCTGTAAAAATTAAGAATTGTTACAAAATGAACAATTAAATTAGCATATATAGGCTGAATGTGTTAATATTAACACATCGTTCATCCTATGATTGAGTTAGCATTACTGGGACTACTNCTTTCTGAACATAATAGTTTCCACTGGGAGATGACATGTGCAGATTGGAATCAAGCAAGGATTGAGATTTTGAGCGATCAATATCACTCTCCTGATGCGAAGGAGTATCTTATAGATTACTTCCGAACAAAAGTACCAGATCAATATTGCGAACCTTTTATCATTGGACGCAAGTAGGCCGACTCGGAACGGGTTCGTTCATCCCGAAAGGGACGCAAAAGCCGACTGAAGGAACGGGAACACGGATCACCCTACGGGGTTAAAGGTGCAAAGTCCAATTACTTTAGGAGAAACCAAATGGCACAAGTCACATACAGAGGAGTTAGTTACGACTCCGAAGAGTACAACGCAAAGGTACTCGCAGAAGCCGCTCAAAAGCAACGTCACGAATTAATGTATCGTGGTATCAAAGTAGAGCGTAAATTCGCATCTAAGAGTTGAGTGGCATCATGTTAGTTACAGCAGAAATTCTCGCAGCTAGCGTTGTGTTTCTGACCATNATCTACGCAGAAGCACACCTGCTTTATTCAAGGTAAAGACCCATGTTACGTATAGGGTGGCAACCACCCGAAGTCCCAGATTTTGATGAAGAAATTCATAACCCAGAGAAAGTATTTGCTCTCCTGTGTTATCGTGGGATTCATTATGCGAAGTGGGTATACTTAGATGTAGTTTTCAATAAAGAATGGAAACTATTTAATCCAAGAGGAAAGGGTTGACCTTTCCTCTTTTTTTGTATATAATAAATAAAATGAAAAGTTTTCATGGACAAAGGAAAATTAAAAGTCTTAGTCATGGCTCTTAAGGAGATCGTTGAAGAACTAGAGAGCGAAGTATATTCCGATGTGGATGCTTATAAATCTCCTGCGACTTTCTCATCTGCACCCATGAGTTATGATGAAATGTATGATGATGGATCAGATTGATGACAGTATCACTTATTAGTATTACTCCTGATGCTGAGAAAACAATGGCACATATTGCCAGAGTATCAAATCCAAATAATCAGGACAATCCAAACTATGCAGGGTTGTTAAGATATTGTATCAAACATAATCATTGGTCTGTCTTTGAACAGTCATCCATGACACTTCAGATCGAAACAACAAGAGCTATCGCAGCACAGATATTAAGACATNGATCATTTACTTTTCAAGAGTTCTCGCAGAGATATGCACAAAGTAATGAGTTAGGAGAGATAGAATTACCAGATTTAAGAAGACAAGATTTAAAGAATCGTCAGAACTCTACAGATGATTTAGATCCTTTTGTGAAACAGAAACTTGAAGCACAGATGATAACTTTGTTCAGTTCTGCTCAGTCATTGTATAATCAGATGATTGANGAAGGAGTTGCAAAAGAATGTGCTAGAATGGTATTACCATTGTGTACACCCACGAAGATATACATGACAGGATCATGTCGTTCTTGGATACATTATATTGATCTAAGATCAGCACATGGAACACAGAAAGAACATATGGATATTGCTGAAGCATGTCGTAAAGTGTTTACCGAACANTTCCCTACTGTGTCCGAAGCCCTTGAGTGGGTCTAAATATTTACAAAACTTAAAACACCTATGCCTACTTACCCTGTAAAGAACTTGAAAACTGGCGAACAAAAAGAAATCCAGATGTCAATGACCGAGTACGATCAATGGCGAAAAGATAATCCTGATTGGGATAAAGACTGGATGCAAGGAGTTGCAAACGTCGGAGAGGTCGGAGAAGTCTATGATAAACTTCGTAAGACACACCCCGGTTGGAATGATGTATTACACAAAGCATCCAAAGCTCCCGGTTCTAAAGTAAGACCTGTTTAATATGCCAAGAAAAAGAAAAGCAGAACAACAACCCATAGGTGTCGGACTCACGGCAAAACAAATGAAGAGGAAAAAACCAATCAACGCTGACATGTTGAGNGACATCGATCCTCTGACAGAGAATCAGCAAAAATTATTTGAGTCATATTCTGAAGGAAAAAACATTATTGCTTACGGTGCAGCAGGTACAGGAAAGACCTTTATAACGCTNTACAATGCGTTGTGTGATGTCTTAGATCCATCCACACCNTATGAGAAAATATACATCGTCAGATCGCTTGTATCGACCAGAGAGATTGGTTTCCTACCCGGAGATCATGAGGACAANTCNACTCTCTATCAAATACCATATAAGAATATGGTAAAGTATATGTTTGAGTTACCATCAGCAGCAGATTTTGAAATGCTCTACGGTAATTTAAAAGCACAAGAAACGATCTCATTTTGGAGCACATCGTTTATCAGGGGAACAACATTTGATAGGGCCATAATTATCGTTGACGAGTTTCAAAACTTGAATTTTCACGAGTTAGATAGTATAATGACTAGAGTGGGAGAGAACACAAAGATCATGTTCTGTGGAGATGCAACACAAACTGATCTCATCAAACAAAACGAAAGGAATGGTATTGTAGATTTTATGAGAGTCCTTCGTTTGATGTCATCAATTGATATCATTGAGTTTGGTGTAGAAGATATTGTTCGATCTGGTTTAGTTAAAGAATTTATTCTTGCAAAAATGGAACTTAATTTATGAATTTTATTCATCATAATTATCTGGGTGATCTTGAATTACAAAAAAAAGAAACTAACGGTATAAGACTTTATAATCTTCCAAGTGGAGATTGGGTTCCGTCAATTACTTCTGTGACATCCTTTTATAATCGTCAGATATTTGCTGACTGGAGGAAGAGAGTTGGTGTTGAAGAGGCAAATAAGATTACAAGAAAAGCAACTGCTCGTGGTACAGATTATCATGAGGCAGCACAGAACTATCTGTTAAATCTTGAATTGAAATGGGACGACTATCAGCCTCTCACAAAGTTCATGTTTTACAATACCCTACCATATCTGGACAAGATAAATAATATACACGCTATCGAGAGGACTCTTTACTCAGAATACCTCGGTCTTGCCGGTAGAGTTGATTGCATCGCAGAGTATGAAGGAGAGTTAGCTGTAATAGATTTCAAAACTTCAACTAAGATAAAACCAGAGAACTGGTGTACGAATTATTTTGTACAAGAAATGTTTTATGCTGCTGCATACTACGAACTAACAGAGATTCCTGTTACAAAGTTAATTACAATAATGGTAACTCCTGACGGAGAGGTAAAAGTATTTGACAAACGTAACAAAGGAGACTATATTAAATTATTAGTTCGTTACATCAAAGAATTTGTATCTCACAATACTAGGTCGCCAAATGGACAATGAACTAGAAAAGGCATTCGAGGATAAGTTTTACTGTCCTGCTCGTTTCGCACAAGAAATCGAAGGACTTGTGCAAGCACAAGAAGAGATGAATTACATCGATGCGATTGTCTATTTCTGTGAAATAAATTCCATTGATCTTGAGTCAGTTCCAAAACTGATATCAAAACCACTCAAAGAAAAACTCAAGTATGAGGCACAGGAACTCAACTTTTTAAAAAGAACTTCAAGGGCTAAAATAATTTTCTGATGGATGAATATGATGAGAACCCATTTTGGGGTGAACCAACTCCCACTGATCTGTGGGAGGACATGAAAAAACTTAATGCTTTATATGATAAACTTCAATGGGATCATCGTGATTATCTAGAGTTTACAATTGAAGGAAATCATATTACAATAAGGAATAAATCCAGAGAAGGAAGGTAATGATGCCGTTTGATGCCTACCGTTGTTATTTGTCATTAAAAAATCACTTCACAAAAGACCACTATGATTACCATAAGTATGGTGGCAAAACAAGAGCAACCAAAGAAGCCTTTTATAAAAGAAAGGATCGCTTTTGGTTTGAAAGATTTGCAAGACAGAAGAATGATAAGGAAGTCGTAGACTTTTTTGTATCTAATTTTGTTTCATGTTCTGATCCTGAGAGTATGTGGATCGGAGAGATGATTAAAGAAGGAGAGGGAAGATATGTTGATTGGAAGAAAAAGGTNCANTCTTTGTCATATATCTTCAAAGAAGAATCTGAAAGCCTGTTTACAGATAANAAGGTAGATGATGTCTTTGATTGTAGCAAAGGACACCCTATTGTTCTCAAAAAGTTTCTAGGTGGTAATATCAGTATTGAAAGTATGGTAATNTATGATAGAATACTAGGGTATGGGAAAGACTTCGATCAAAAGTTGGACGATCCTGTATGGAAAACCGTCAGTCGAAGAGTGAGAAAGTATTCTCCCTTCCTAAATATAGATGTATTCCGCTATAAAAAAATACTAAAGGGGGTAGCAACTAAGTGAGTTTTTTCGACTCCGACATCGTGAAGGCTGAGATGGCAGATATCCATCAACTCCAAGAGGAAATTTATTCAAGTGTAATGAANTTTCCTTACATGAGTGCTGCTGATAAAACAGAGCATATCAATTTATTATCTGAACTTGTCGAGAAACAAAAAGTCATGTATGCACGTCTGAGTTTATCAGATGATCCCGATGCTGAAACCATGAGAAAAGAGATGATGAAATCCGCAGAAATGATGGGTTTACCGAAAGGTGTTGATATGAGCATTATCTTTAATCAAATGAGTGAAATGATTGAACTCATGAGAAAGCAATTTGACATCGGCACTTTTTAGTATATAATAGAAGAGTACACACAAGCCAAATCTAATTTAATCCGAGGTAACTATGTCTTTCGCAGACCTAAAGAAGCAGTCATCACTAGGTTCATTGACTGCAAAACTTGTTAAAGAAGTTGAAAAAGCGAACACATCTGGTGGCGGTGGCGATGAGCGTCTCTGGAAACCAGAACTAGACAAAACAGGTAATGGATATGCAGTTATCCGTTTCCTCCCTGCACCTGAGAACGAAGAGTTCCCATGGGCAAAAATGTACACTCATGCCTTTCAAGGGCCTGGTGGTTGGTATATTGAAAATAGTCTAACCACAAATGGTCAAAAGGATCCTGTNTCCGACTACAATCGTGAGTTATGGAACAGTGGCAATGAGTCTGACAAAGATGTCGTGCGTAAACAGAAGCGCAAGTTATCTTACTACAGCAACATCTATGTCGTGAAAGATCCTACAAACCCTTCTAATGAAGGCAAAGTATTCTTATTTAAGTATGGTAAAAAAATATTTGATAAGATTATGGAAGCAATGCAACCAGAGTTTGAAGATGAGACTCCAATCAATCCTTTTGACTTCTGGCAAGGTGCTAACTTCAAGTTGAAGATTGTGAAGAAAGATGGATATTGGAACTATGACAAGTCAGAATTTGACAAGATAGGGCCAGTTCTTGAAGATGATGATGCTCTTGAAGCATTATGGAAGAGACAGTATTCACTTACTGCGATCACTGCTCCAGACCAGTTCAAGTCATACGATGATCTTGAGAAGCGTTTGAAGTATGTTCTTGGCAAAAAGCCAGTCAATCGNTACATTCCTGATGAAGAGTTAGAGAGTGAAAGTGAAGGTCTTGATGTTGCAGAAAAAGTAGTTACTCAAGCAGTAGCAACTCCTGCAGCAACTACAACTGTTGATTCTGATGAAGATGATGCACTATCTTACTTTCAAAAGTTAGCAGATAGTTAATCATAGAGTCTAATATTATCACCACGAACAGAGGTTTCACTCACATACTGAGTGGAACCTTTTTTATATTCCATGATTCCCTCTAGATCATCAAATATTATGTTGAGGTAAGAGGATTTGAGAACAAATATATTTCTTTTATCGTTGTTTAATTTTTCTTCATGATCAAAATTTGTTATTGGAATCGCTATATCTGCTGCCCTTACATGTTGACCTAAAGCATCATCATAGTATGATACACTTTGACCCACACCCACTTTCTGACCTCGTGGAATAATTATAGATCCATCTGTCGTCTTTACTTCCCTTGATTCATAATGATGAATACCTGAGTATAAATTTTCTTCACTATCATACTTATTAGTTACGTAGACATAGAAGTCTGCCTGTGATAATGGCCACTCACTTTGAACATTTACGATGTTATTAGATAACAATACAACCCAATCTAAATTAGGATCTTTATAAACTTTAGACGCTACATTATCTGGACGATCATCACCTTCTACAATATACTTTGTAAAAAAAGTCATCTCTTGATAAATGTCTTCTCTTAATTTTGCTCTTTTAAACAAATTTTTTACAACAGAATAATCACCGTCGTTTCGCCCCTCTTTTGTGCGATTGACATATTCAAATTGTGGTAAGTAACGGAAATAAGGATCAGCCATTTTAGAAACCTATGTTGCCTCCTGTGTTTGGATTTCCCGGCATAGATGTCATGCCAGTTAGTTCGCGATCATTCTCTTCATAATCATCATTGAATATTGGTTCTAATTCTTGGAATGCGAGTTGCACATTGTAGGCAACCATTGAGGAGTCACTATATGTCATGTAACTGTTTTCTGGCATGTAATTTACATTCACTCCAAGAAGTGCACATTCTTTTATTCTTGGTAGGAACTCATGTGTTTTGTTTGTTCTTCCATTTTTAAATTCTAATTTATATGTGTTTGGTGTTGCAAGAAAAATTCCTCCGGGTGTTCTTTGAACAGAACTAGATTGTTTAAGTGCTCTTATTATTTTTTGTACTTGTCTTGCTTCACCACCATCTCTTGGACTAAAATTAAATTGAAACGTAAATGGTCGAAGAGTGGGGCCCTTGAATAATAATTCTAAGTTATTATTTATAATGTTTCCTTGTGTTCTTGCCAGTAATTGATCTGTATCAACACCAAGACCAGATCCAGTGATTAAATTNGAAATAGCTTTTTGTACATTTTTATCAGTTGCTGATTGCTTAAATACATCTGCTGCTGTTTTCCCTGCTTCACCAACACCTCTTAATAAGAAGTCTAAGGCAACCTCTGCGCCAGCGACTTGTAAAGGATTAAGAGTGCCACCTCCAAAATCAACCTTATTTTGATCGGTGACACCATCTGGAATTGGTAAGGTAATATGTCCGACTAATCTTTTATTAACTTCTAATCTTTTTCGACCATCAAGGGATAAAGCACTTCCATCAGTTTGACCTAACTGTAAAGGAGTTCTTCCTCCTCCTAATTTTCTATTAAAATACCCTGCGATACCACCTCTCTCAACAAATGTTTTTTTACCTAGCACATCAACTATAAATGGTTGTTCGGGTGCGGTAGCTCTATCTCTTTTCCCATCTTTAAATCTTGATGAGAATTCAAGAATTGTTATTTTTAATTTATCCTGATTACTTTTTTCAATAAACGACGGATAAAACATCGATCCATAATTATCTCTTGCGATACCTTTATTTGGTGGTGGGCCTGGATTCGGTGAGTCTATTGAGTCGCCACTATCAGTATCATCTGCTTGATTTTTATTTAAATTATTTTTATCTTCGTTAACTTTATCTTTTATTTTTTTCTCCGCGTCTTTTGTCTGAGTTTTTATTTGTTTTGTTATTTTTTGTTTAAAAACTTCTTCATCTGCTCCCCCCACGTCAAGTTGAGAATTAAATTCAACTTCTCCTTTATCATTAATAATACCAATTTGCACTACATTTCCTTCATCTTTAGCACTCTCATGTTGAAATAATTCTTTTCTATATGTTGGTGGATTATTTGATGTTTTTGTGAGTCTTAATGTTGTAAAAGAAGTCTCTTTAGTAAAAAAATTACCTTCTATTGGCGCAACAATTTTAATTTTTTTTGAAGTATATGATGACCCTACTGGATTGACTTGATTTGTTATTGTCATTATCGACCTTTTTAGTTATTTAGGAACTTAGCGTAAGGAATTGCAAGGAGGTCATCAAGTTCATTTGGTTGCACCACGTATAACTGACCCGCGAGTTCATTCCATGTATAGTTACGATACTTTTGCCAATGAAAATTAAGACCACGAAATCCCCAGCCAAATATGTCAGTGCAAGCTATTAGCGGGTGTTGATCATAGGTAATGTTTGGAGTCTTTGCATTATATACAAAGGTATAAAAATTTCCAACATCAGGAACAGGTGTCACAGTATCATTAAGAAGAGACATGATTTCTAACATCATATCCTCCTGATCGTTTGTTGGATTGTTTATGTTATTACCTTCGAGTCTACTCATCTGATTCCAAGTTCTTTTTCTGTAACTACTTTAAATTCAATACGATGATCCTCACAAAACTCTTTTGCAGCCTTCCACTTTGCCTGATTGACTGCGTAGGTGATACACTCAGTAAGATATGATTTTGTTTTACGACTTCTAGGTTTGGGAGGTCTTGTTTGTTTATATGGTTTGACTTCAACTACATAAGTTTTGACCATATCGTTCTTCTCTTTTACTTTTATTAAATAGTCTGGATAATATTTGTGAACACGATTGTCTTTTGGTGAAACATATGGTATACTAAACTCCTCAGATGCCCATGATACAATACTATTATTCATGTCACACCACTGACAAAACTTTCTTTCCCAACTACTACGGCATATAATCATCTTCGAGTTACCTTTATACTTGTGTGGATACACAGGAGTATATTTACTTTTTATACTCTCGCCCATAACTTGCCTACATAATATACAAGGTCAATCTATATTTATATATGGCTATCATCCCACCACAGCGAAAATCGATATCAATGGTTAAGGCTCAGCTCCTTAATCCAGCGACGACTTCTCATTTTCAGGTAAGCGTATCTTTTTTAGAGGGAGGTTTTAGTCAGTATCGACAAGAAATTGGATTAAATTTAGATCAAGGAAGATTAAATATATTATGTTCTGATACAGTATTACCCGGATCAAGATTTGCAACAGCAGAACTAAGAAATAACATACCCGGAGTAAGAGAAAGACATGTATATCGAAGGCAATATGACGATTCTATTGCTTTAACTTTTTATTGTGACGCTGATCAATATTTACCGATAAGATTTTTTGAAGCATGGATGAATTATATTTCAAATATGACATCATCAGGATCTAATAAGATTCAAAATGAGGACTTTAATTATCGTGTGAAGTTTCCAAGAGACTATCGCGGTAACTTAGAGATATCAAAGTTTGAAAAAAATCTTGATTCGAGGAGACAATCTAAAATACTTACATATAAATTTGTGAATTGTTTTCCTTTGTCAATAAATTCGATGCAAGTTTCTTATGAAGCATCACAGGTATTGAAGTGCACAGTTAATATGGCTTACTCAAGATACTTCATTGAGGACAGACCAAGAGGAGTTATCCCTAGATTTTTTGATGCTTTAGGAAGAAGATTCCAAAGACAGGGGCCAGAAATCAATAATGGTTTACCAGTACCATCTAATCCTGCATTAAATATAGGAGGTTTAACCACTGATGACTTGAATCCTAGATTTGATGGTCAATTCAATGCTAATAGGTAGTTGAATTACCCCTATAAATAAACTTACTGAAGTATAACATTATGCCATTACCAAAAATTGCAACACCAAGTTATGAACTTGAATTACCTTCAACAGGAAAGACGATACAATATAGACCATTCCTTGTAAAAGAGGAAAAACTACTTGTTATCGCACTTGAGAGTGAGGACACAAAACAAATTACAAATGCTATTAAAGCTGTGATTCGTGCTTGTGTTTTAACAAAGGGCATCAAAGTTGAAACACTTCCTACTTTTGATATTGAATTTTTATTTTTGAATATTCGTGGTAAATCTGTTGGGGAGGATATTGAAGTTAATCTTATTTGTCCTGATGATGAAAAAACTGAGGTCAAAGTAAATATAAATTTGGATGATATCAAGGTTCAAAAACCTAAAGGTCATTCAAATAAAGTTAAACTTGATGACTCTTTAATGATGGAATTAAAATACCCATCTCTTAATGAATTTATCAAAAATAATTTTGACCCAAATGACAAGACACAAAATCCGATGGAACAATCATTTGATCTAGTTGGATCTTGTATCAATAAAATTTATAGTGAAGATGAAGTTTGGGTTGCTGCTGATTGTTCAAAGAAGGAGATCACTGAATTTTTAGATTCAATGAACTCAAATCAATTTAAAGAGATTGAAAACTTCTTTCAAACTATGCCAAAATTATCTCATACTGTGAAAGTATATAATCCACAAACAAAAGTAGAGAGTGATGTATTGCTTGAGGGTTTAGCATCTTTTTTCGCTTAGCCATGGCTCATATGAATCTGGAGAATTACTTCAGATTGAATTTTGCCATGATGCAGTACCATAAATACAGTTTGACTGAGATTGAGAACATGATGCCTTGGGAACGAGACATCTACGTTGGATTGTTACAAGCACACCTTGAGGAAGAGAGACTAAAGGAACAGCAAAGAAGAGCTAATGGATGAAATGAATCCAGCATATGAGAATTTTCTCAACAATATGACAAGACTTGGTGGAACTCCGAGAGAAACCACAAGAAAGATTTCTGCGTCAAGTTTTTTAGGAAGAGATAATATAGCAGCGCAAGTTGCATTAAACTCAAGAAAGATAACTATATTAAAAAACGTTATTCAAGCTCAACAGATAACAACTGGTGCGATGTTAGCGACCCTATCAACACCAAATGAAAGTGTTGATCAAAGTATAATGGACATCAAACAAACAATGTCATCAATATTAGAAACTCTTGAAGCGCAACAAAAGTTTGAATACGAAAAATTTCTAGAGACGCAGAGACAAAAAGAGAATCAAAGAAGAAGAAGAAGAGAATCGTTAGTAGAAAAGGATAGACCGGTAGCAGATTTTTTTAAAAAACAAGTTGATAAAGTTGTTGCCCCAGTAAGGAATGGGTTTCTTCAATTTATTGGGTTTTTTATAAATTTAATCGCTGGTAAATTTTTAATAGGGATTTTAAATTTCTTAAGCAATCCTAGAAATGTTGCCATCGTTAATTTTTTAGCTGGATTTATAGAAAAATTCTTTCCATTAATTCTCATAGGTATTACAGCTGCTACCGTTGGTATTGCAGTGCTAGTTGGAAAGATGGTCGGTATAACTGGAATTTTAAAAGGAATTGGTTTTCTTGCTGCCGGTTTAATACCGGGTAGTAAACTTTTAGGAAAAGTAGGCGGGAAAATTTTTGAGAAAATAGCATCATCTAATTTTATGAAGTCAGCAGGTTCTGCATTAAAACCTAACCGACTATTCTTAAAAGTGGGTGGTAAGTTGGATGGCCCTAGTCATGAGGAAGGTGGCATACCGATTGAAGCAGAGGGTGGTGAATTTATAGTTAGTAAGAAAGCGATGCAACAACCCGGAGCTGCAGTAGCAGTGGAGATGATAAACTCAGGAAATTTAGGTGGACTCGCTGATATGTTGAAAGGAATGTCTGGAGACGAAAAGTTGGCAATGCATGCAGATGTTGAAAAATTTTTCAATGATCCAAAGAATCAAATGTATACAACCACGACTACAGATAGTGAAGGTAATGTTACGATGGCAGCTGATGGGTCAGGACTAAAAAAATATAGAGAGTTTATGTCAAATGAATTTGGTGAGATGGATGCATATGGTTACATGCCAAACTTTGGAAAAAAATATGAGGAAGCAGTAAGAGGAGTAAGTGTTGAGGGAGTAGATGGTGTAACACGTAACGTAGGAGCAAACACATTAGACCACTTTAAAAGTAATTATGGTCTCTCACTTGAGAATGAAGTCAATAAAAATATTGTTGGAACACAAGCATTTCATCTTAATGCATTAGGACAATCTATCACTGAGAAAGGAAGAAAAGATGCTGGAATTAAACCAATAAACAACGTTTCTATTCCTGGCCCACCAGTGGTGAGTGATCAAGATGCTAATTTTATGCTTGAACAAGTTGGTTTGCCTTCCATTCCATCTACTGATAAATCAACTAACATTAGAAATGAATTACCGTTATGTTCTTTGAATCCCTCGGACTCAAACAAATGCGATACGTTAGGAATGTTGACTCCGTGATATGATTAATACAAATAAACTACTATCAAATAGGTCTGGTGGAACAACAATTTTATCCAGAAAATCTGTGATAAATATTGGTCTCATAAGAGACGATGTTAAAAAAGTTGATAATCTTTTGAAAATGAAACTTGTGATGTCAAAAGTAAGAGAGGGTATTGAGAAGGAAAATCAAGAAAGATTAAAAAGAAAAAAAAGAGAGGACGATTTAGAAAGTGAAATTTGCAACTGTGACGATGATCCTGATAAAAGAGATATTGATCCGAAAAAACCTCGTGGACTATTAGGTTCTTTAATAGGTGGCATTTTAGGAGTGTTGGGTGGCATCGCTTTAAAATTTTTGCCAACACTTTTGAAAGTTTTTAGTTTTATTAGAAAAATAGCGAAGCCACTTACAATTGTTTTGGGTGGTGCGTTTACCATATTTAAAACTTTTTTAACATTATTTAAAAGCACGTCAGACGAACTAAGAGGTGTTGATAGAAATTTAATTAAAAAAGGAACAATCGAAAGAGTGTTTACTGATTTTGGTAACGCAGTGCTAATTGCCCTTAGTGGGGTTGGCATCGCAGTCGCTTCGGCAAGTGCTTTAAATCTTATTTTTAGAAAAAGATTCATGGCGGTTGATGTATTAATTGATAACTTAATTCTTCAAAGAAGATCTGCAAAAACTGCAAAAACCCTCACTGATGATGAATTGATAGAACAGGCAGCCAAAACTTTGGGATTAAACTTAGATGATGTAATGACCCAACCTATCGATAGAGCCAGTGTGAGAAGAAGAAATATAAGTCGAACGTTAGAAGAGGCAAAAGAGGTCATTCCTAATCGTAAACCTAGAGTTCAATATGAAGATTTTTTAGGTATGAATAAACCTAAAAAAGGTGTTCAAGTTCCAGAATCCCCAGTAGATCTACTTCAAAGACAAAGGCAGAGATCAGCAAGAAGGATTAAAACTAATCTTACTGATAAGGCAATACAAGAAGCACTGGATAAAAAGAGAGTTGCAGATATTTTAGACCCTGAAGATATGTTTAGATTTCCGGCGCGACTAGAGGATTTAACTGATTCAACTAAAAGTATTTTGAAGAAATTTAGCCCTAATAATGTAAATTTACGAAAAACTTTAAATGATTTAGCAAATGATGTCGATCCATTTGACAAAAGAAAATTCTTTTCAATTGATCCTGAGTTTGGTTTTCAACTCGAAGATCCATTCAGGAAGTTAAACACGAATAAAGTACTTAGCAACAAACAAATTTTAGAGGGCACAGATTTGTTAAAAGCACCTATTATTAAAAATTTAAAACCAGAACAACTGTTAAAAAGAGGTGGAGGGTCAATACTATTAAAACAAATTGGTGGAGAAGCATTCGCAGCCTCATTTAAACAAGGACTTAAATCAGCAGTGGGGCCTATACCTTTTATCGGTGATTTAATAGGAGTCTTACTTGATTATTATGTTTTCGGTGAGCCGATTGGAAGGGCAGTATTAAAAGGAGTTGGAAGTTTTGCGGTTGCTGCATTACTGGGTGGTCTTGGTTTTGCAATTGGTGGCCCTGTTGGTGCGTTCATAGGTGGCGTAGCTGGTGGAATAGGTGGAGACATACTTGGTGGAATTGTATATGATATGTTCTTCGGAAAAAATGCAGCTGCAAATCGTCGAGGTTTTGCAGGAGCAACGAAAGCAGGAGTGAAAGCATTAACTCAATATGGGGAAGGTGGTTATGTTGGAGAACAGACTAAACAACCCATGTTAAATAGTATTGATAAGTCTACTGATTTAAGAGTGGTGGCATCATATGATAAAACAGGAGTAGGTAAAGTAAAATTTGTCCCAATCTTTCTTCCAAAATCACAAAAAGAACCACCACAAGAGGAGCAACAATTCAATATGACCTCTAATACAACAGAGACAAGAACATTTGCGGGGTTATACGAAAGATAATGGAAGCATATAACAGATTAAAATACGAAAATTGTGCCATTAAGAAAGCAAACATTTTTTCAAATGAGTCACCTCTTGAGGTAAATTTGACGGCGGCTCCTGATGTTCAATACGCTGAAAGCATTTTTAGTGATACGATTGAAGTTGATGTGACTTTCGCTAACACAGCAGGAACAGTTGAAGGTAAAACATTAATGGAGGGTCTTCCTTTAGTTGGCACGGAGGATTTTACATTAAAGATACAAGATCCGAATGGAAATGATTTAAGTGTTGAATTAAATGTTAATAAAGTTACCCCCATAAGAAAAGACACTCAACAAGAAGAATTGTCAATAAGATTGACATCAGAAGAGTTTATTCGCAATGAGGAACTTTCCTCTCGTGTTGTCAAAAGATATGATGGAAAAATATCAGAGCACATAAGAAAACTTTTATTAGAAAATCTTTCAACAGAAAAAGATATTTTTATTGATGAAACCAGCAATAACTATAATTTTATTGGCAATGTAAGAAAACCTTTATATATTATTAATTGGTTATCAAAAAAATCCATACCTTTATCAGATGGAAAGAAAGGAAAGACAGCTGGATTCATGTTCTATCAAACTTCAGACGGATTCCATTTTAAATCAATTGATTCTCTACTTGCTCAAGAACCTGTGAGAAGATATATCTATGGAAACACAGCAGATGCATCATCTCAAACTCCGGAGTATGATAGTGAAATTGTCAACCTTCTTCCAAATAATAATTTGGTGGCAAATCAAAAGTATAAAATGGGCGCATATAATACTAAATTAATTGCATTTAATCCTTATAATTGCGAATACAAAATAATACAACAAGATGCGTTTGAGGATGGTGATGAAGGAACCTCACGTAGTGGTAAAAAATTACCTGTGTTGAATGAAAAATTTGGTGCAACTCCGACTAGAACAACGTATGTTTTAAAAGATATTGGAACTCTTCCTACTGGTAAAGATCCAAGAGAGCAGGTCAAAAAACATGAGGAGGAAAACTTTGAGGTAGAACAAATATTAAATCAAGCAATCAGAAGATATAATCAATTTTGTACTACTTCTGTTGTCATTGATATAGCTCCAGACTTTACCTTACATGCTGGTGACTGTATTCATATCGATGTTCCGGATAGTGGTGGAGAAATAGATAAACAAATGAGTGGACGATATATAATTGGATCACTTAAACATAGAATTGTCAAAGGGAAAAGGGGAGTTACAAAATTAGGATTAGTGAGGGATTCATTTGGAAGAAAACCAATTAGTGGTGGCATGTTAACATAATCTAAGTTATAATGAATAAATACAAATGTAGGATCAAATTAAACAAATGAAATCAATCGAAGAACACATTCAAAAAGACAAGGAGATCCTTGCCGACCCAAACACTTCTGAACCAATGAGGAGACACACACTTGATGAGTTACATGAACTCGAAGAGTATGTNGATCATCATCACGATGAAATCGAAGCAGGAGATCATCATGATCCAAANTGTTTAGAATTATTCTGTGATATGCACCCTGACGAGCCAGAGTGTTTAGTTTACGATGATTAATGGAACAAGTATCAGGTCTATATAATCCCGGTTTTGTTGGGGGTCAGTTTCATTGGTGGTTAGGCCAAGTCGCTGACTCTAAACACTGGCGTGAAAATCAACCCAGTATATTTTTCAAGAACCGAAAAGATATACCGGGATGGGGATATAGGTATAAAGTAAGAATCATGGGAATCCATGATGCCGGAGAGTCTATGATACCCTCCGATCAATTGCCATGGGCACAAGTCATGTACCCCATAACTTCTGGTGCAGGATTAGGTGGTTCATATCAAACTCCCGGAATCAAGCAGGGATGTTTTGTTTTTGGTTTCTTTCTAGATGGTTCTGATGAACAGATTCCCATAATTATGGGAGTCTTAGGTAACAATGCGAAGACTGTTGTCGGAGAAATAGCGAAAGAGGAAAGAGATGGTTTCTTCAGAGCAGAGAGTGGATATGGGCCTAAAGATATAGTGCAGGATGATCAGATTGCGAGTGAGACACCAGCATCATCACCTTGCATAGAATCATCGGACGCATGTAATAAAGATAACGCAGTAGATACTAACCAAGAAAAAGAAGGTCAGAAAGAATCTCCGATGGAGTGTGTAAAGCATGGTAATAGTTTGACATCCATGCAAACTCACATGGGAAATTTTCAAAGAGAGTATCAAGATTTAATGAAACAATTAAATGACTATGGAACTGCAGCAGCATCAAAAAATATAATTACAAATATAAATGAAGCAGAAATAAATTCTAAGATAGATCAATTGATTGATGAGACATCAAAGTTAAGTGCAGGGTCACTTTTACCATCACTTAATAATACTCAGAGCTTTTTAAGTGATAAGATAAGTGGTTTAACAAATACAATAAATGATGCTGCAAGTATCACAGATAGACTTGACAACTTAAAAGCAGATGTTGAGGCACAAAGTAAACTTGCCTGTGTATTCAATAAAATAAAAGGAGATTTAGCACGATTAGTTGCAGCAGGAATAAGAAGATCATTAAAACGTAAAAATAATCAAACACCTCAAAATCAAAATCAAAATAGACCAACAGATAATAATTCTGATTTAATTCCACCATTACCACCAGACGGATTTTACACTCCAATGAATCCTTGCGAAACCGAGGATATAATTGCAGATGTTTTTTCAAATGTGATGGGAGATATAACAACAGGTTATCAGAACGCAATTACTCCTCTAGCAGCTGGGTCGGGAACACCAACTCAAGGTCGGTTAGCAAGTATATTATCTCAGGAAAATGTGCTTGCTAACTTAGAAAATGGTAAATCTATTTGGTGGATTAGCGGCCGCTCTTGGTGCTGGAATTGGTATTAACGCAAGTCAATCTGGTGCAATCACATCTGCACTAAAAGCAGGAAACTATGCAGCAGCTTTAACATCATTAGTCGATTTCTCTGGTAGAAGTGCGGCTATTGGTGGATTGTCAACTGCAATTCAGTCAATTGATAATGGTGATATCGTGGGTGCATTTCAAGGAATAGCAGGGCCTCTTGGTATTGATTCAAAATTGATGGGTGCTGTTGGTGCTTCACTTGGTGCAATTCAAGGCGGTGACATAGCATCCTTAACAAACGCATTAGGTAATTTAGGTGGTTCAGCACCACAAATATTAACAGACGTTTTAGGTGGAAGACTCCCCTTGTCTGGTATTGACATTGGAGGTTTTGGTGCTCTAGGTGGACTGGATTTTGATCTTGCTCTTGCATCTACATTCATGTCAACTGCTGCAGCATTTTTAGAGTGTGATCCTAAACCAGAATGCCCCATAGAGGATACATATAGTTTTGATGGTGGTGGATCAAGTAAAGACGAATCGAATCAAAAAATAAATCCCAATAATATTGTTAATAAAGTTAAAGATGTAGTTCCTCTTCCTGTTAGAACGACCAATTTACCGGGTGATATTGGATTTAAACCTAATTTTGACATACCCAAATTTCCGGGTGGACTAGAGGGGGTATAATGTCAATCGCACCAATATCAAATGAGAATATAAAAGTTGGATATATCAGTCAAGTTGATGGATATATTAAAGATAGATCTATTGCTCAAGCAAACGCATATGAAGTATCAAATCCGGGGACAACTTATATTTTTCTTAATGGTGATAAAAAAGTAAAATATTTAACAATAGATCAGGTCAATGCTTTAACACCAAAAGACTTATTAAGATCAGATCCTTGTAAGATAGGGCCTCAACCGTGTCCTCCACCTACACTCGAATTTTATGGTGGTGGTGGAATCGGTGCTGAAGCAAATCCAGTAGTTGATAGTCAGGGAAATTTACTCGCTGCTGATTTAGTCAATGGTGGATTTGGATATCAAACACCACCTTTCGTAACGGTCGTCGATCCTTGTCGTAATGGAAATGGTGCTGTTCTTAATACAGAGATAAAAGATGGAGTTGTCGTAAGAATAATCGTAAACGAAACGGGCACAGGATATTTACCACCAAAATCTACACTACCACAATATCCGGCAATCCTTCAATTATCTGAGGTAAGGGTAGACGAACCCGGAATAAATTATGATTGTGGTAAGGACGAAATAATTATTGAACCAGCAAATGGAACTCAATTATCATACACTTGCGAACCGTTCGGAAAAATATCTGGTGTTAAGGTTCTTAGGGCTGGAAATTTTACTGAGTTGCCAGATATCAGAATGAAAACAACGACAGGAATAAATGCTTCCTTTACTCCTGTTTTTAATGTGGTTCGTGATCCAGTTCCTGTGGAACCAGTGGCAAAAGACATCGTGCAGGTATTTGATCTTGTTGGATTAAATGTAAATGGATTTGTTGGTGGAAAAGAATACTATGGTAATGTGTATTTTAAAAATGGTGTCAAATTTGCAGGAACATCAATAAAGTCTGGAACAAACATAAGAGTTTTTGAATCTAGAGAGGCAAGTATAAGTGGAGTCAATGTTCCAGTAGCGAGAACAGTCAGAAGTGATACAACATTAGACACAAGAACCACTGCAGTCACTGATGTAATCACAGCAGAACCTGAGATCGTTGAACCTACAACATTTACAACTGCTCCAGCACCAAGTCCTGCACCAAGCCCATCCCCAACACCAAGTCCTGCTCCTGCACCCGCACCAAGTCCTTCACCTGCTCCATCTCCAGCACCGTCACCAAGTCCTCCTCCCTCTCCACCACCTAGTGGAGGAGGTGGGTATGGTGGTTACTAAATATTAATCATGTCTGAACAAACAAATTACAACACTCAAAAAATAAGCTGTCAAGATGCGTCTCTTACTTTTGGTGGAATATCAAAAGACAAAGCAGTCATATCTAGTTTTGAGGTAAGAGCAAGAGATGGACGACACATCTTTAGATTAGATCGTAGTGGCAAGAGAAAAAACTGGACTACATCTATTTCACCGGGAAATTTTCAAGTAAAAGCGGGATTAGATAATAAAGCAGGAACCACATTATATCTTGAAGCAGAGAATGGTGATGTGGTTATTAAATCTTTGAAAGGGAATATTAGACTTGAAGCATTTGAGAATATCGAATTGATCGCTAAAAAAAATATTATGATGGAAGCAAACTCTCAAATGGATATCAACTCTAATAATATAAATGTCAATGCAAGATTTTGTTGTAAAATAAAAGGAGACTCATTTTTAACTATTGATGCACCTAATGGCATGGAGATTTTATCTAATATAATTAGAGGTGTATCTTGTGCATCTGGAAGATCTGCATCTTTTCTTGATTTTTAGGAGGTTTTATGGCATTTACTTTTGATGAGGTATGGGTTAACAACGGTCAACTGGTCGTTGCGAGTGACGAGGTAAAACCACCGGGTCTGGGATTGGGTAAAGGAGCTGATCGTGTAAGACACTCTGCATATATTGAGGGCCCACTTCAAGTTGGTAATACTGGTGATTTTTCAAGTCAAGAAGGGACAGTAATGATTGGTGCGGATGGCAACACCGGTGCTGCCGAAGCATTAAAAGTAAAAGGTGGTGTAGTTGTTGATCCTGCTAGAGGAGATATTCATGATAGTAATTTAAANAATGTCACAGGNCAATCTTGNNNNTTTACNNGTAGNANNATNAATCNACAAAGTTGGAAAGGATTTGATATCAAACACCCGAATAAAGAGGGTTATCGATTACGTCACATTTGCCTTGAAGGGCCTGAAGCAGGTGTTTACTACAGAGGAAGATTAAAAAATGAAAAAATGATTCGTCTTCCATCATATTGGAAAGGACTTGTTAATATCGATACAATCACTGTTCAACTTCAACCAGTCGGTGCTCATCAAAATATTATTGTGAAAAGATGGGATGATCAATTCATTTATCTACAAGGTCAAGGTGGCATGCCAATTAACTGTTTCTATCATGTATTTGGTGAAAGAATTGATGGTGAAAAATTAATTATTGAATACGAGGGAGACACGCCTGATAAATATCCCGGTGATCAATCACAGTATTCAATTTCAGGATATCATTACGATAGACGCACATTATAATATTGACAAACCTCCTACATAGTGTTATATTATGAAAAAATGGAGTTTTTATGGAAGAGGATTGGTTATCAAAGTGCGTGATCGATCCTTCAAAAAGAAAAGTATACCTGTACTCCGAGGGTGGTGAGAAAAGAACTGTAGATTGTGATACTGTTCAAGAGTTTATGAATGTATTGAAATTTGTTAGGTCAACAACGAGTGAAGACATGATTTCTTATGCAGATCCCTTATAGCCAGGGAAAAATAGCTTTTAATTTCAAAAAAGGTCGGCAAAAAATTCGGGCCAAAAATTGCCCCTATTAGTTTTTTGCGTATCTGTTTCTTTGCTAAATAATCCATAACGGATACTATAAGTTTTGGAAAAATAACATGGG
>FUFK010046348.1_pt1 | contig 31099 bp, 42 predicted proteins | sample 1021851 | NCBI WGS metagenome assembly FUFK01 (sample SAMEA51879418, study PRJEB19060) | metagenome | reverse complement strand
ACGATCGGGATCACTCGGGCAGCGCCGCCACGACCGCCTGCGCAAGCGTGTCGGTATGGGTGAGACTGATCTCGAACCGTTCGGCGCCCTTGCTCCGGGCGAACGCAGCCGCCTCGCCGTGCAGCACGAGTTCGGGATGGCCGTCGTCATGGCGAACGACTTCGATCTCACTGAAGCGAACGGCGCCGAGGCCGGACTTCAGCGACTTGAGGAACGCCTCCTTCGCCGCGAACCGGGCGGCAAGGGGGCGGGCGGGATCGCCACTCGTATCGGCGTAGGCGAGTTCTGCGTTGCAAAACAGTCGCGTCCGAATTCCCGGGGTGCGGGTGAGCACCTCGCGGAAACGGTCGATGTCGACGAGGTCGGTTCCGATCCCGATCATCCTGCGACCCTACAGGGCCGTCGACAGCCGGCTGGCGGGCCGAGCGTCAGCCCACCCGCCAACGGTCGGCGAGATCGTTGATCGGCAAGGTGAGCAGATCGACGACCGGCTGCTGGCCGAGAAGGTCTTCGCGGAAGGTCGGCTCGGTCTCCATCACGGCGTCACGCACCGCCGAGTAGCGGTTGCGGTAGCCCTGCAGCACGCCGCGAGCGGCGCCGGGCGACAGCTCGTCGGCGAGTTTCACCTGGAGCAGGGTGAGTCCGGTCGCGACGTTGTCCTTCACTTCGGGGACGATCACGACGGTTCGGTCATCAGAACGGCCTCGGGCGACGAACACCCGTCGCTCGAGCGCCACCTGATGCTTCGTGCCCTTCAGGGTCGGGCTGCGGTCGGTGCGAGAGGCGATGTTGCGGCTGATGCCGCCTCGGTCGACGACCACGGCCGTGGCATCGCCATTGCCGTCAGCGTCCATACCCTCGATGCGATAGCGGGTGTGACCGAGCACGTCGTCGATCGCCGGGTCGAGGTCAGCGAGGGTGCGCAGCGAGGCGTAGGACAGGCGATCGCGGGGAGCCCCCGCATCGACCACAGCCCGACTGAGCGCAACGTCGAGGAGTGTCTCGTCGGAGCGGGAGATGCCGACCGTCACAGTCTTGGCCTGGTGCTTGATGGCGTCGATCGGGCGGGTGAGTTCTTCGATGCCGAGGGTGATGGCGGCGGCGAGATCATCGAGCACGACGGCAGGCGTGCCCACCTTGCCGTATTCGATCTGGTAGGCCTCGAGCGGCGAGGAGCCGAGTGCGAACCGCAGAAGCGATGCGACCCTGCTCGCCGTCGACGCCTCCATATGGCCGTTGAGCTCACCGGTGCGGAGCAGGTCGAAGAACGAAGCCGCTGTTCGTTCGAGCGTGGACTCGACCGACACGAGNGCCTCTTCACCACTCATCTGGGGGTGTGCGGCAGCCTGCTCAATCGCGCTGCGGGCCTCGCGCATCGGACGAGCCTGCGCATCGATGGCCAGCGCAGCCTCGTACCCGAAGAGGTGGCCGGCCATCGTCGAGAGGATGAAGCCCAGACGAGGGTCGACCGCCGGCACCGGGAGCACGGCGAGCGCGCTCGAGAACCGCGACTGGTCCTCGTCGGCCACGACGATCGGCGCTGCCTTGTGCGCCCGAAAAATCGCCACTTCCTTGGCGACGTCGTCGGCGGTCGAGCCGGACAGGCCGGCGGCACACACGAAAATCAGCGGCTCAGACGACAGGTCGATGTGTTTCTTGTCCTCGGTGCTGTCGGCGGCGATCGACTTGTAACAGAGTTCGCTCAGCTTGACCCGGACCTCCTGCGCTGCGATCCGGTTGGGCCCGTTGCCGACCATCGCCCAGTAGCGCCGGCTCGGCGCGAACTGGCGGGCGGCCTCGCCGATGATGTCGCGACGGCCGAGCACGGTCTCCATTGCGGCCGGCAGTTCAGTGATGCCCTTCAGCAGGTCGGCGCGGTCGTCGGCCATCTCGTCACCGAGCAGCTCGTCCGTGATGGCGATCGACAGCAAGAGCCCCGCTGCGATCTGCGAGTAGAACGCCTTCGTTGAGGCGACCGACATCTCCACATCGCGCCCGTCGGAGGTGTACAGCACACCGTCGGCGCGGTCGGTGAGGTCGCTCCCCCGCCGGTTGACGATCGCAATGACCTTGGCGCCTCGGTTGCGAACGATGTCGACCGTGCGGTTGGTGTCGGTGGTGGTACCGGACTGGCTGACGGCGACGACCAGGGTGTCGCTCATGTCGGGCCGCAGCCAGAAGCCGGAGAGCTCGGTGGCGAGAATGGCTTCTACCTCGATCTCACCGTTGGGGGTGAGAGCATCGAGGCCGGCGGCAAGCGCCTGTCCGGCGACGGCTGCCGTGCCCTGCCCGATCGCGAGCACCCGCGTGATGGTGCCGTTGCGAACCGGTTCGCGGATTTCGTCGGGGATCACCGAAGGCCCGAGCGAGACCCGCAAGCCGGCGTCGGTCTCGACAATCTTGCCGCGGAGCGTTTTGCGGAACGAGGTCGGCGACTCGCCGATCTCCTTCATCAGATAGTGCGGGTGATCACCCCGATCGATATCGCGAGTGGTGATCTGGGCAACGGCGACGTCGTCGGCTGCAACGGCCAGATCGGTGCCGTCGTAGGCCCTGCGCAGCATCCCCTCGACCGTTCCGGCGAGATCACCATCGAGCTCGATGATCTGACCGCGACTGGCGTTGGGATTCTCGGGGTTGCCGGGTGTCTCACCGTCCATGCGGACATAGTGATCCGTCTCTTCAACCACGCCATAGGGCTCGGAAGCGACGATGTAGGCATCCTCGGCGAGACCGATGTAAAGCGCCTGACCCGAGCCACGCAGGGCCAGCTGAAGCTTGTCCGGTGCGGCCGCCGTGCACGCACCGATGGCAACGGAACCTTCGAACGTCGCGACCGTGCGCCGGAACGCCTCAGCCGACTCGAGCCCCTCATCAAGGCGCCGGCTCGTGAGTGACGGGATGACCTTGGCATCGGTGGTGATGGACGGCGTGATCGTCACGCCCTCGTCGGCGATCAGATCGGCGAAGTTGTCGACGTCGCCGTTGAGCGCGCCGACGACATAGGGGCCGGCAGCGTCGACCAGCTCGCTGTTGAGTGGGTGGGCGTTCGGCTCGGAGATGATGCCGATCGACGCCCAACGGGTGTGGCCGAGCACCAGCGTCCGAGCGGTTTCGTTGGCGAGCGCAGCGTGCAGCAACGCGTCGTCGGTGAACGCTTGGCGGATCACTGCCGTGTTGTCGCCGAGCTCACCGATCTCGGCGGCGGTCTTGTGCACGATGCTCAGGACCCCGTCGACGACGCGAACCGAGCCGGTGCCGAAGTTGGGATCGCCCGAACGACGGTCGATCTCGGCGGCGATCACCGGATCGTCGAGGTCGAGCGCATGGTCGTGAACGAGGACGTGCAGACCGGCGCTATCGCGGCCGCGGACCTCGAGCCGATCGATCGCCGACAGGGCCTGGTGGATCGACAGGAAGGCCTCGACCGACCCGGTATGCATCGCACCGCCGCTGAGGTCGCTGACGACCTCTGCGGCCCGGAGCCGGTCGCGGGTGATCGCCCACACCCCATCGCGAACCGCGATCAGGGCCTGGTTGCGTGCTTCAAGCTCCTTCGTCGAAAGGCTGCCATCCTGCTCGAGTCGCTGTTCCTCCTGTTCGACCGCAGCGAGGAGTTCACCGCAGTGGTGCACCAGCGCCGGACCCAGGCTGGACTCGGCCAACAGGAGACGGAGGCCGGGAACACCGCGCAGGAGGGCGTTGGCCTCAGCAAGGCGAGTACCGACCGCAGCAATGGCATCGGGGCCGGAGCCGAGCAGGGTGGCCTGACCCGCGACGAGATCAAGGACCGACTGGCTCGTCGGCGTTGCTCGTGTCGAAGGGCGCCGGACTACGGCGATGATCCCGCACATCGGTGTGTCTCTCCTGCGAAGCCGGACTGCGTTCTGAGCCGGATATCCGCAGGAACGAGTCTAGGAGCGTCACCCGGCCGTCAAGGTTCAGCCGAAAAGCGACTCGACCGCAGCGACGAGGCCATCGGCCTCCATTCGGGCCTCGGCATCGGTTTCGGCTTCAACCATGACCCGGATGAGNGGTTCGGTNCCCGAGGGCCGGATCAGCACACGACCCCGGCCAGCCATGCGAGCGAGCGACGCGTCGATAAACGGGGCGAGCGGCCCATCGACGTCGGCAGGCCGCTGGGCGACCCGAACGTTCTGCAGCACCTGCGGCAAGCGGGTCATCGCCGCATCGGCCAGCGCGCCGAGTGGGCGCCCTCGGCGCGCCACGATGTCGAGCAGTTGCACTGCCGTGAGGAGGCCATCACCGGTCGAAGCGAGCTCGCGGAAGATCACGTGGCCGGACTGTTCACCGCCAAGCGAATACCCACCTGCGTCGAGCGCCTCCAGCACGTGGCGGTCGCCGACCTTGGTGTCGACAATGTGGATGCCGGCGTCGTCCATCGCCCGCCGGAACCCAAGGTTGGTCATGACGGTGACGACGACCGCATCGCCGGCGAGACAGCCTCGAGTCTTGGCGTCGAGTGCGCACATGGCGATGATCTGATCGCCGTCGATCAGACGACCATCGGCGTCGACAGCGAGGAGCCGGTCCGCGTCACCGTCGAATGCGACGCCGAGGTCGGCNCCGCNCTCGACGACAGCGGCCTGCAGCGATTCTGGATGGGTCGACCCACACCCGTCGTTGATGTTGGTGCCGTCGGGAGCGGCATGGAGCATCGTCACGTCGGCACCGAGGCGAGTCAGCGCCCGGTGGGCGACGTCGTACGCCGCACCGTTCGCCGCATCGGCGACGACGACGAGTCCGGCGAGGCTGCGCCCCTCGAGGCTGGCGACAACGCTGTCGACGTGAGACTCGGTTGCGGTGTCGTGGGCGTCCACGACCGTCGGGATCGCCTCGATCTCGGTTTCCCGCAACGCGTCGAAACGGGCCTGGATCTCGTCCTGCACCCGATCATCGAGCTTCGACCCACCGGGGGCGAAGAATTTGATGCCGTTGTCGTACCAAGGATTGTGCGACGCCGAGATCATCGCTCCGGCGACCTGATGATCGGCACACCATCGGGCGACTGCCGGCGTCGGCACAACGCCGAGATCGGCTGAATCACCGCCAGCAGCGGCGACACCTGCATGCACGGCGTCGGCGAGCTCCGGACCCGAGGCGCGAGTATCTCGACCGACGGCGAAGCCACGGTGACCAAGGATCTCCGCTCCGACCTGCGCAAGGGCGCGGACAGGCCCAGGAGTCAGTTCGGTGCGGGCATCACCCCGCATGCCGTCGGTTCCGAAGGTCAACGTCACGGCATCATCATCGGCCGAAGACGACCGAAGGCAAGGGACCGGGGCGAAGCGCGACCAGCGGCGCGATCAGCGCTTGCTGTACTGCGGCGCCTTGCGAGCCTTCTTGAGGCCGTACTTCTTGCTTTCCTTCTTGCGAGGATCGCGGGTGAGGAAGCCGGCCGACTTGAGGGCGCCACGGCGCTCGGCGTCGAGTTCGACAAGGCCACGAGCGATACCGAGGCGCAGCGCACCGGCCTGGCCGGTGGTGCCACCGCCATGAATGGTGGCGTCGATGTCGTAGGACTCGTTGGTCTCGGTGACGGCGAGCGGCTCGAGCAGCGCCTCGACCTGCACCTTCGACGGGAAGAACTCGTCGACCGGGCGGCCGTTGACGGTGACGGTGCCGGAGCCGTTGCGGAAACGCACGCGGGCGACGGCACGCTTGCGACGGCCGGTGGTCTGGGTGAGCGGAGTGGTCATCTCAGGATCCTCGTGGCGAATCAGGCGCGGGCTTCGTAGGTGGCGTGCGCGATCTCAAGCGGCTGGGGGTTCTGCGCCGCGTGGGGGTGCGTCGGACCGGCGTAGACCTTCAGCTTGGAGATCTGCGCACGACCGAGGCGGGTCTTGGGGATCATGCCCCGGATGGTGTCCATCACGGCCTGCTCAGGCATGCGGGCCATCTTCTCGGCGTAGGTCTCGCTCCGGAGACCGCCGGGGTAGCCGCTGTGACGGTGCACGAGCTTCTTTTCGGCTTTGCCCGAGGTGAGCACGACCTTGTCGGCATTCACGATGATGACGTGGTCACCCATGTCCATGTGCGGGGTGTAGGTCGGCTTGTGCTTGCCACGCAGGATGTTGGCGACTTCGGTCGACAGGCGACCGAGCACGAGGCCTTCGGCGTCGACGACGTGCCACGCGCGTTCGACGTCGCCGGCCTTCGGGGTGTAGGTGGACACGGTGTTCCTCCGCGGAACGAAAGGATGAGAACAAATCGTCCAGCGCCGAATACGGGCGCTCAGGACCGACGGACAAGCCTACGGGTGCAATCAGGCAACAGCAATCGTTGCACCGCGCGAAATCCGCAGCCGTCAGACATCGCCGCGGTAGTGGGCCCGGGTGAGCTCCAGCCCCTGCGGCGGGGCCGGCGACGGCACGGCCATCCGACTCATCGCCCGGAGCGCCTCGCCCACCTCGTCCGGTCGGCGTCGTCCATGCCCGATCTCGACGAACATGCCGACGAGGCTTCGAACCATCTGGTGGGTGAAGGCGTTGGCGGTGATCTCCAATTGCACCGTGTCGCCGACACGACGCCACTGCGCCCGATCCACGGTCCGGACGAAGGTCTCGTTGACCTTCGACTTGTTCTTCTTCGAAAACGACGTGAAGTCGTGCTTGCCAAGAATCTGATCGGCCGCCAGCTGCATGGCCCCGATCTCGAGGGGCTCGCGGACGTGCCAGACCAGGTCACGCACGAGCGGGTCGGGCCAGACCGAGTTCAGGACGCGATAGCGGTAGCTGCGAGCCACGCACGAGATCCGGGCATCGAAGTCCGGGGCCGCCAGAGCGACATCACGCACCGAGATCTCCGGGGCGAGCATCCGGTTGAGCGCTCGTGTCAAGGCGACGGCGTCGAAGTGATCGGCGTCGGCGTCGAACGAGACGACCTGGCCACGAGCGTGCACACCCCGATCGGTGCGCCCCGCACACGTCACCGTGATCGGTGCTCGCAGGACCTTCGACAGCGCCTCGTGGAGGTCGTCTTGGACCGTGCGTACATCGGGATTGGTGGCGAACCCGTAGAACGGAGCACCGTCATAGGCGACCGTCATGCGGACGCGCACCTGCCCATCGGGCGGCGGGGCGACGGTCCGGGGGGCCATGTCGTCAGGCTAGGGCGACGGCCCGGACGTCGTCGCCGGGCATGCGGCGAAAACGGCGAAGCGCCCCTCCGAGGAGGGACGCTTCGATCAACGTTCTGAACCGGCCGGAGCCGGACGAGATCAGACCAGCTCGACACGCGCCATCGGCGCGTTGTCCCCCGAACGAGGATCGAGCTTGATGATCCGAATGTAGCCACCCGGACGGTCCTCGTACCGCGGACCGATCTCGTCGAACAGCTTGCTGGCCATCTCACGATCGCGAAGGAACTTCACAACATTGCGGTGGTTGTGGACGCCACCCTTCTTGGCCTTGGTGATCATCTTCTCCGCCACCGGACGCATGGCCTTGGCCTTGGCTTCCGTGGTGGTGATCGCCTCGGCTGCGATGAGGCTGGCGACAAGGTTGGCCATCATGGCCTTCTGGTGAGCAGCGCTCCCGCCGAAACGGGCGCCCTTGCGAGGACGTGCGGGCATGGTCAGTCTCGATTCCGAAGCGAGAGACCTCGCTCGTCAAGCTTCTCGATGACCTCGTCGAGGCTCTTCTGCCCGAAATTGGTGATGGCCAGAAGGTCGTCCTCGCTCTTCTGCAGCAGCTCGCCGACGGTGTTGACCTGGGCGCGCTTGAGGCAGTTGCGGGGACGCTCGGAGAGTTCGAGGTCTTCGATGGGGAGTTCCATGTCNGGGCCGCCCGAGGCGACCTGAACGGCTTCGCCGAGCTCAAGACCCTGCGGTTCGTCGCTCATCTCCTCGACGAGCTGCACCAGGGCACGCAGGGTGCCGCCGGCCGAGGCAAGTGCCTCGCGAGGGCTGATCGAACCGTCGGTCTCGATCTCGAGCACGAGGCGGTCGTAGTCGGTCGACTGCTCGACGCGAGTCGGCTCGACCTCGAATGACACACGCCGAACCGGCGAGTAGATCGAATCGACCGGGATCACACCGATGGTGGTGCCGGTCTTGTTCTTGTCGGCCGAGACATAGCCGCGACCGTTCTGGACGGTCAGGTCGACGGCGAGCCGGCCCTTGCCGTTGAGGCTGGCGATCTCGAGATCACCGTTGAGCACCTCGACGTCGGGGTGGGGCTGGATGTCGGCGGCCGTGACCTCGGCGGCGCCACGAGCGTCGAGACGCAGGGTCACCGGCTCATCGCTGTGCACCACGAGGACGAGGTCCTTGAGGTTGAGGATGATGTCGGTGACGTCCTGGGCAACACCCTCGATGGTGTCGAACTCGTGAAGGGCGTCGTCGAAGCGCACCTGCGTAACGGCTGCGCCCGGGATGGACGACAGCAGTGTGCGGCGCAACGAGTTGCCGATGGTGTGGCCGAAACCAGGCTCAAGTGGCCCGACGGCGAAGCGCTGGAGGTTTCCCTCCGCTTCGTCGATGGCTTCGACAGTGGGTCGCTGGATGACGAGCATCGGTACCTCTGCTACTTCGAGTAGAGCTCGACGATGAGCTGTTCACGGACGGGGATGTCGATCTGCTCACGGATGGGCAGCTCGCGCACGGTGACCTGGAACTGCTCGTTGCGATCGAGCCACGCCGGGGGCGTGCGATCCAAGACGTCGAGGTTCCACTGTACGACGGTGAAGTCCTGCGCAGCAGGACGCAATTCGACCACGTCACCCTTGCGAAGGCGGTAGCTCGGGATGTCGACGCGGCGGCCGTTCACGTTGACGTGACCGTGACCCACGAACTGGCGAGCCTGCGGGCGGGTGGCGGCCCAACCGGCGCGGTAGATCACGTTGTCGAGCCGAAGCTCGAGGAAGCGCAGCATGTTCTCGCCGGTCACGCCCTGCCGACGCGAGGCCTCGGCAAAGATGTTGCGGAACTGCCGCTCGGTGAGGCCGTAGCTGAAGCGGGCCTTCTGCTTTTCCTGCAGCTGCAGGAGGTACTCGGAGACCGAGCCGCGCCGACGCGAACGGCCATGCTCGCCCGGCGGGTATGGGCGCTTGTCGAGCGCGATGGTCTCGCCCTTGGTGCCCCAGATGTTGGTTCCCAGGCGCCGCGAGACGCGAGCGCGAGGTCCGGTGTAGCGCGACATGGTCAGGCCCTCCGACGCTTGTTGAGACGGCAGCCGTTGTGCGGAATCGGCGTGCAGTCCTTGATGCCGGTCACCTCGATGCCGGCCTGCTGGATCGAACGAATGGCGGTCTCGCGGCCCGAACCCGGGCCCTTGACCTGAACGTCGACCTTGCGGACGCCGTGCTCCATGGCGGAACGGGCGGCCTTCTCGGCGGCCATCTGGGCCGCGAAGGGGGTCGACTTGCGGGAGCCCTTGAAGCCGACGTTGCCGGCGGACGCCCAGGCGATCACGTCACCGCGCTGGTCGGTGATCGAGATGATCGTGTTGTTGAACGAGCTCTTGATGTGCGCCACGCCGTGCGTGACGTTCTTGTTCTGACGCTTGCGGGGCCGACGGCCACCGGCGGAAGGGTTCGCCATGGTTCCTACTTCTTCTTGCCCGCAATGGTCTTCTTGGGACCCTTGCGCGTGCGAGCGTTGGTGTGGGTGCGCTGGCCGCGGACCGGAAGGCCACGCCGATGACGGAGGCCCTGGTAGCAGCCGATCTCCATCTTGCGCTTGATGTCCTGGCTGACCTCACGACGGAGGTCGCCCTCGACCCGCAAGTCGGCATCGATGGCACCGCGGATCTTCGCGATCTCGTCGTCGGTGAGGTCACGCACACGCGTGGTGGCGTCGATACCGGTGACGTTGCAGATGTCGATCGCAATCGTCCGGCCGATGCCATAGATGTAGGTGAGGCTGATGCCCACCTGCTTGTCTCGGGGAATGTCTACGCCGCTAATGCGTGCCATGTCTCAGCCCTGCCTCTGCTTGTGACGCGGGTTTTCGCAGATGACCATGACGCGGCCGTGTCGACGGATGACACGGCACTTGTCACAGATCTTCTTGACGCTGGGTCGAACCTTCATGTTGCTCCCGGCCGCTGGAGCGACCGAATCTGGTGGCCGGAATCCGGCCGGGTTGTCGAATGTGTCGGGTGATTCCGGGCCGAACGGCCGGGACTCACTTGTAGCGATAGGTGATACGACCACGCTGGAGGTCGTACGGGGTCAGCTCCACCTGGACGCGATCGCCAGGAAGGATGCGGATGTAATGCATTCGCATCTTCCCGCTGATGTGCGCAAGCACTTCGTGACCGTTCTCGAGCTCGACCCGGAACATGGCGTTCGGAAGCGATTCGGTAACGGTCCCTTCAAGGACGATGGCATCTTCTTTGGGCTTCGGCAGAGTTGAACCTCCTGAAAACACGGAGATCCAGCGGGATCTCCGTGGTGACCTTGGTACAGGCCAGTCGACAACGCTACCGGACGTACCGGAGTCGACCAACCCGCTGTGGCCTCATGAGCTAGGCGTACACCTAGGCCATTTGGCCGTCGATGGCCTCCGTGAGACGGGAGAACACCCGGTCCTCCTCCCCCAGACCGTCGACCGTGACCAAAAGACCACGCTCGGCGAACCAGTCGAGCAGGGGTGCCGTCTGCTCCTCGTAGAGGGACAGACGGCGAGCGATGGCCTCTTCGGTGTCGTCTTCACGACCCCGAGCCATCATTCGTTCGGTGACCTCCTCGACGGGAACGTCGAGGTTGATCGCGATCGTGAGTTCCTGACCGAGGTCGGCCAGCATCGCTTCGAGCCCGTTGGCCTGGTCGGCCGTCCGGGGAAAGCCGTCGAGCAACACGCCACCCGACATGATGTCGGGCTTGGCGACCCGCTCGGCGACGAGCGGGATCATGACGTCGTCGCCGACGAGCCCGCCGGCGTTCATGATGCCGGCCGCCTGCCGACCCAGCTCGGTGCCCTCCTCGACGGCGGCACGAAGCACGTCGCCGGTGGAGAGATGCACACAGCCGTACTGCGCAGCGAGACGAAGCGACTGCGTGCCCTTCCCCGAGCCCTGACGGCCCAGGATGACCATGCGAAGCGCGCTCACTTCAAGAAGCCTTCGTAATTGCGCATCATCAGCTGGCTGTCGATCTGCTTCATCGTCTCAAGCGCCACACCCGTGGCGATCAGCAACGAGATGCCGCCGAACGCAAAGCCACCAGCGCCGGCACCCGCACCCGACGAGGAGTCGGTGCCGATCGTGACCGCAATCAGGATCGACGGCACGAGGGCCACGGCGGCGATGAACATCGCGCCCGGGAAGGTGATGCGGGACAGGATGCGGGCCAGGTAGCGCTCGGTCTGAGGACCGGGGCGGATACCGGGGATGAAGCCACCCTGCTTGCGGATGGTGTCGGCCTGCTTGGCCGGGTCGAACGAGATCGCCGTGTAGAAGTAGGCGAAGCCGACGATCATCAAGCCGAAGAAGGCGAGATACACCGGCGAGGTCGGGTCGACCAGGTTGCCGTCGACCCATTCCTGGATCGAGCCCCAGAACCCGGTCGACGGCAGCGCCGTGGCGACGAGGGTCGGGAGGTACAGCACCGAGCTGGCGAAAATGATCGGGATCACGCCGGACTGGTTGACCTTCAGCGGGATGTACGTGCTCTGGCCTCCGTACATGCGCTTGCCGACCACCCGCTTGGCGAACTGGACGGGAATACGACGCTGCCCCTGCTCGACGAACACGATGCCGACGAGAAGGGCGATGGCCACGAGAATCAGGATGATCAGCGCAACGTTGCCGTTCTCGGCCTGCACCAGCGAACCCTGGGCGGGCAGGGTCGAGACGACCGAGGTGAAGATCAGCAGCGACATGCCGTTGCCGATGCCGCGTTGGGTGATGAGCTCACCCATCCACATCAACAAGGCGGTGCCGGTGGTGAGGGTGAGGACCACAACGAAGACGGTCCAAGCGTTGAACTCCGGCAGAAGGTCGATCGTGCCGACCAGGCCACCGCTGTGGAACAAGAACGCAAACGAGGTCGACTGCACCACGGCGATCGAGATCGTCAGGTAGCGGGTCCACTGGGTGATCTTGCGCTGACCGATCGCTCCCTGCTGCTGCCACTGCTCGATCTTGGGAATCACCACGCCAAGGATCTGCATGATGATCGATGCCGTGATGTACGGCATGATGCCGAGCGCGAACACCGAGAACTGGGTGAGCGCACCGCCCGAGAAGAGCTGAACGAAACCCAGGATGCCGCCCTGGTTGGCCTGGTCGCGAAGCAGCTGGACCGCTTCGACATCGACCCCGGGGGCGGGGACGAACGCCCCAAGTCGATAGATCGCAATGATCATCAGCGAGAACAGGATCTTGCCGCGCAGATCGGCGACCCGGAACATGTTCAGAACTCGTTGCAGCATGGGGCTCTCCTGAGCGTCCGGTCAGCCGGAGCAGACCGGAACGGGCACCACGTGGTACCCGCCGAGGGTCATCGGTTGGTGTGCTGGTTGTAGCTGCCGTGCGACGGGCGAACCCCGAATGGCTTCGGCAGGACTTCAACCGTGCCGCCGGCGCCGGTGATCGCTTCCTCCGCCGACTTTGAGAAGGCGTGGGCCTTCACGGTGACGGCCGAACCGAGCTCACCACGGCCGAGGACCTTGACGAGCGCGCCCTTGGACACAAGGCCGCGAGCAAGCAGGCTTTCCGGGGTGACCTCGGAGAGGCCCGACTCGGCGATCGTATCCAGGTTGATCGCCTGGTACTCGACACGGAACGGGTTGGTGAAGCCGCGCAGCTTCGGCACCCGCTGGATCAAGGGCATCTGACCACCCTCGAAACCCACCGGAACCGTGTTGCGAGCGCGCTGACCCTTGGTGCCGCGGCCGGCGGTCTTGCCGCCCTTGCCGCCGATACCGCGCGCCTTGCGCTTGCCACGCTTGTTGGAGCCGTCGGCCGGCTCCAGATCGTGAATGCGAATACCCATCAGTCTTCGACCTCCTCGACCGACACGAGGTGCGGGACCCGGGCGATCATGCCACGGATCTCGGGACGGTCCGGCAGCGTGTTGGTGCGGCCGATGCCACGCAGACCGAGGGCACGAAGCGTACCTCGCTGCTTGGGCTTGCAGCCGATGTTGCTCTTGAGCTGGGTGACCTTGAGCGCCATCAGTCCTCCTCGTTGAGCTTCGGCTTGTGCTCGCCGCGCTCGCTCTCCTGGTAGGCCGTCCACAGCGCACCTGGGAGGAACTCCTCGGGGTCGAGGCCACGCAGACGGGCGACCTCGTCGGGACGACGCTGACCCTTGAGACCTTCGATGGTCGCGCGGGCCACGTTGATGTGATTGGGCGAACCGAGCGACTTGCACAACACGTCGGCGACGCCGGCCTCTTCAAGGATGGCGCGGGCAGCACCACCGGCGATCACACCGGTACCCGGAGCAGCGGGCTTCAGCATGACCCGGCCGGCGCCGAGCTCACCGATCGTCTCGTGGACGATCGTCGTGCCCGCCATCGGAACGGTGAACAGGTTGCGCCGAGCCTCTTCGGTGCCCTTCTGGATGGCCAGCGGCACTTCCTTGGCCTTGCCATAGCCGAGACCGACCTGGCCGGCACCGTCACCGATCACCACGAGCGCAGTGAACGAGAAACGACGACCGCCCTTGACGACCTTGGCGACTCGGTTGATGTTGATAACGCGGGACTCGCGGAGGCCTTCGCCGCCATCGCGCGGGTTGTCGCGTTCGTTACGTCCGTCGAAAGCCATCAGAACTTCAGTCCTCCCTCGCGGGCGGCGTCGGCGAGTGCCGCGACCCGGCCGTGGTAGCGGAAGCCACCGCGGTCGAACACGACCTCTTCGACACCAGCCGCCTTGGCCCGCTCGGCGAGCAGAGCCCCGGCCTTGATGGCCGCTTCGATGTTGCTGTTCACGTCGCCTCGCAGGGCCGACTCGGTGGTCGACGCCGACGCCAGGGTGACACCGGCGATGTCGTCGATGACCTGGGCGGAGATGTGCTTGTTGGAACGGAACACGGCGATACGCGGTCGCTGAGCCGTGCCACGCAGGGTCTTGCGGACCCGGTTGTGACGGCGAATGCGGTCGTCGCGACGCTTCTTTGCGGAAACTGCCATGGTTACTTGGCCGCCTTTCCGGCCTTGCGGATCACACGCTCGTCCTTGTAGCGGATGCCCTTGCCCTTGTACGGCTCAGGCTTGCGCCACTTGCGGATATCCGCGGCCACCTGGCCGACGAGCTGCTTGTCGATGCCCTTCACCAGGATCTCGGTCTGGGCAGGAACCTCGAACTCGACGCCCTCCGGGGCCTCGATTTTCACGGGGTGGCTGAAACCGAGGGCCAGCTCGAGGGCGTTGGAGCCCTTGGCCGTGGCGCGGTAACCAACGCCCTGGATCTGGAGCTCCTTCACGAAGCCCTCGCTCACGCCGACGATCATGTTCTGGACCAGCGAACGGCTCAGACCGTGGAACGCCCGGGACTCCTTGGAGTCGTCGGGACGAACGACGGTGAGCGTCTGCTCGTCGAGGTTCGCCGTCACGCCGCCGGGGAGCTCACGGGACAGTTCGCCCTTGGAGCCCTTGACGGTGATGTTGGATCCATCGATGGCGATCTCGACGCCGCTGGGGACGGTGATGGGTGCGTTGCCGACACGGGACATGGCGACCTCCTCACCACACGAAGCACAGAATTTCGCCGCCCATGCGGTTCTTCCGTGCTTCGCGATCGGACATGAGTCCCTTGTTGGTCGAGACGACCGCCACGCCGAGGCCACCCTGCACGCGGGGGATCTCATTGCGCTGACGGTAAATGCGCAGGCCCGGCTTGGAGACCCGCTTCAGACCGGAGATGACGCGAGCCCGCTCGGGGCTGTACTTCATCTCGATGGTCAGGGTCTTGCCCGGCTTGCCACCGTTGTCGGCCTCGGCGAACGCGGTGATGTAGCCCTCGCTCTTGAGGACCTCGGCGAGGGCCACCTTCTGCTTCGACGACGGCATGGAGACCTCGTCGTGCATCGCCACGTTGGCGTTGCGGATGCGGGTGAGCATGTCGGAAATCGGATCGGTCATCGTCATTGTTCTGCTCCTCCCCTCACCAACTGGCCTTCTTGACGCCCGGCAGCTCGCCGGCATGCGCCATCTCACGCAGACAGATCCGGCAGAGGCCGAACTTGCGGTACACCGAGTGCGGACGACCGCACCGGCGGCAACGCGTGTACTGACGCACCTTGAACTTGGGNGTCTTCTGCTGCTTCTGGATGAGTGCTTTTTTCGCCATGGGTCACTGCCCCTCGCGTCGGAACGGGAAGTTGAACGCATCAAGAAGGGCTTTGCCCTCCTCGTTCGTCTTCGCCGTTGTGACGATCGTGATGTCCATACCCCGGGTGGTGTCGACCTTGTCGTAGTCCATCTCGGGGAACATGAGTTGTTCGGTCACGCCGAACGTGTAGTTGCCGTTGCCGTCGAACGACTTCGGCGGGAGGCCGCGGAAGTCACGGATTCGCGGGATCGCCAGCGAGATGAGGCGATCGAGGAATTCGTACATCCGGTCACCTCGGAGGGTGACCTTGCAGCCGATGGCCTGACCCTCACGCAGCTTGAAGCTGGCAAGGCTCTTCTTGGCCCGGGTGATTACCGGCTTTTGGCCGGCAATGGTCTCCATGTCGGACAGGGCGCCCTCGAGGAGCTTGGCCTGACCAACGGCGTCACCGACGCCCATGTTGAGCACGATCTTCTCGATCTTGGGCACCAACATGATGTTGTCGAGTTCCAGAGTGTCCTTGAGCTGGGCCCGGATCTCGTCGTCGTACCTGGTCCGCAGTCGCGGGGTGATCGTGGTGGTCACTTGATCTCCTCACCGGTGCGCTTGCAGACACGGATCTTCGACCCGTCGTCGAGGACCTTGTACCCGACACGGGTGGCCTTGCCGTCCTTCGGGCTGATCACGGCGACGGTGGAGGCGTCGATGGGCATCGCCTTGTCGATGATGCCGCCCTGCTGATCGGCCCGGGTCGGGGCCTGGTGCTTCTTGGCGACGTTGACGCCCTCGACGACGACCTTGCCCGTCTCGGGCATGGCCTTCTGGACGACGCCCTCAGCGCCCCTGTCCTTGCCGGCGAGCACGACCACGCGGTCGCCCTTGATGATCTTCATCACAGAACCTCCGGGGCCAGCGACACGATCCGCATGAACTGCTTCTCACGAAGCTCTCGGCCCACCGGACCGAAGATGCGGGTGCCGCGCGGCTGCTTCTGATCGTTGATCAGCACCGCAGCGTTCTCGTCGAAACGGATGTAGCTGCCATCCGGACGACGCTTTTCTTTCTTGACACGAACGACGACGCACTTGACGACATCGCCCTTCTTGACCTGAGCGCCCGGGATCGCATCCTTGACCGTGGCGACGAAGACGTCACCGATCGAGGCGTAACGACGCTTCGANCCGCCGAGGACCTTGATGCACAAGACCTCCTTGGCGCCCGAGTTGTCGGCNACGCGCAGGCGTGATTCCTGCTGGATCACTTCGCACGCTCCAGGATCTCGACGAGACGCCAGCGCTTGTTCTTCGACAGCGGGCGAGTCTCCTGGACACGCACGCGGTCGCCGATGTTCAGCGTGTTCTCTTCGTCGTGGACGTGGAGCTTCTTGTTGCGCTGCACGGTCTTGGCGTANCGGCGGTGACGCACACGGTCGATGGTCTCGACCACGGCGGTCTTGTCCATCTTGTCCGAGACGACGATGCCCTCTCGGACCTTGCGGGCGTTCTCGCGGGTATCGGTCTCAGCCATCAGCCGGCCTCCTCCGCCGCCGCGTCGGCCGCGGCGATCTCACGGGCCCGGAGTTCGGTGTGAACCCGGGCGATTTCCTTCTTGACCTGCTTCATGCGGGCCGAGTTCTCGAGCTGTCCAGTCGCAAACTGGAAGCGCAGGTTGAACAGCTCTTCCTTGCGGTCCGCAAGGGTCTCGAGCAGATCGGTGTCGCCGAGATCGGCGAGGATCTTGGCCTTCGCCATCAGAACCCCTCCTCACGCGTCACGAAGCGAGCCTTCACGGGCAGCTTCTGGATGGCACGGTTGATCGCNGCGCGGGCGATCTCTTCGTCGTGGTACGACAGNTCGAACATCACACGGCCGGGGCGGACGACGGCGACCCACTTCTCGGGGTTGCCCTTACCCGAACCCATGCGGGTTTCGGCCGGCTTCTGGGTGACCGGCTTGTCGGGGAAGACATTGATCCACACCTTGCCGCCACGCTTGATGTGACGGGTCATGGCGATACGGGCGGCCTCGATCTGGCGGGCGGTGATCCACCCGGGCTCGAGGGCCTGGATGCCGTAATCGCCGTAGCTGACCTCGGTGGCGCCCTTGGCGCCACCCTTCATGCGTCCACGGTGGTGCTTGCGGTGCTTGACCTTCTTGGGCATCAACATGATCGAAACCTCAGTCGTTGGCCCGGAAGTTCGGGGTCTCGGACTGCTCACGGGTGGAGGCCTCAATGGCGTCCTCCTCGTCGAGCAGTCGTTCGAATTCGGGATCGGCTTCCTTGATGAGCGGNGCCGGCTCTTCGTCGACCTCGTTGTCCGCACCCTCGGTCTCGGGGGTGGCGACGCGCTTGCGGGCGGCGCTGGACACGACCTTGCGGGGCTTGGTGCTCTGGCCCGACGTCTCGCCGGCAGCCATCGCCGCTTCGAGGGTGGCCTTGTCCTCGGTCTGGGTCTTGTAGGGGAGGATGTCGCCCTTGTAGAGCCACACCTTCACACCGATACGGCCGTAGGTGGTCCGGGCCTCGCGGAAGCCGTAGTCGACATCGGCACGCAGGGTATGCAGCGGCACACGGCCCTCGCGGTACCACTCGGTGCGGGCCATCTCCGAACCGCCGAGACGGCCCGACGACTGGACTCGGATACCGAGCGCGCCGGCCTTCTGAGCGTTCTGCACCGCACGCTTCATCGCGCGTCGGAACGCCACACGACCGGCGAGCTGGTCGGCAATGCCCTGGGCGATCAGCGCAGCGTCGAGCTCGGGCTGCTTGATCTCCTGGATGTTGAGCTGGACCTTCGGGTTGCCCGAGATCTTCGTGAGGCCGGCACGGAGGCGGTCGGCCTCGGCACCACGGCGGCCGATCACGATGCCCGGACGGGCGGTGTGCACATCGACACGCAGACGCTCACGGGTGCGCTCGACCTCGACACGGCTGATCGCGGCGTGCGGCAACTCGTTGAGCAGGTAGTCGCGGATCTTCCAATCCTCGACGACGTTGTCGGCATACTCCTGACGATCGGCGAACCAACGGCTCTTCCAATCGGTGGTGATCCCGAGGCGGAAGCCGTACGGGTTGACCTTCTGTCCCATGGACTTACTCCTCTTCCTCGGTCGACGTATCGGCCTCGGCGACGTTGTCCTCGGCGTTGTCGTCCTCGGCGGCGGCCTCCATCTCGGCGGCGGTTGCGGCGACGATCTCGTCGGCGACGTCCTCGACCGTGGTCTCGGTGTCGCCGACGTCCTCCTCAGCTTCCTGCTGCCGGGCCTTGGACTGGGCAACACGAGCGCGGCGAGCCTCGGCAGCCTGACTGCTCCCCGAGCGACCGGCAGCGGCTTCGCGGTTGCGCAGGGCTTCGAGCGCCTCGTCGTCGTAGCGGCTCACGATGACCGTGATGTGGCAGGTGCGCTTGCGAATGCGAGTTGCACGGCCACGAGCACGAGGGCGCCAGCGCTTGAGGGTCGGACCCTCGTCGGCGTAGCAGGCCGAAACGTAGAGCTCCTCGGCGACCTGGTTGTCGTTGTGCTCGGCGTTGGCGACTGCCGAGTCGAGCACCTTGAGAATGTCCTCGGAGATACCTCGCTCGGAGAACTGGAGGATCTCGGCGGCCTCGGCGTACGACTTGCCCCGGATGAGGTCAAGAACCTCACGGGCCTTGTAGGCCGAGCTGCGGATGTACGACGCCTTGGCGCGGGTGCCTGGGCGCTCGTTGGTCTTGGTACCGGCCATCAGCGACGGGCTCCTCGTTCCTGACCCGCATGGAACTTGAAGGTGCGGGTGGGGGCGAACTCGCCCAGCTTGTGACCGATCATCGCCTCCGTGACGTAGACCGGAACGTGCTTGCGACCGTCGTGAACCGCCAGGGTGTGGCCGATCATGTCGGGGATGATGGTGGAGCGGCGGCTCCAGGTCTTGATGACCTTCTTCTCACCGGTCTCGTTCAGCGCATCGATCTTCTTCAGCAGATGATCGTCGACGAACGGTCCCTTTTTGAGGCTACGCGGCATGACTGATTACCTCCGCGAACCGCGCGTCCGGCGACGGCGCACGATCAGCTTGTCGGATTCCTGGTTGGCACGGCGGGTGCGGCCCTCGGGCTTGCCCCACGGCGACACCGGGTGGCGACCACCCGAGGTCTTGCCTTCACCACCGCCGTGCGGGTGGTCGACCGGGTTCATGACCACACCGCGGGACTGGGGCTTGACACCCTTCCAACGGTTACGGCCGGCCTTGCCGATCTTGATGAGCTCATGCTGGGCGTTGCCGACCTCGCCGACCGTGGCGCGGCAGTCGATCGGCACACGACGCATCTCCGTGCTGGGCAGACGCAGGGTGGCGAAACCGCCTTCCTTGGCCACCAGCTGGATGCTGGTGCCGGCGGAGCGACCCATCTTGGCGCCGGCGCCGGCCTTGAGCTCGACATTGTGGATGGTGGTACCGACCGGGATGTAGCGCAGCGGGAGTGCGTTGCCCGGACGGATCTCGGCGCCCTGACCCGACATCAGCTTGTCGCCGACCTCGAGGTCGCGGGGAGCGAGGATGTATCGCTTCTCACCGTCGTGGTAGTGCAGGAGGGCGATGTTGCAGGTGCGGTTCGGGTCGTACTCGATGGTCGCGACCGTGGCCGGCACGCCGTCCTTGCTCCGCTTGAAGTCAATGATGCGGTACTGCTGCTTGTGCCCGCCGCCGCGATGACGGCTGGTCTTGCGACCGTGGTTGTTGCGACCACCGGTCTTGGTCTTGGGAGCCAGCAGGCTCTTCTCGGGGGCCGACGTGGTGATCTCGGAGAAGTCCGAGCTCGTCTGGAATCGACGACCGGGGCTGGTGGGCTTGCGCTTACGAATCGCCATGATCAGGCCTCGAAGAGATCAATCGAGTCACCCTCGGCGAGGGTGACGAGGGCACGCTTCTGCGAGGGACGCTGGCCCCAGCCGCCGGTGCGACGGTTGCGCTTGCGCTTGCCCTGACGGTTGAGGGTGTTGACCTTCACGACCGACACGTCGAAGAGCGCTTCGACGGCGTCGCGGATCTCGGGCTTCGACGCGCTGGGGGCAACGACGAAGGTGTAGACGTTCTCCTCAAGAAGGCCGTAGCTCTTCTCGGAGACGACCGGGCGAATCAGGACGTCGCGGTAGTCCTTCACTCTTCTTCCTCCGTGCTCGCAGCGGCAGCGTTGCTGACGCCGGTGGGCAGGGTCTCCTCGGTGAACACCACGACGTCGTTGTTGAGGACGTCGTAGGTGTTGAGCTCGCCCTGGTGCAGGCAGTGCACGTTGGTGAGGTTGCGGAAGCTCTTCCAGGCGTTGGTGTCGTCGTCGCCGAAGACGATCAGCACCTTGCCTTCGGCGCCGATGGCGCTGAGGGCGGCCTTGGCGTCGGCAGTCTTGGGGGTCTCGAAGTCCCACTTGTCGACGACGATCACGTTGCCGTCGGCAGCGCGGTCCGAAAGGGCCGAAGCCAACGCCAGCTTGATCATCTTCTTGGGGGTCTTCTGGCTGTAATCACGCGGCTTCGGGCCGTGGGCGATACCGCCGCCGACCCAACCGGGAGCACGAGTGGTGCCGGCGCGGGAACGGCCGGTGCCCTTTTGACGCCACGGCTTGGCACCACCACCGCGGACCTCGGAACGAGTCTTGGTGGAGTGGGTGCCGGCCCGCCTGGCGGCGAGCTGGGCGGTGACGACCTGGTGCATGACAGTCATGTTCGGCTCGACACCGAACATGGTCTCGACGAGTTCGGCTTCGCCAGTGCTCTTGCCGGCCTGAGTCTGGATGGTGACGCTCGCCATGATCAGGCTCCCTTCACCGCGTCGCGGACGATCACGGTGGCGCCGCGGGCGCCGGGCACGGAGCCCTTCACCAGAAGGATCTCAGCCTCGGAATCGCTCTTGACGATCTCAAGGTTGAGGGTGGTGACCTTGTCGTTACCCATGCGTCCGGGCATCTTCTTGCCCTTGAAGACCCGGCTGGGGGTCGCGCACTGGCCAACGGAACCGGGCTTGCGGTGCACGCGGTGGGCACCGTGCGAGGCCGGCGCGCCACCGAATCCGTGGCGCTTCATCGCGCCGGCGAAGCCCTTGCCCCGGCTGACCGCCGTGACATCGACCTTCTCGCCCTGCCCGAGGATGTCGGCGGAGATCTCCTGGCCGACGGTGTACTCGCTGACGTCGTCAAGACGCAGCTCGACAAGCTTGCGGCCGGCGTCGACGCCCGCCTTTGCGAAGTGCCCAGCTTCGGGCTGGGTGAGCTTGTTCGCATCCTTCACGCCGAGCGTGACCTGGATGGCGCTGTAGCCGTCGGTCTCAGGTGTCTTGACCTGAACGACACGGCACGGCGTGACACGCAGCACGGTGACCGGGACGACACGGTTGTCTTCGTCCCAGACCTGCGTCATGCCGACTTTCTCGCCGACGATCGCCTTTGTGGCCATGATTGCTTCCTGTAGTTCGGAGCGAGAGCGGACCCTCGCTGCATCGAAAAGTGCATCCCAGAAGGATTCACGCGAACGCTCCGCTCGGGCAGGCCCGGCGGAGCGTTGGATCGGTTGTGCCGTGTGGTTCCCGGAGGCCTGCACAGACGTCGATTGCGGGCGTCCGGACACGTCCGGACACACGAAGACTGCAGGCTAACGGCAGAACCACCGCAAACCAACGAGCGCTCAGCGCGAAATTGCGATGCGAGTAAGGTGCAGGTCCATGGCCGACCATGGTGACCTCAACCCGACGGACGAGCCCGAGGAGGCCATCACGGACGAGGGAAGCAACACCGCCGACGAGGGAAGCAACACGAAGGTGCCTCGCTGGGTGATCAAGGCGATCACCCTGTTTTGGGTTGGCTGGGCAGTCACCTACGTCGGGACCGGCATGCTGCGCAACCTCCGCGGCTTCTTGATCATTGTGTTGATCAGCCTGTTCCTCGGCTTCGCGATCGAGCCGGCGGTCAACAAGCTCGAGCGGTGGGGCGTCCGCCGCGGCCTTGGCGTCTGGATCATGTACCTCCTGATCTTCGTCGGCATCGTCGGGTTCTCGGCTGCGATCGGCACCACGTTGGCGACCCAGATCAACAACTTCATCGACGAGGCACCCCGCTATGTGGAAGACGCCGAGTCATGGCTGCGCGACAACGTCGACGAGGACATTGACCTCTCACGCGTCACCGAGGAGTTCGTCGACGGCGGCGGCGCTGCGGATCTCGCCAACCGCTTCGCTGACGATGTCGTGAATCTCGGCACAACCGTCGTCAACGTCTTGTTCCAGACGTTCACGGTTCTGCTGTTCACCTTCTACATCGTGGCCGAGGGCCCGAAACTCCGCCGGACGGTCTGTTCGTTTCTTCCTCCAGCCCGCCAGCGCGCCGTGCTGAGTGTGTGGGATCTCGCGATCGAGAAAACTGGTGGCTACATCTTCTCCAGGGGCGTNTTGGCGGTGCTCTCGGCGATCGCCCACTGGATCGCCTTCGAAATGCTGAACGTGCCGTTCTCGGTACCGCTGGCCCTCTGGGTCGGCATCATGAGCCAGTTCATCCCGGTGGTGGGCACGTACATCGCCGGCGCCCTGCCGATCCTGATCACCCTGATTGACACACCCCGGACCGGCCTCTTCGTCCTCCTCGTGGTCCTCGCCTACCAACAGATCGAGAACTATCTCTTCGCCCCGAAGGTCACCGCCCAGACGATGGAAATCCACGTCGCCGTGGCCTACGGCTCCGTGCTGGTCGGCTCAGCGCTGCTCGGTGTCGTCGGTGCGCTTCTGGCCCTGCCGTTCGCCGCCACGATGCAGGCGTTCATCTCCGGCTACCGGCAGCATTTTGACGTGGAAGAGGCCGCCCTCACAGAAAGCGCCACCCGGCGCGGGCGGCGCATCACCTGACGGAGCGATGGGGGCCTACACGGGATTGGTGACACCACCGGCGAGTCTGCGACGACGTTGCCCGTCGACCCACAAGTTGGTGACGAACACAGCGGCTTCCGTTCGGCTCCCTGCATTGAGCTTGCGCAGCAGATTCGACACATAGTTCTTCACCGTCTTCTCGGCGAGATTCATGCGATCCGCGATCTGAGGATTGGTGAGTCCCTCAGCCAGATGGTCGAGCAGTCGACGTTCCTGCGGGCTCAAGCCGCGAAGAGCCGGCACATCGTCGTCATCGAACTCGCTGGAACGGAAACGCTCATCAAGTCCACCAGAACAGACCGGATCGGCCGATGAGCCACCGGTGGCGACAAACCGAATCAACCGCAACAAGGCCCGGCTGGTGGTGCGGGTGAGCAAAAAGCCTGGGGCATCGGCGCGGTCGGCCNCNGACGGTGNGCCGTCGCTGCCGTGGGCACCGAGAACGAGGCAAGCCACCCCGGGCCTGCGAGCCTTGATGCGGCGGCAAACGCCGAGACCACCACCGTCGGAAAGCATGAGATCGGCGAGCACGACGTCTGGCCGGGTGGCCTCGATTCGAGCCAGGCCNGCGGTAACCGTGTCAGCCTCACCGGCGATCTCCATGTCGTCCTCACGGTCGAGCACGGCTCGCAATCCTTCGCGAACGGATTCGTGGCTGTCGAGAAGAAATACCCGAATGGTCATCCTGAAAGGTCCTTTCCTGCACGGAGGTCAACTCCGCACCACCTCAGGACCGCAACGGGACGCTCGACCCACCCCTTGACAAGGAACTGCCGGAGGTCACACCGTTCCGAGACGAGGGCCACGCAAACGAGATGGCTCTGGTCCCGGTTCCGGGTTCAGGAACCGGAGCTGGCCTGGTGGAAAGGCGCAAAGAACGCCCGGTTCGTCTCGAGTAGGTCGAACACTGTCTTGTCGGTCGGTGGCAGGTCGGCGTCGCTCGTTGCCACCGGCTCGGTCCGATCGCCCCACACCATGACGTTGGAGCCCCAGGTGAGACCACCGCCGAAGGCGGTGAACAACACGGTCGCCCCGGGCTGAACTCGGCCGTCGGCAAGGGCGTCGTTCAGCGCCATAGGAATCGACGCAGCCGAGGTGTTGCCGTGGTCGGCGATGTTCAGCGCAACCTTCTCCATCGGCACACCGAGCCGATTACAGGTCGCTTCGATGATGCGGAAGTTGGCCTGGTGAGGCACGACCAGGTCGACATCGTCGACACTGAGGCCTGCCTCGTCGAGGGTTCGACGCACCGATCCCTCCATGCCTCGCACGGCGTGCTTGAAGACCGTCTGGCCTTCGAAATGGAGCCTGTCGATAGCGGGATCACGGGGTCGGTCGAGTTCGCCACGGGTGCCAAGCGCAGGCGACATGATGGCCCGGCCAGCCTTGCCGTCGGCGCCGAGATCGTTGGCAAGCACGCCCGAGCCGTCGGTGCGCGCTTCATAGATCATCGCACCGGCGCCGTCGCCGAAAAGGATGCAGTGGTTTCGGTCGTGGTAGTCCATCAAGAAGTGCAGTTTCTCGGCCCCGATCACCAGGGCGCGCTGGGCGATACCCGCTTCGATCATCGACGAGACGACCGCCGTCGAATACACGAAGCCGCTGCATGCTGCATTCAGATCGAATGCAGCAGCGTTGACTGCGCCGAGTCGCTCCTGCAGGAAGCAGGCGTTGCTCGGAAGCGTGATTTCCGGCGTGACCGTGGCGAGCACGAGAAGATCGATATCGGTCGGCTCAACGCCGGCCGCTGCCAGCGCCCGCTTCGCAGCAACTTCGGCGAGATCGGTGACCTCGACATGGCTGATGCGGCGCTCGTGCATGCCGGTGCGTTCGACGATCCACTGATCGCTCGTGTCAACCATCTGCTCGAGATCGGCGTTGGTCAGCTTCACCGGCGGCACACACTTGCCCCAGCCGGTGATTGTGGCGCGGGTCTTCGTCATCGCTGCTCTCCCCCAAGAGACCGTTCGCTGGGAGTGTACGAAAGGCCAGCGCTCAGGTCGATCGACGAATCCTGACAAAAACATTTCAGCCCGGTCGAAAAAGTGTCCACGGTGACGGAGGTGCTCATCTGGACCGTCGAATGGCAGCCAACCAGGCCGCCCGAACAAGGAACCCAGAACCATGAACAACCACACACCACCGGCGAGCGAGGGCGAAGCTCTCCCGCGCTCAGCGCGAACATGCAAAGATGCCCACAAGGTCAGACAGCAACGAAAGGGCCGCCCTATGACCACCACCATCATCACCAAGACCAAACTGGCATTGGGAATCCTCGCCGTGGTCCTCGTTGGAGCCACCATGGTCGCAGCCAGCGATGGCGTCTTCACGGACAACCCTGACGGCACCTACTACCACGATCCGGTCGAGTGGGCCTACGACAACGGGGTGACCAACGGTACGTCGGCGACGACGTTCTCGCCGATGGACCCGGTCACGCGAGGCCAGAACGTGACGTTCGCCTACCGCTACGACCAGAACATCGTTCAGCCGGCGCTCGACGACATCGAAGACAATGTCGCAACCGTCGCCAGCGATGTCAATAACGCCACGCGGGTGTACTTCGCTCGAGTAGTTGCCGATGGAACGGTCGATAAGACGAGTTCCGATGGGATCACCGTCGACTACGACGATGCCAACTTCCCAGGCATTTTCACCGTGACGCTGCCCGAGCCCGCTGCCAACTGCGCAGTCCAGTCGAGCTTGGGCTGGCACGCAGAAACCAACGAGGGCCTCGTAGCGGTTGGCAACGCCTTGGTCAACGCCGCCATGATGCAGTCGGGCACGCACACATTCCACATCGAAGACGAAGATCCCAACGAGGTGATCGTTTACACCTACTTGGATGACATTTCGGACACTGATCCTGCGGAGCTGACCGGCATGAGCTTCATTGTCACGGCCCACTGCTCCGACCCGACACCGACCCTCATCTTGCCCGGCATCCCCCTGATCCCGATTTTCCCCATCCCCTAACCCAGCAGGGTTAGCCAAACCCAACCCCTCGACACGATCCCGGGCCGAGGCCCGGGATCGTTCGCGTCACGGGGCCATCCCGCAATCGCAGCGGCATAACCAGACCCTCCGACACCCAAGAGGCCGGACCGAAAACAGCAAGAACCCCGGGCCGAGGCCCGGGGTTCTTCACGCTGTGATCGCAGCGGGCGACTAGGCCTGCTGAATCTTGATCTCGATGTCGACGCCTGCAGGCAGATCGAGTCGCTGCAGCGAGTCCACCGTCTTGGGCGAGGGATCCAGGATGTCGAGCAGGCGCTTGTGGATGCGCATCTCGAAGTGTTCCCGGGAGTCCTTGTCCTTGAACGGACCCTTGANGACCGTGAAGCGNTGCTTCTCGGTCGGCAGCGGGATCGGACCCGACAGTTCGGCCTGCGTGCGCTTCACCGTCTCGACGATCTTCTTCGTCGACTGNTCNATGANCTCGTGGTCGTAGGCCTTNAGCCGNATNCGGATCTTCTGTCCTGCAGCCATCAGATGCTCACTTGAGGATCTTGGTCACCGAACCGGCGCCCACGGTGCGACCACCCTCACGGATNGCGAANCGNAGNCCCTCGTCCATGGCGATCGGGTTGATCAGCTCGACGTGCATCTCGGTGTTGTCGCCGGGCATGCACATCTCGGTGCCCTCGGGGAGGGTGATGGTGCCGGTGATATCCGTGGTGCGGAAGTAGAACTGCGGGCGGTAGTTCGTGAAGAACGGCTTGTGGCGGCCGCCCTCTTCCTTGGAGAGGACGTACACCTGGGCCTCGAACTCGGTGTGCGGGGTGATGCTGCCGGGAGCGGCGAGCACCTGGCCACGCTGGACCTCTTCCTTGTCGACACCACGAAGGAGAGCGCCGATGTTGTCGCCGGCCTGACCCTCGTCGAGGAGCTTGCGGAACATCTCAACACCGGTGCAGGTGGTCTTCGAGGTGTCCTTGATGCCGACGATCTCGATCTCGTCGCCGGTGTGGATGGCGCCTTGCTCGACCTTGCCAGTCACCACCGTGCCACGGCCAGTGATCGAGAAGACGTCCTCGATCGGCATGAGGAAGGGCTTGTCGAGCTCACGCTCGGGGGTCGGGACGTACTCGTCGACCTCAGCCATGAGCTCCATGATCTTGGCGGCGAAGTCAGCGTCGCCCTCAAGAGCCTTGAGCGCCGAGACCTGCACGATCGGGGTGTCATCACCCGGGAAGTCGTACTCGTTGAGGAGCTCACGCACCTCCATCTCGACGAGCTCGAGAAGCTCCTCGTCGTCGACCATGTCGACCTTGTTGAGCGCAACGACGATCTTCGGCACGCCGACCTGACGGGCAAGCAGCACGTGCTCACGGGTCTGGGGCATCGGGCCGTCAGCGGCGGACACCACGAGGATGGCGCCGTCGACCTGGGCCGCACCGGTGATCATGTTCTTGATGTAGTCGGCGTGACCGGGCATGTCGACGTGGGCGTAGTGACGGTTTTCCGTCTCGTACTCCACGTGGGACACGTTGATGGTGATGCCGCGTTCGCGCTCTTCGGGAGCGTTGTCGATGTTCTCAAACTCGGTGAACGACGAACCGTCCACGTTGTCTGCGAGCACTTTGGTGATCGCAGCGGTGAGTGTGGTCTTGCCGTGGTCGATGTGGCCCATCGTCCCCACGTTGACGTGGGGCTTGGTCCGCTCGAACGTCTCCTTGGCCATGACGTGTTTCCTTATCTTTGTCTTCGTGAATTGGGGTTAGGAGACGATCACTCGCCGCGGACGCGGGCGACGATCTCTTCCTGGACGTTTGCAGGCGTGGGCTGGTACGAATCGAATTGCATCGTGTACGTGGCCCGCCCCTGCGTGCGTGAACGCAGATCCGTACTGTATCCGAACATCTCGGAGAGCGGCACGAGTGCATTCACGACCTGGTTCTTGCCGCGCTGCTCGGTGCCCTGCACCTGACCGCGACGAGAGTTCACATCGCCGACGACATCGCCGAGATAATCGTCGGGGGTGACGACCTCAACAGCCATGACGGGCTCGAGAAGCGTGGGCTTCGCCTTGCGGGCGACCTCACGGAACCACGCGTTGCCAGCGATCTTGAATGCCATTTCCGACGAGTCCACATCATGGGTCTTGCCGTCCTCGAGCACGACCTTGATGTCAACGGTCGGGAAGCCGGCGAGAACGCCGTTGCTCATGGCTTCCTGGATACCTGCATCGACCGGCTTGATGTATTCCTTCGGAATGGCACCACCGGTGATGTTGGATTCGAATTCGTACTCGCCACCCGGGTTGGGAGCGAGGGTCGCCGAGATCACCGCGAACTGACCGGTACCACCGGTCTGCTTCTTGTGGGTGTAGGTGTACTCGGGAACTTCCTGGGTGATGGTCTCGCGGTACGCGACCTGCGGCTTGCCGACCGCCGCCTCAACCTTGAACTCGCGCTTCATGCGGTCGACGAGCACCTCGAGGTGGAGCTCGCCCATGCCGGCGATGATGGTCTGCGCCGTTTCCTCGTTCGTCGTGACCTGGAACGTGGGGTCCTCTTCAGACAGCGCTTGGAGCGCCTTGCTCATCTTCTCCTGATCGGCCTTGGACTTCGGCTCGACGGCGACCTCGATCACCGGGGCCGGGAAGTCGAGGTTCTCTAGGGTGATCGGGTGAGCCGGGTCGCACAGGGTGTCGCCGGTACGGGTGTTCTTGATACCGATGCCCGCAGCAATGTCTCCGGTGGACACGGAGTCCTTGTCGACACGGTCGTTGGCGTGCATCTCGAGGATGCGACCGACGCGCTCCTTGTTGGACGTGCGGGTGTTGAGGACCGTGTCGCCCTTCTGGAACGTGCCGGAGTAGACCCGGAAGTAAGTGAGACGACCGACGTGGGGATCGGTCATGATCTTGAACGCAAGCGAGGCAAACGGCTCGGCGTCGTCGGCCTTGCGCTCGGCCGGGTTGCCGGCCTTGTCCTCACCGGTGATAGCGGGGACGTCGAGCGGCGAGGGCAGGTAATCGACGACAGCGTCGAGCAGCGGCTGAACGCCCTTGTTCTTGAAGGCGGTGCCGTTGAGAACCGGAACGAGGCCGTGCTCGAGGGTGCCGGTACGGATGGCCGACTTGATCTCGTCCTCGGTGATCTCTTCGTCCTCGAGGACCTTCATCATGATGTCCTCGTCGAAGTCAGCGAGGGTGTCGAGCAGCTCGCTGCGGTAGAGCGCAACATCTTCGGCCATCTCGTCGGGGATGTCGACGATGTCGTAGGTGGCGCCGAGATCCTTCTCGTCGGTGCCCATCGGCCAAACGAGAGCCTTCATGCGGACAAGGTCGATGGTGCCGGAGTAGTCGCTCTCAGCACCGATCGGGAGCTGCAGCACAGCCACGTTGGTCGTGAGGCGGTCCTTGATGGTGTCCAGGCAGAAGTAGAAGTCAGCGCCGGTGCGGTCCATCTTGTTAACGAAGCACATGCGGGGCACGTTGTAGCGATCGGCCTGACGCCAGACCGTCTCGGTCTGAGGCTCCACACCGGCCACACCGTCGAACACGGCGACAGCACCGTCGAGCACACGAAGCGAGCGCTCCACCTCGACGGTGAAGTCGACGTGGCCCGGGGTGTCGATGATGTTGATGCGGTGGTCGTCCCAGATGCAGTGCGTGGCGGCAGAGGTGATCGTGATGCCACGCTCCTGTTCCTGCTCCATCCAGTCCATCGTGGCGGCGCCGTCGTGGACCTCACCGATCTTGTAGGAACGACCGGTGTAGTAGAGGATGCGCTCGGTGGTGGTGGTCTTACCGGCGTCAATGTGCGCCATGATCCCGATNTTGCGGGTCTTGGCGAGGGGGGTTCGTTTCTCAGCCATGGATCTGGGTCTTCCTCAGGTGGAAATGGTTCGGTGCGGGGACACACCACGACCGGGCCGCTTCAGCTGAAGCTCATTGCCCGGTCGAAGGAAAAGGGTAGTGCTCGTGCAGAGACTTCCGTCGGAGCGCTACCAGCGGTAGTGGGCGAAGGCCTTGTTGGCTTCCGCCATCTTCTGGAGATCTTCACGACGCTTGCACGACGCGCCAATGCCATTGCTGGCGTCGAGAATTTCGTTGGCCATGCGCTCGGCCATCGTGCGCTCACGACGATCACGAGAGAAGCCGACCATCCAACGGATGGCGAGCGTGGTGGCGCGGCGGGGACGGACCTCAACGGGCACCTGGTAGGTCGCGCCACCGACACGGCGGCTGCGAACCTCAAGCTGAGGGCGGACGTTGTCGACNGCGCGCTTCAGGACGGAGACGGGATCATCGCCCGTCTTCTCCTGCACGAGGTCAAGAGCGTCGTACATGATGCGCTCGGCGATGCTGCGCTTGCCGCGCTGCAGGATCTTGTTGACGAACTGGGTGACGAGAACCGACTTGTAGATCGGATCGCCGACGATTTCCCGACGGGTTGCGGGGCCCTTGCGCGGCATGATCAGCCTTCCTTCTTCACGCCGTAACGGCTGCGGGCCTGCTTACGGTCGCGCACGCCGGAGGTGTCGAGCGTGCCACGGACGATCTTGTAACGGACACCGGGAAGATCCTTCACACGGCCGCCACGTACGAGCACGATCGAGTGCTCCTGCAGGTTGTGGCCCTCACCGGGGATGTAGGCGGTGACTTCGGTGCCGGACGTGAGACGCACACGGGCGACCTTGCGAAGCGCCGAGTTCGGCTTCTTCGGGGTGGCGGTGTAGACGCGGGTGCAAACGCCACGACGCTGCGGGGCGCCCTTGAGTGCCGGCGTGGCTTCCTTGCGGCGCTTGGTCTCGCGGCCCTTGCGGACCAACTGCTGAATGGTGGGCACGGAAATGCTTCCTCGATGAGAGAACAGGATGAACGAAAGTTGCGAAGACGGCCGACACAGCGGTGCCCGCGGCACGCGCGTCAAGGCCAGCGATGAAGGCTAGGAGCGGAACGAGGGAACCTCAACCCGCGCACCGCGCGAAAACGCGGAACGGCGGGACCCGTGGGTCCCG
>FUFK010038521.1_pt1 | contig 31124 bp, 30 predicted proteins | sample 1021851 | NCBI WGS metagenome assembly FUFK01 (sample SAMEA51879418, study PRJEB19060) | metagenome | reverse complement strand
AAACTAATTTTAGTTTCATTAATTGTAATTGCTATATTAAATTTCTTATACACTTTTGGTTATCAAGGAGAGCCAATGAGTCAGATTGAGTTTCTATCTCGTACTTTTGGTAGTTTAGTTTTAGCAGCATTTGCAATAATTTTATTAAATAAAAAAAAATGAAAAAACTAATTCTACTATTACTATTTATTCCACTCATTTCTTTTGCTCAAGAAGAAGTTATAGTTATCGTGGAATTAATAAAAAATGAAAATAAATCTGAGAAAGATTTAAAAGATTTCACTGAAAAATATAGTAATTATGTAAAAAGCACTGAACCCAACACATTTGGATGGTCATATAATGATGCTGGAGATAAAATAATTTTAATTGAAAGATATAAAAATGAAGATGCTAATATTATAACAGCAAAAAATATTTCTCCAAATGGGAATCGATATAAACTATTACAAGAATCTTTTGATTTTTACACCTTAAAAAAAGTAACTGTAACTGGCGGTTTTACTGAAAAACTAATAAATTTTAATAAAATAACTGCAGAAAAAGTAGGATTTTCAGTGCCATTTGAATATTATCCTCTGATTAGCGGATACAGTAAAAATTAAGAATGAAAAAACTTGTTTTCATAATTATTTTATATTTTGTATCAACAGTTCAGATTAATGAATTATTCTCACAAAACACTACAACACAACTTAATACTAAAGGTTTTTTTACACTCGACAATATAGGTGGTAAATGGCTGCTAATTTCACCTGATGAGAAACCTTTTTTTTCAATTGGTCTTAACCATTTTGACCCTGCAAGCTTACGTTATGCAGAGAATATTCATATTTGGGAAGAAAAATACAATAGTAGTACAATTGAGTGGTTGGTTAAATCTGTAAAACCAAATTTAGAAAAATGGGGTTTTAATACAATGGGTTGGGAACAAGAAGTTACAGTAAGGCAATGGCAACATTCTAGGCCATTTACTAACGATGAGTTAAAAGTATTGAATATGCCTTATTGTCGTATGCTTCCTTTTATTGAATCGCATCAGTGGGAAAAACATACAATAAATTATGATTTTTTTAGCGAAGAATGGGTAGAGTGGGTTGATTATGTTGCGCGTTCATATTGCGCAGAGGTTAAAGATGATCCTAATTTAATTGGTTATTTTTTCAGTGATTGTCCTACTTGGGTACACAATCGCCCCCACAATGAATGGAGGGGGCCTATTTTCGATCCCAAAAAACTAGATACTCAAGAGGGAAAAAACGAACTCTTTAAAATGGCTAAACAATATTATAAAACAATTCACGATGCTATCAGAAAATATGATCCAAATCATTTGATACTTGGAGATCGTTATGAAGCAAATGCTCTTATAGCAATGGAGGTTGTTGAAGCTGCATTGCCTTATGTTGATGTACTATCTTTTCAGGATTTTAAAAATCCAAAACTAAATCTTGATAAATGGCATAAAAAAACAGGAAAGCCTGTGCTTTTGGCAGATGGATCTGGGATAATAAAAGGAGATGGAATTTATAAAAGATCCGATGGAAATTGGTATAAAGATCAAATTGAAGAACTTTTTAAAAATCCAGGATGTATTGGATTTCATCTTTGTGGAGCCTATCAGCGTAATAAATCTCGAGCTAGAGGATTATTGGATGAGTTTGAAAANCCTGATACTGAAAACATTAGAATTATTCAAAAAACTAATGAAAAATTGGATATGCTAACAAGTAAAATACTTTATAATAAAAAAGATAGATAAATAATGAAAAAACTAATTTTAGTTTCATTAATTGTAATTGCTATATTAAATTTCTTATACACTTTTGGTTATCAAGGNGAGCCAATGAGTCAGNTTGAGTTTCTNTNTNGNACTTNTGGNAGTTTAGTTTTAGCNGNATTTGCAATAATTTTATTAAATAAAAAAAAATGNAAAAACTAATTCTACTATTACTATTTATTCCACTNNTTTCTTTTGCTCAAGAAGAAGTTATAGTTATCGTGGAATTAATAAAAAATGAAAATAAATCTGAGAAAGATTTAAAAGATTTCACTGAAAAATATAGTAATTATGTAAAAAGCACTGAACCCAACACATTTGGATGGTCATATAATGATGCTGGAGATAAAATAATTTTAATTGAAAGATATAAAAATGAAGATGCTAATATTATAACAGCAAAAAATATTTCTCCAAATGGGAATCGATATAAACTATTACAAGAATCTTTTGATTTTTACACCTTAAAAAAAGTAACTGTAACTGGCGGTTTTACTGAAAAACTAATAAATTTTAATAAAATAACTGCAGAAAAAGTAGGATTTTCAGTNCCATTTGAATATTATCCTCTGATTAGCGGATACAGTAAAAATTAAGAATGAAAAAACTTGTTTTCATAATTATTTTATATTTTGTATCAACAGTTCAGATTAATGAATTATTCTCACAAAACACTACAACACAACTTAATACTAAAGGTTTTTTTACACTCGACAATATAGGTGGTAAATGGCTGCTAATTTCACCTGATGAGAAACCTTTTTTTTCAATTGGTCTTAACCATTTTGACCCTGCAAGCTTACGTTATGCAGAGAATATTCATATTTGGGAAGAAAAATACAATAGTAGTACAATTGAGTGGTTGGTTAAATCTGTAAAACCAAATTTAGAAAAATGGGGTTTTAATACAATGGGTTGGGAACAAGAAGTTACAGTAAGGCAATGGCAACATTCTAGGCCATTTACTAACGATGAGTTAAAAGTATTGAATATGCCTTATTGTCGTATGCTTCCTTTTATTGAATCGCATCAGTGGGAAAAACATACAATAAATTATGATTTTTTTAGCGAAGAATGGGTAGAGTGGGTTGATTATGTTGCGCGTTCATATTGCGCAGAGGTTAAAGATGATCCTAATTTAATTGGTTATTTTTTCAGTGATTGTCCTACTTGGGTACACAATCGCCCCCACAATGAATGGAGGGGGCCTATTTTCGATCCCAAAAAACTAGATACTCAAGAGGGAAAAAACGAACTCTTTAAAATGGCTAAACAATATTATAAAACAATTCACGATGCTATCAGAAAATATGATCCAAATCATTTGATACTTGGAGATCGTTATGAAGCAAATGCTCTTATAGCAATGGAGGTTGTTGAAGCTGCATTGCCTTATGTTGATGTACTATCTTTTCAGGATTTTAAAAATCCAAAACTAAATCTTGATAAATGGCATAAAAAAACAGGAAAGCCTGTGCTTTTGGCAGATGGATCTGGGATAATAAAAGGAGATGGAATTTATAAAAGATCCGATGGAAATTGGTATAAAGATCAAATTGAAGAACTTTTTAAAAATCCAGGATGTATTGGATTTCATCTTTGTGGAGCCTATCAGCGTAATAAATCTCGAGCTAGAGGATTATTGGATGAGTTTGAAAACCCTGATACTGAAAACATTAGAATTATTCAAAAAACTAATGAAAAATTGGATATGCTAACAAGTAAAATACTTTATAATAAAAAAGATAGATAAAGAATGAATAATTATACTAAAGGAATCTAGCATTACTTTCCAATACAAAAGTTTGAAAAAATATTTCCTAACATTTCGTCATTTGATATTTGTCCAGTAATTTCTCCAATCGAATCAATCGCTTTTCTTAAGTCAATGGATAACAAATCACCCGTTATTCCATTTTCAATACCTTTTTTAATATCAATCAATGATAATTCTGCTTCATTAAGAGAATTATAGTGTCTGAGATTTGTTACAATTGTCCCATTATTTTCATACGCTTTATTAACGCTTAACAGCTTAGCTTTTAATGGTTTTAAATAGTCTTTTTGAATTGCTGAAATTTCTAAAATTTCATTAATGTCAAAATCCTTACATGATTTTAAAAGAGACTCCATTTTAATATCGCTTTGATTTTTTAAATCAATTTTATTTCTAACTAATAATATTGTTAAATCATCACGATAAAATTCAGAAAGATCATTTATAATTTCAGATTCGGTTGAATCGTTAATGTCAAAAAGGTAAATTAAAACTGATGCTTTAGATATTTTAGCTTTTGTAATTTCAATTCCTTTCGACTCAATTTCATCATTGGTTTTTCTCAAACCAGCTGTATCAACAAACCTATATTTTATTCCATCAATTATAATAGTATCTTCAATTGCATCTCTAGTTGTACCTGCTATATTACTTACAATTGCTTTTTCTTCATTAAGTAGCAAATTTAAAAGAGATGATTTTCCTGAATTTGGCTTGCCTGCAATTGCAACAGGAATTCCATTTTTAATTGCATTTCCATGTTTAAAAGAATCTTTCAGCTCAGCTACTTTAGTATTTACTCTATCAATAAGTTCTATTAAATCATTCTTATTTGCAAACTCAACATCTTCTTCTGAAAAATCTAATTCAAGTTCAATCATCGAAGTAAAATGTAGTAGCTCCTCTCTCAAAACTTTTAGATCATTTTGAAAACCTCCTCTCATTTGATTTAATGCAATTTTATGCATTGATGATGAGTCAGAGTAAATTAAATCAGAGACTGCTTCAGCTTGTGTTAAATCAAACTTACCATTTAAAAAAGCTCTCATTGTAAACTCTCCAGCCTTTGCAAGTCGAATATTATTCGTAAGCAACTTTTCAATAATTGTCTTTTGAATATACGTTGAACCGTGACATGAGATTTCAACTGTTTCTTGTCCTGTGAAAGATTTTCCCTTTGCAAAATAGGATAAAACAACTTCATCAATTATTTCATCATCATAAGTAAAATCTCCGTATAAAATAGAATGGCTTTTTATATCAGAAATACTAGTCCCAGATCTTGATTTAAAAAATGGCTCAACTTTCATTAATGCATTATCACCTGTAATTCTAATAAGAGCAATAGCTCCCATTCCTGTAGGCGTTGAAATTGCTACAATATCATCTTTAAAGTCCATTAATTCTATTTAATCTTTTTTGTAAATGTAGCTCTTCTTTTATGCAAAGTACTTTCATAATTCTTCCAAAAAGCCTGTATTGCTTTATTTTCAACAAGCTCTGGATTTGTTTCAACTTCAATGATTCCTCGATTATTAAATGTTTGTTGTAATTCATTAAATATCACGGCAGTTGCTCCTTTATTTTGATACTTTGGATCTACACCAATTAAATATAATGATACCCTATCATTAAAGTATTGAGCTTTAAAAAGATGATAATATCCAAGCAGTCCAATCTTTCCATTTATTTTTTTTAGAGCTCTTGAAAAAGAGGGCATGGTAATTAAAAAAGCTATTAAGTTCCCATCCTTATCTAAAAGACATTTTATGAAATCAGGATGAATATATTTTATAAATTTTTCTTTATAAAAATCGATTTGATATTGTTTAATTGTAACATAGGTTTGAAGATTGCTGTAAGTTAAATTNAGGAGTTCAAACATTTTATCTACATANGGTATAATTTGTTTAGTAGATTTAAAATTTACAACCTCAAGCTCATATCTTTTTTGAATTATTTTAGCAAACTTCTTAACCTTCTCAGGCGCATCTTCTTCTGAAAATATTTTAATTTTGTATTCTACCCATTCTGCTAGTTTTTCAAAACCTAATTCTATTAAATGTTTTTTTTGGTAAGGAAAATGATACCATGTTATCATGGTATTTAATTCATCGTAACCATGTATTAAAAGACCTGCTTTATCCATGTTTGAAAAACCTACAGGTCCGTCAATAAAATCAAGTTTTCTTTCTTTGCCAAATTCCACTACTTTTTCAAGTAACTTTTTGCTTACCTCTATATCATCAATTGTATCATACCAGCCAAATCTTAATTTATTCTTTTTTTGTTCTTCAATTTCTACCCAATTAACAATTGCTGCTATTCTTCCAACTACCTTTCCGTCTTTGTATGCTAAATAAAACTCAGCTTCTGCATTTTTGAATACAGGATTTTTAGACCTATCCATTGCTTCAAGTTCTTCATTTATAATAGGAGCTACCCAATAATCACAGTCTTTATAAAGATCAAAAGGGAATAGGACAAATTCCTTTTCCAATTTTTTATTTTCAACTGTGATAATTTTTATCATTTTTTTCTATCAAGTTTTTTTAAGGCTTTTTGGTCTCTTTTTAATTGTTTTTTATTTTCTCGTAATGATTTATTTACTTCTTTCTTTGATTTTCTATTTTCTTTTTTAGCTGATTTCTTTGGGCTTAATTTAGTTTTTTTATAGCTTTTTTTATTTGACTTCTTTTCAACTTTTTGCTGTTTCCTTCTGTTTTTAAGCTCTTCCTTAAAATCCTTATTTGCTTGTTTTTCACTTTCAGAAATATCTCTATGCCAATCAAACCTTTGAGAAAAACCTACATTAATATAAGTATAACTCGGCGTAGTTTTAAAACTTCCTCCAAAATTAAAATCAATTTGAGAGTTTTTAGAAATTAAATTAGCAAAGCCAAATTTAAAATACTCGTCACTGTAAACTTTATTATTAAATGTTTGAAACTCTCCAAAAATACTCCACCTAGGATTTGCTAAATTGTATGTAATTGTAAATAAATAATTCATCTTATTGTAGCCAGCCTNAGTAGGCACTGAACTTGGCCAAGTAGGGTTCTTTAACGCAATTTCATAAAAGAAATTATTTACAACAACCCATCTTCCTTTGAAATGATGTTGAGTTGCAATACCAACGAATGGTGATATTGTTTGTTCTGGATAATAAAAATTATTCCTTCTGATTATATTATCGTTGAGAAGATCAGGGTGCAATGGAAGTTTTGATTTATAAAACAAATCATCATATTGAACTCTATTATCAAGATTAAAGCTTGATCCAGCTATTACTGAAATTGCAGGAATAAAATCAACCAGCCTAATTTTTCTATTAGCGTTCCAGCTATAAACATTTTCACCGTGCCACTTTTTATTTTTAAATGGATCTAAAAAAAGATATTTAAATCCAAGCGTTTGCTTAGCAATTAATGTTTCTGAAATATTAGTAGAATAGTTGTTTAAGTAATTATTATCAAGAATATTTCTAGTAATGATATTTCCATCCAAAAAAACTTCTAATTTCTCATTAAGAAATCCATATCGAAATAAGTAATTAAAATTTAAACCCTGAATTTCAGAGTTATTAAGATTTGAGTGTTTAAGTGTCTGGCCAGAAACTGCAGATTCAAACTGTAAGACATTAACACCAACTGCAAAAGCTCCATGTGATGAGCCTGGCCTATTTGAATTAATTATTTCAGTGTATTGTGAAAAAGAGAATATCGCAGTAAGCATTAGGAAAAAAGAAAAAAATCTCTGTCTCATACACTATTAATAAATCAAAGATAATTTAAATTAAAATCTCTCTTTAATTGATTCATTTGATTAATTGTATTTTTGAATAATCGTAAAATAGCATGGTTATATTATACATCATATTATTCTTCATAATATTCAGCTACATTCTAAAAAAATTAGCCCCTTATATCGTCAGGTATATTATTAAAAAAAATTTAGAGAAATTTCAGAAACCTTATAATAAAAAAGAGCCNAAAGAAGATTTTAAATTTAAGAGTAAGAAAAAGGTTGGGGAATATATAGATTATGAAGAAATTGATTAAAAATTATTTGAATAAAAGTTTTTTAATAAATCTATTATATATAGGTTTTTTTGCAATAATTTCAGTCATATACTTCTACCCGTTACTTTCTGGGAAACAAATTAAACAGTCTGATATTGATCAATTCTCTGGGATGTCCAAACAAATCGTTGATCACAGAAATCAATATGATGAAGAGCCATTTTGGCTAGACAATGCTTTTTTAGGTATGCCAAGCTATCAAGTTTTGGTTGAGTATCCCTTTGATTTGCTTGACAAGCTTGATCAATTGATTAGATTTTTACCAAGACCTGCAGATTATCTTTTTGTTTACTTGGTTTCATTCTTTTTATTATTACTNAGCATGAAGGTGAAAAGTGAATACGCCTTTATCGGTGCAATTGCTTTTGCCTTTTCAACGTATCTAATTATAATACTTGGTGTTGGTCATAACACAAAAGCTTTAGCAATCGGTTATGCTCCCATAGTTTTAGCAGGGCTTTTCAAAATACTTGACAAAAAATATTTAGTTGGTTTTATTATTGGTGCATTAGGGCTTGGACTTCAAATAAATGCTAACCATTATCAAATGACATACTACTTTTTGATGTTAGTAGGGTTAATTACAATTATTAATGTATTTGATGATTTTTTTAAGAAAAAAATTAAAGATGGGCTAAATAAAATTGGGGTTGTATTTGCTACTACATTATTTGCAATTTTTCTAAATGCCACAGCTATTTTAGCTACACAAGAGTACAGTGATTTTAGCACTAGAGGAAGTTCTGAAATATCAATAAATCCTGATGGATCAGAGAAGGAAGATTTATCTGGACTAAGTAATGAATATATTACTGAGTATAGTTATGGAAAACTCGAAAGCTTTAACCTAATTATACCAAGATTCATGGGTGGAGGTTCATCAGAATTAATTGATAAAGATTCAGATTTTGTAAAGGAGCTTAAGAATTATGATAATGAAAGTGCAAATATTATTTATCAAAATGCACGCTTGTATTGGGGGAACCAACCAATAGTTGCTGCTCCAGCATATATAGGAATAAGTGTTTTCTATATTTTCTTATTAGCTCTTTTTTTTATTGACAAAAGACATTTAAAATGGGTAATACCTGCTATCATTTTTTCATTGACTTTATCGTGGGGAAAGAACTTTCAATTCTTGACGGATTTCATGATTAATTATTTTCCATTTTATGATAAGTTTAGAGCAGTATCATCAATTCAGGTTATTATAGAATTCATTATCCCATTAATAGCCACTATCGGATTATTTAAATTTTTTCAAACAGATGTTATCGATAAAGAAAAAATGAAAAGACTACTATATACATCCTCAATATTCATTTTTTTACTTGTTGTAATGTTTTTATTTGGAAATCAAATTTTTGAATTTAAATCTGAGTTTGAAGTATTTTCAAATTATCCTGAAATACTTGACTTAATCGTTAAAGAGAGACAAACTGTATTTAAATCTGATATGATCAGATCCATAGCTATAGTATGTATAATTGCATTGTTATTTTGGATTTCAACAAAAAAATTAATTAAGAAAAGCTATAGTTTATCATTGATAGGTCTTGTGATATTATTTGATCTTTGGAATATTGATATGAATTATGTTAATGAAGATAACTTTTCAAGACCCTCAGCAGTTAAAACTCCTTTCACCGCAAATGGAATTGATGAAGAAATAATGAAGGACAAATCAAGTTTCAGAATTTATGAATCCTATCGTGGTTTTGTTAATGGTAGATCCTCATATTTTCACAATTCTATTTCTGGATATCACGCTGCAAAACCTAAAAGGATGCAGGACATTTATGATTTTTATTTGTCAAAAAATAAATTCAATGTTTTAAGTATGCTAAATGTTAAGTATATAGTTGATTTAAATGAAAATAACGCATTAGGTTTGAGATTAAATGATGAAAATTTAGGTGATGCGTGGTTTATAGAAAATATAATTAATGTAAATAATAGTAATGAAGAGATTTTATCTCTCAATGATTTAAATTATTCTAGAGACTGTTTAAGTAAAGATTTACCAAATAAAAAATTTACTTTAAGTGAAACTGATAATATTGTATTGACTAGCAGAAAATCTAATGAACTAGTTTATAATTATACAGCAAAAACAGAGAGTTTTATTGTTTTTTCTGAGGCATATTATTCGAAAGGTTGGCAGGCATACATAGATGGACAAAAAGTCGACCATTATAAAATCAACTATTTGTTAAGAGGAATGGAGGTTCCCAAAGGTGATCACGAAATCAAATTCATATTCAATCCTGGAATTATTAAAACAGGCTCAATAATCATGGCTTCATCAAATTTTATACTTTTAGTTTTAATTGGTTTATTTTTTAGAAAAGAAAATCTTGATGTATAAAAAACTCCCAACATACAGATACAAAAAGACATTAAAAATGCTTAAAGAAGTATGCCCAGCTCCATCCGTAGTATTTGATCTTGGTGTAAGAAATCCTTTTTCAGAGATAATGAAACAAAATAATTATAAGGTATATAATACTAACGGAGAGGACTTAGATGATAATTATGAACTTGAGATTCCAAATGATGTTGATTTAGTGACAGGATTTGAAATTCTGGAGCATTTGGTTTCTCCCTATCCTCTTTTAAAGAATCTAAAAGCTAATCGGATTTTTTTAACAGTACCAATAAAACTATGGTTTGCAAAAGCTTATAAAAGTAAGACTGATCCACTTGACAGGCATTATCATGAATTTGAGCCATGGCAGTTTGACTGGTTATTAGAAAAATCTGGATGGAAAATTATTAAAAAAGAATATTGGAAAAATCCTTCAAAAAAATTTGGAATTCGTCCACTTCTAAGAAAATTTACAAATAGATATTATGCAGTATATGCTGAGAGATCAAAAGAGAGTTATACAAACTATTATAAAGGAGTATTGAATCTATGAAAATTGGGATGATTTTAGATGCCGAGTATCCTGATGATGCTAGGATTACAAATCAATGTGACGAGCTGACTAAATACAATCATGAAGTACATTTATTTTGTCTCTCATATAAAAAGCCATTTGTCAATAATGAGAGAATTAAAAAAATTAATGTTCACAGATATTATTGCAACAAGCTAACTTATAAACTTTCAGCTTTAGCTAATGACCTTAGTTTATATAGTATTTTTTTAAGTAAAAAAATACTAAAATTCATTAAAAATTCTGAAGTTGAAATTTTACATATTCATGATATTCAAATTGCTAAAGCTGCAATTAAAGCAGCCAATAAATGTGGGATTGAATATAATATAGATCTTCATGAAAACAGACCAGAAATTATGAAATTTTACAAGCATGTAAATTCTTTTTTTGGAAAACTATTTATAAGCCCCAAAAGATGGAAAATAGCAGAAGAGAGTTTTGTGAAAAAAGCAAACAAAATAATAGTGGTGACTGACAAAGCAAAAGAAGAGCTTTTAAGCAGGGTTAATATTGATCAAAAAAAAATAATTGTATATCCTAACACTGTCAGACATGATTTTTACAAAGACAAAAAGGTGGATAGAGATTTAGAAAAAAAATATTCAAAAAAATTTGTAATTACATATGTTGGTAATACATCNAAAAGAAGAGGCCTTTTAACAGTCATTGATTCATTGAAGATTATTCAAAAAACTATTCCAAATATTAAGTTGTTAATTATTGGAAAAAGCTCATTTGATCAAGTAATAAAGGATAAAATAAAACAAAATCAAATTGAAAAATTAGTAGATTTTATTGGATGGATAAAAGAAAGTGATATACCTAATTATCTTTCGATATCAGAACTAGGATTATCTCCACTACACAAAAACATTCATCACGACACAACTTACGCAAATAAAGTTTTTCAATATATTTCGTTTGGGTGTCCAATTGTAAGTAGTAATGTGATAGCCCAATCTGAACTTGTAAACAAATATAAAATTGGGGTAATTTTTAAGGATAATAATGCATTTGACTTNTCAGAAAAAATTATTGAACTACACAATGATAAAAACCTATATAATAGGTTAAAACAGAATTGTCTTGATAGTATTGAAAAACTAAATAATAGTGTAATTTCAAATCAGCTTATTTCTATTTATGAGTAAAAAATCTATCGGAATATTAGCTTATTACTGGCCTCCAGCAGGTGGGTCAGGAGTTCAAAGATGGCTTAGATTTTCAAATCATTTATCGGATTTAGGCTGGGATGTTCATGTCTTTACATTTAAGAATCCTAAGTACCCAATTATAGATAATAGCTCTATCGAAAAAGTTAACCCATTGATTAAAGTCAATAAAATAAATGGGTTTGAATTTCCATCGTTTTTAACTAAACTTTCCAGTGAAGAAAGTGTCTACTATCACACAATAAGTAATAGAAATTCGTCTTTGACTAATGCTTTTGTAAATTATAATAGACTAAGTCAAGGTAGATATTTTTATTATATGATGCGTGAATTATTTTTATTTCCAGATGCAAGAAAATTTCTAATTAATCCAACATATAAATTTTTAAAAAAATATTATAAAGAAAATAATTTGAATACTTTAATTACAACAGGACCCCCACATTCGATGCATTTAGCAGGAATGAAACTTAAACAAGATATTGGTATAAATTGGATTGCAGATTTTAGAGATCCTTGGTCAAATTTTATTCAAAATAAACTTCTTAATCAGCTAAAATCTACAATGAAAAAGCATGTAAGTGCTGAGAATAATGTTCTTAAAAATTGTAATGCTGCATTTACCACTTCCCAGGCTTTGAGGTCTAAGTTTTTAGATAAAAACTCCAATGTATTTTATGTTCCAAGTGGTTATGAAGAAAAAATTGAACCATTAAATCATGATAAATTTAGAATTCTTTACACCGGTTCAATGAAAGATATACAAAACCCTCAAAATCTTTGGATAGCACTAAATGAATTAATTGAGTCTGATGAAAATTTTAAACAAAATATTGAAATTATACTAATTGGGAATATTGACAGGTGGATCATTAACTCAATGGAGTTTAAAAAAATTCGTGATCGAAAGATATTTTCATACATGCCCAAAAAGGAGCTTGACATAGAAATATCTAAAGCAGAATTGTTGGTAGTTTGCTCAGTAAATTATGCTGATTCAAATGATATTGTACCTGGAAAGTTTTTTCATTATTTAGCAGCAAACAAAAATATTTTAGGTATATCAAATAAAGGAAGTGATTTAGAAAAAATAATTAATGAAACAAAGTCAGGGATGTCTTTTGATTATAATAATTATCATGATTTAAAAAATTATATTTATAAATGTTATCAAAATTTTACAAAGGGAGAAAGGCCTAAGAATGAATTAAACGAAAGCTACCTATCAATGAATATTGCTAAAGAAATTGATAAAATAGTTTCAAATATTTAAAATGGGAATTGTATTTAACCAATCATATAAAAATATAATTATAATATCCATAGCGATATTGATTGGAGCTATCAATACTTTATATTTTTACCCTGTTTTTCTTAAAGAAGAATATTATGGTCTAGTAGTTTTTCTGCTTGCAACATCAAACTTGTTAATGCCTTTAGTTGCGTTTGGAAGTCAACACACAATCATAAAGTACTATAGCTCTTATTCAAATAAAAACGAAAGGGACTCTTTTATGTCTTCAGTTATTTTAATTCCATTGTTTACAATTATTCCAATATCACTACTTGTAATTGAGTTTCATGACCTAATTGGGGAATTTCTTTCTGTTCAAAATCCTATTATTGAGTCCTATGTCTGGNTTATTTTTTTAGTTGCNTTTGCCACTTCATATTTTGAAGTATTCTACTCATGGGCTCGAGTCCAACTTAAATCTGTATTTGGAAACTTNTTAAAGGAAATTTTTCCAAGGCTTTCAGTTTTTTCTTTATTGATATGTGTTTACTTTGGCCTTATAAACAAAGAAGAATTTGTTTGGTGGCTGACTGGACTTTATTATTTAAGGCTTTTTATAATGATCATGTATTCATTTAGCCTATACTTTCCTAAAATTACTTTTAGCTTACCTAAAAATATTGGGAGCATACTAACATATTCATTTTATATTTTTTTGGCTGGCTCAGCGGCAAGTATATTGATTGATATTGATAAATTTATGATTCCTCAAAAAGAGGCTATTAGTCAAACAGCATTTTATGCTGTTGCAGTTTTTATAGCTACTGTAGTTGAAATTCCAGGTAGAGCTATGTTTCAAATAATAAACCCTTTAGTTGCAAAGGCACTAAATGAAAACAACATTAAGGAGCTTAGTAACTTATATTCTAAAAGCTCTATCAATTTATTAATCGTTGCAGGATTATTTTTNCTTTTGATTAATATAAATATTGANCCNTTTTATAATNTNATGTCAAATCCATCATATGGTGATGCAATCTGGGTTGTTTTAATGATATCAACTAGTAAGCTTATTTTAATGAGTTTTGGATGTGGACCTGCAATACTAGCTACAGCAAAATTTTATAAAATAACATTACCCTTTTCTATTTTAATGGCAATTGCTGTTTACTTTTTAAATGATATTCTTATTGATATTTATAGCATAAATGGTGCTGCACTATCAACACTAATTGTTGTTTTTATTTTTACTGCTTTAAAAACTTTATATATAAAAGTTAAACTCAACATATCCCCTTACTCAACTAATTCTGTAAAAGTTTTAGTAAGTATTTTAGTGGTATATTTTTTACTTAACTCCTTCGATTTAAACCTAAATAATATTTTAGAAATTGCTGTAAATACTTTTGTTATCTTGTTTTTGTATCTAAGTATTATATATAAACTTAAAGCATCAAAAGCTATAAATAGTTTTATAAATAATTTATTTAGAGGAGAGTTTAGGCTTTAAAAATTTTGAAAGCAAAGATTTTTTTTCTTTTACTAATTCTTCCGGTGTGCCTGTAAATACGACTTGGCCACCATTATCTCCACCATATGGTCCTAAGTCAATGATGTGATCAGCCGACTTTATTAAATCAATATTGTGCTCAACAACAATTATTGAATGTCCAAAATCAATTAAAAAATTAAAAGATTTAATTAACTTTTTTATATCATGAAAGTGTAGGCCAGTTGTTGGCTCATCAAAAATAAATAAAGTGCTTTCTTTATTTTTTCCTTTAAGTAAAAAAGACGCCAATTTTATTCTTTGAGCTTCTCCGCCTGATAAGGTCGAGGATGATTGACCTAGGTTTACATAACCCATACCAACATCAATCAAGCACTTTAATTTATTTGAAATCTTAGTTTGATTGTTGTTGAGAAAAAAATCATATGCATTATCAATAGTCATATTCAGAATGTCATCGATATTCTTGTCCATATATTTGACTTGTAAAACTGTTTTTTTGAATTTTTTTCCTTTACAGGCCTCACATTTAAGTCTAATATCAGACATAAATTGCATTTCAATTTTTATCTCTCCCTCACCCTTNCATTNATCGCATCTTCCACCATCAACATTAAATGAAAAATGCTTTGGTTTTAGATTAAATTGTTTTGATGATTTTTGATTTGAAAAAAGAGTTCTTATATCATCATAAGCTTTAATATATGTTGCGGGGTTTGACCTAGAAGAAGTTCCAATAGGATTTTGATCAATATACTCAATTGATGTTATTGATTCAAGATTACCGCTTAAATTATCAAACTCACCTGGCTTTTCTTTGAAAATTCCCTTTTCTTTTAGTAATGANGGATAAAGTATTTTTTTNACTAATGTTGTTTTTCCNCTTCCTGAAATTCCNGTNATACANACTAAAGAATTTAAAGGAATNTCCACNTTTATATTTTTCAAATTATTTTCTCTACAACCTTTAAGCTTAATATTATTTGAGGACTTTCTCCTTTTAGAAGGTATTTCAATTAAATTATTTTTAGTTAAATAATCCACAGTTAGTGAATCAGAGTTTAATAATTTATTAATAGAACCTTGAGCAATTACATTACCACCCTGTGAGCCAGCACCTGGGCCCAAATCAATAATTTCATCTGCCGCTCTAATAATGTCTTCATCATGCTCAACTACTAAAACAGAATTACCTAATTCTTTAAGGTTTTTAAGAATTTTAATAAGTCGNGTTGTATCNTCTGGGTGTAATCCAACGCTTGGTTCATCTAATACNTATATNGAACCTACTAAAGCGCTNCCTAGGGATGTAGCTAGGTTAATTCTTTGNGTCTCACCACCTGAAAGNGTATTTGATTTTCTATTTAANGTTAAGTATGAAAGACCTACATCCCTTAGAAAAGTTAATCTACTTACAATCTCATCAATAATTCTTTTACTTTTTTTTGTATCTGATTCAGATAAAGATAACTCGTTGAAAAACTTCAAGTTTTTTTCAATTGACATATCAACCAAATCAAGAACTGATTTGTTATTTATTTTAACATAGTCAGCTTCTTTTCTCAATCTCTTTCCTTGGCAATCGCTACATTTTGTACGACCTCTATACCTGGATAACATCACTCTATTTTGAATCTTATACATTTTTTTTTCGAGCTTTTTAAAGAAGAAATCAATCCCTTTAAAATGATCATTACCAGCCCATAGTAAATCTTTCTGTGCCTTAGTTAGTTTATAATATGGTCTATGAATTGGAAAGTCAAATAAGTTTGCATTTTTAACTAAAAGTTGTTTGTATTTTTTTAGTTTTTGTCCACGCCATGGTGCAATACAATCATCATAAACTGATAAACCTTTATTAGGAATGACAAGGTCAGGGTCAATACCCATTATATCACCATATCCTCCACAAGTTTTACATGCTCCAAACGGATTATTGAAACTAAATAAATATTCATTAGGCTCAATGAAATCTATACCATCTCTCTGAAATTTTTTGGAAAAAAAATGATATTTATTATCATTTAAAGTTTTGACAAATATTTCATTGTTGCCCTGGAAAAAAGCATTCTCTATAGAATCAATTATCCTGTTCAAATAGTCTTCATCATTGTTGTAAACTGATCTATCAATAACTAAATAAAATGAATCTTTAATATTTAAATCTACAGCTTCTAAAATATTTTTGGTTTCACCTTCATGTTCAATTCTTGCATATCCTTGATCAAAATAAAACTGAAAAAAATCACTACTGTTTGATGCTTCACTAAGTTGTATTTTAGCTAGAATTAGAAACCTATCTCCTTTTTTAAATGATTTTATAAAATCAATTACTGAATCTGTAGAGTCTTTTGTTACTTTTTTATTTGATATAGGCGAATATGTGACTCCAATTCTTGAATATAAAAGTTTGATGTAATCATATATCTCAGAGCTAGTACCAACAGTGGATCTAGGGTTTGAGTTATTAACTTTTTGCTCAATAGCAATTGCGGGTGAAAGCCCTTCAATTTTTTTTACTTTAGGTTTATTTAGTTTACCTAAAAATTGCCTAGTATATGAGGATAGACTTTCGATAAATCTTCTCTGCCCCTCAGCATAAATCGTATCAAAAGCTAAACTTGATTTACCAGATCCAGATAGTCCAGTTATTACAATCAGCTTTTTTTTTGGGATTTTTAAATCAATATTCTTAAGATTATGCATCTCTGCACCTTTAATAACAATTGATTTATTTGATGTTTTACCCATAGACTATTTAGCTATCCACAAATAAGGGTCCAAAGGTTTAGTATTTTCAAAAATACTAAACTGTAATGTTGTTTTTGATTCCTGATCATTATTAAAAGCATTGCCTATGACCTGTAATGAATTTACATTATCACCTTTTTCTACATTAACCCGTGATAAATTTTTGTAGGCAGTAATATAATTTCCATGTTGTATTAAAACTGTTAAATTACTTGACTTGAATTTCAAAACAGANAGAACCTTTCCATTAAATACTGATCTAACCTCAGCNTTTTTNGTTGTGGCAATAACAATTCCATTGCTTTGAATTTTTGTNGTTCTAACTACTGGGTGTGGTTGAAGACCAAATCTTTGTATGATTACACCTCTTTCTACAGGCCATGGTAAATTACCTTTATTCAATAAGAAATTTTTTGCTGTTAANACTGCNTCTGGTGTTAACTTAAATTCATTATCATCAGAATCTTTATTTGATTCTTTAATAGCAAGTTTAATTAATCTCTCAATTTCTTTATCTAATTGATTTGATAATTTTTGTTTTTTATCAATTTCATTTTTGTANCTNTTTTCTTTTCTTTTTAAACCACTGATTAANCCACTTTGTCTTTCTTTTTCTTTTGATAGATTTTTTTCTTCAATTCTATTTTCGATCAATAAACTTTCCTTTTTACTAATACTTTTATTAATAGTATCATTAATTATTTTTATTTCATCAATGCTAGAACTTATTTTATTAGCATAATTTCTTCTATTTACAGAATATTGATTCATATACTGAGTTCGTTTAAGAGCTTGTAGAAAATTATCCGAAGACAATAAAAACATTAATTTACTCTCTTTTAATCGGCTTTTATATGAATTAAAAACCATTTTTGAGTAATCATCTTTTGCCTTCTCTACTATTATATTTAGTTCAGAAACTTTATTCTCATTTTCAGATATTTCATTAACTAGCATATTAATCTGATCGTTTGTTATTTTAATTAAATCTTGATTCCTATTAATTTTTATAGAGATATTTTCGAGATCTCCATAAGCCATTTTTGTTTTTTTACTGTTATCAATTAATAAACTATTAATTTCTTTTATTTCATTTTTTAATTTAAGTCTTTGAGATTCTAGTTCTTTAATTTTAGAAGTTTGGCTAAATAAAAAAGATGAGGTTAAAATACACGTTGAAAATAATATTATTTTTTTTCTTAACATCAAAATTTTATTTTTCTATAATTGTTAGGAATTTCAAATGGAAATAAGATTTCATCACTGGTATCAGTTGAATTAGTTGACATGTATAAATTAATTAAATTTTTACCATCATTAACNACAATTTTTGAACTNGTATNAAGCATTGAATTGTTTGTTTCTTTAAAATCTTTATAATAAATACTTAACTCTCTTCCTAATTCAATTTGTTTGATCTCTTGGGCAATTAATTTATTTAAGTTAGTATCAAAAAAAAGACTTACTGAAAACTCATCATCTACATATTCATAAACAATTAAATTGTTGTCAATTTCATATGTATTGTAATTAGCTATACTAAATAGATTATTTAAAGGCTCACCAGTTAAAATATTCTGAATTTGATTAAAGTCTAACGTAAATCCAAGCTTATTATAAATATCACCAAAGTCAGTACTGAAAAAAGTTTTATCAATTTTTTGATAACCTAAAATTTTATCAGGTTCAATTAAAATTTTAAATAATGGAATTATAAAGCCCCCCGAGATTAAAATTTTTTTATTCTTTCTAATTTTAATACTAATATCAAATGAATAATTGGAATTGTTATATTCAAGATTAGCATTATTAGATAAAACCAAAGTGTTAAAATTGAATAGATTTAATTCATCAGCTTTAAAAGACTTTTTTGTGTATAGTTGTTTATTGTTGTAATTAAAATCTGTGAAATCCTTGTTTTTATTTTTGGTTTTAATGCCACAACCTCCAATGATTAAACATAATAATAGGATTTTTAACCTCATTTATGTTAAGTTATTAATTTAGGCCTGTACTTCCAAAGCCACCTTCGCCGCGAAGTGATGTATCGATAGATTCAACGTTGTTCCAAATTATACTTTCATGTTTTGCAATTACCAGTTGAGCAATCCTATCCCCTGATTTTACAATAAAGTCATCCTTTGAATGATTGATTAAAATAACTCCTATTTCACCTCTATAGTCAGAATCGATTGTTCCTGGCGAATTTAAAACTGTAACCCCCTTTTTTAATGCTAGGCCACTCCTAGGTCTAACTTGTGCCTCAACACTTTCTGGTAATTTGATATGAATACCTGTACTTATTAGCTTAAACTCCCCTGGCTTAATAATAATAGGTTCCTCCAAGTAAGACATAAGGTCCATGCCTGCAGAAAATTTTGTTTGATAAGTTGGATTTGGATTATCTGATTTGTTTACTATTTGAATTTGCATAACAAATCTTAGCCTTTTAATGCTTCTGCACCTGAAACTATTTCTAAAATTTCATTGGTAATTGCAGCTTGTCTTGCTTTGTTATATGTCAAAACTAACTCATCTTTTAACTCAGTAGCATTGTCAGTTGCTTTATGCATGGCTGTCATTCTAGCCCCATGCTCACTTGCAAATGAATCTCTAAGGGCCTTAAATAATTGTATTCTTAAAGATTTTGGGACTAATTCACTAACAATTTGTTCCATCGAAGGTTCAAAAATATAATTTTGTAAAGCCTCAGATTCTGAGTCATTAACTATTGGTAATAATTGTTCTGATTTAATAATTTGATTAGCAGCATTTTTGAAGCTGTTATAAATTATTTCAACATGATCATATTTTTCATCTGCAAAATCCTGAATAATTTGGTCAATAATTGGACTCGAGTTCTCATACGAAAGTTCATCAAAAATTTCACTTTTATTTTGAACGATATTTTCTGTTTTAGACAAAACATCATTTGCTTTTTTTCCAATGACGATGAAATAAAACTCAGCATTAGAGAACTTTTCTAAAGATTTTAGTGATTTTGATTGCTTAACAATATTTGAATTAAAAGCTCCACAAAAACCTCTGTTAGAAGCAATAGCAACTATCAAAACTTTTTTTATTGGTCTTTGTGCTGCCAAATATGAAATATTTGAAGAAGAAATAACATTTGTAAAACTTGACATCAACTCATTCAATTTTTCTGAATAAGGTTTCATTGCTGTAATTGCATCTTGAGCTTTTTTAAGTTTCGCAGCAGAAACCATTTTAATAGCACTTGTTATCTTCATTGTAGAAGTAACAGATGAAATTCTATTTCTTATTTCTTTAAGGTTAGGCATCTAATTATTCATATGAAGCAGATAAATCCGAAGCAACTTTTTCTAAAGTAGAAGTTACCTCATCAGTTAATTTACCTTGCTTAATTTGATTTAATATTTTTTTGTGCTTTAGGTTCAAAAGCTCAATAAATTTCTTTTCAAAATCCTTTACTTTTTCAACCGGAACAGCTTTTAATAAATCTTTTGATCCTAAATAAATAATTGAAACTTGATCCTCAACTTTAAAAGGATCATTTTGAGCTTGTTTTAGAATTTCAACATTTCTTTTACCTTTTTCAATTACGCTTAGGGTTACTGGATCTAAGTCAGAGCCAAACTTAGCAAATGCTTGTAATTCTCTAAATTGAGCTTGATCTAGCTTTAATGTTCCGGCAACTTTTTTCATGGACTTAATTTGTGCAGATCCACCAACTCTTGAAACAGAGATACCCACATTAATAGCAGGTCTAACACCTGAGTTGAAAAGATCAGACTCTAAAAATATTTGACCATCTGTAATAGAAATAACATTTGTAGGTATATATGCTGATACGTCACCTGCTTGTGTTTCAATAATTGGCAATGAAGTTAAAGAACCTCCACCCTTTACAATTGGTTTTAGTTTTTCAGGAAGATCATTCATGTTTTTTGCAATATCATCATCATTGATAACCTTAGCAGCTCTTTCCAATAATCTTGAATGTAGATAAAATACATCACCTGGATAAGCTTCACGGCCAGGAGGTCTTCTTAAAAGAAGTGAAACTTCTCTGTAAGCAACTGCTTGTTTTGAAAGGTCATCATAAATAATTANTGCAGGTCTTCCTGTATCTCTAAAAAATTCACCAATAGCAGCACCAGCAAATGGAGCATAAACCTGCATAGGGGCAGGATCAGATGCATTTGCTGCAACAATGGTTGTGTAGGCTAAAGCACCTTTTTCTTCAAGAACTTTTGCAATAGCTGCGACAGTGGAGGCCTTTTGTCCAATTGCCACATAAATACAGTAAACAGGTTCTCCAGCATCAAAAAATTCTTTTTGATTCAAAATAGTATCAATACATACTGTTGTTTTTCCCGTTTGCCTATCACCAATCACTAATTCTCTTTGGCCTCTACCAATTGGAATCATTGCGTCAATTGATTTAATACCAGTTTGGAGAGGTTCATTAACAGGCTGTCTATATATAACACCAGGGGCTTTTCTTTCCAATGGCATCTCATACATCTTGCCCTCAATTTTTCCTTTACCATCAATTGGTTGTCCTAATGTATTTACGACTCTTCCAACGACTCCCTCTCCAACATTAATTGAAGCAATTCTGTTCGTTCTTTTTACAGTATCTCCTTCTTTTATTTCTTTGGATGGACCTAACAAAACGACACCCACATTATCTTCTTCAAGGTTTAATACGATACCCTCCATTCCATTATCAAACTGCACTAATTCACCATATTGAACATTTGAAAGACCATAAACCCTTGCAATACCATCACCTACTTGCAAGACAGTTCCTACCTCGTCTAATGATGGGCCAACTTTTGATCCAGTTAATTGATTCTTAATAATTGCTGATATTTCAGCAGGCTTAATATTTGCCATAATTTATTGTATTGTTATGTTTAAAAATTCTTGCTCCAACTTTTTAAGCTGGTCTTTAAAACTAGCATTGTATTGTAAATCTCCAACTCTTAAAACAAATCCGCCAACAATTTGCTTATCAACTATATTAGTTAGATTAACATTTTTTGATGTTAGTTCTTTTACTTTTTGTTCTATTTCTTTTAACTTCTCAAATTCAACTTCAGAAGCTGTTGTTAGAGTAACTTCCTGATTACCTACATAATCATTGTATAAAACTGTAAAACTTTTGGAGACGTCATCAAAAAGATCAATTCTCCTATTTTTCATTAATAGTTTGATTAGACTTTTACTCAAATCATTAATATCCTCAAAAATCTCATTTAGAGTAGCTAGTTTATCACTGTCTTTGATAACCTTGCTATCAATAAAAAGCTTAAGCTCTTCAGATTCATCAAATGTATTATTGATAAATGACATATCATTATGTACCGCTTCAAGTTTATCATTATCATCCTTACATGACAATAATAAAGCCTTAGCGTATCTGAATGCTACTCTGTTATAATTCATTTAAGTTTAACGTCCTTTAATAATTCATCAACAATTTTCATTTGCTTATCATTTTCTGAAAGCTTCTCATTTAGAAGTTTCTCGGCAATTTCAATAGAAAGACCTGCAACTTGCTTTTTAATCTCAGAAACAGCAGCATTTTTTTCATTTCTAATTGCTTCATTAGCGCTTTCAATGATTTTTTCTGCTTCTTTTTTAGCTTCATCTTTAGATTCATTTATGATTGCTTTCTTTAAATCTCTAGCTTCTTTTAAAATTGAATCTCTTTCAATTCTGGCCTTTTTCATGATTTCTTCATTATCAGCTTGTAATAATTGCATCTCTTCTCTTGCTTTTTCAGCAGATTCAAGAGCATCTTTAATTCCTTCTTCTCTTTCATTTATTGTATCTAAGATCGGCTTCCAAGCAAATTTTTTCAACAAAAAAATTAAAGACAAAAAAATTAAAGAGTGCCAAAAAAATAGCCCAAGTGAAAATTCTTCTAGTAATTTTTCCATAATAAATAAAATTAGAATTACTCCAGTTTTTTTGAAGTAAGACTGTTAGTTAAATTTAAGCAGCAAATAAAGCTACAAAACCAAATCCCTCTGCCAATGCAGCTAAAATAAGAGACAAGGTTTGAATTTTACCATAAGCATCGGGCTGTCTGCCGATAGCTTCCATAGCTCCTTTTCCTGTTAAGCCGAGTCCAATTCCGACTCCGATTGCGCAAAGTCCTGCGCCAATAATTGCTGGTATTTCCATAATAAAATATAATTTAGTTTAACATAATTTAAGTTTAATGTTCATGCTCTTCATTTGCAAATCCAAAATATAAAGCAGACAAAATAGTAAAAATGTAGGCCTGTAAAAGCGCTACAAAAAGTTCAATAATCATTAATAAAAAGGCTAGAACAAATGAAAGCGAACTGCCGATCCAGTTGTAAAATATAAACATAAGCCCAATTATACTCATGATTACTATGTGACCCCCTTGCATATTAGCATACAATCGAATCATGAGGGTTAACGGTTTTATAAAAACGCCTAAAAGTTCTATTGGTGCTAAAATAAGTCTGATAGGCTTTGGTACTCCAGGCATCCAAAAAATGTGTGCCCAATAATTTTTATTAGCTGTAACGTTTGTAATAATGAACGTTAACAAGGCAAGTGAAAATGTAATTGCAATATTTCCAGTAACATTAATCCCAATTGGTGTCAAACCTAATAGATTTAGGAATAATACAAAAAAGAAAATAGTCAAAAGAAAGCTCATATATTTCTTATAATTCTTACCAATATTTGGTCTAGCAATTTCATCTCTAACGTATAAAACTATAGGTTCAAAAAATCTCCCCAATCCTTTTGATATCCCTTTATTAGTCTTGTATGATTTAGCTAGACTTATAAATAACCATAACATAAATATTGCAGTAAAAATCATAACAACAACATTTTTAGTTATTGAAAAATCAATTGGTTTCTCATTAATTAATTTATTGGTGTCATCATAAATAAATGTTCCTTCACTATCTGTTTTATAGATTCTGTTTTTATCATAATACATTCTGTAGTAGTTATCATTACTAGAAACCACTTTTTTACCATGTTTAAACTCTGATGACATGAAAAACTTAAATCCATTATCATAAAGAATTACAGGTAAGGGAATTTCAATATATACTTTTTCACCATTCTCTTTGGTATAAGATGCAATTCCAAAACTATGTGAATCTTTAAGGTGGTGTGTAATATATTCTTTGATTTCTTCTTTAATTCCGCCACTTTTTTCAGGGTCTTTATCAATCGAATAGCCGTGAGTGGATAGGCAAAAAACTAAACTAATTGAAAGAAAAAATTTTGCAAAATTCATANGAGAATATCGGCAATAATAAACAATGCCGCAAAGTTAAGACATTAACTCAAAAAATAAAGCTATTTATCTAATTTCTTTAACTGTTTATAAACAACAAAAAATGCAATTGCAAATCCAACTAATGACATAATTAAAATAAAAGTTTTTTCAAGGTTGTAATAANAATCTATCCATTTACCAATCCTTGAAAAAATGAAGATAGTAATGCCCATTTCAAAGCTGATCAATGCAAATGTTGCTAATGTACTAGGCCGTTTTTTCAGCTTCTGGTTTTTTATCGTTGGCACTTTCGCTTTCAACAGCTTTTAGTTGTTTACCAGTTTTCATAACAATTGTTGCATCGACCTGCGCTCCTTCTTCAACTGAAAGTTTAGCTGTAGTTATGTCTCCTTGAATGTAGGACTCTGACATTAATGATAGAGTTTCTGAAATAAGAATATGTCCACTGATAGAGCCTGATATGTCTGCATTAGAACAGCTTAATTTCCCTGTAATTTTTCCNGATTTACCAACCACAACTTTTCCTGTTGTAGTAATATTACCTTCGACGTTACCGTCAATTCTAAAATCAGCTTTAGAAATAATATCCCCTACTATTTTAGTAGATGATTCAATAACGTCAACTGAGGGGGATGAGAAAAATTTATTATCAGCCATATTTTATTTTTTTAGTTCGTCTAATGTTTTAAAAATCAGCATATTAATATACTGGGGCGTCGAAATTACGAAATATTTATTATTTGACAATATTTTGTTTTTCTTAATTAATTGATCAGCAAAATCTTTGGCTTTTGAAATTGATTTAAAACTATAAAAAGAAAGCAAATTAGTAGCACTATCATATTTATCAATATTATATTCATTTAACTCTAGGGTATCTACATTGAATTTCGTATCAATTTCAAAAAAGACAACAAAGGATGAATCATTAATTGACATAGATTTTTTAGTTGTTAGCTGGGTTAAAAAAGCTATTTTTTCTTTCAAACCAGTAGAAAGTTCTGGATAAAACTGAATTAATTCGTTCAATGAATTAATATAACTATCAATACCTTTTTCCTTAGCCTCTAGTTCTGCCTTAAAAAGTAGTAAATCAAAGCTGTTTATTCGTGAAATAGATTTGGATAATACTGAATCAATCGAACTTATTGTATAATCAATTTTATTAACATCTACTTTATCTTTAAGACTGTCTAAATACTTGCTAATATTAACATTATTTTGATTTTGTAATTTATCTTTAAATAAAGTTTTTGCAATTGATGAGCTCGGGTAATTTTTAATAATATTTGTTTTTATCTGATCTGTAATTTTAGAGTTTTTAAATAAATCCGAGTTATAAATTCTATATAGATAATATTGACTTTGTAGATATTCTAGCTCTGTTACTAATTGACTATCAATTTTTTTAAAGTTTTCTAAAGAACTTTCTAAATCATTAAAGTACTCATAAAAATAAAGGCCATTCTTATAAAAATTTGAATTTTTAATTTTATTCAAACTGTCTTTCTTTGTGGCAGAATATGGAATTAGTTTAATTAGTTGTTCAATATCACTATCCACATTAAAATTTAAAACTTTAGTTTCACCTTGTTCTTTCTCAANATCAATAAAATTGACTTTTGATAANCTCCAATTATCAACNCTCTCNATATTCCCCCAAACGTTTTTAAATTGCTTTAATCCAGCTGATATAGCAGAGCTATTATTAAAGTAAAAAATAGAATTAGCACCTAGTCTATTTTGATTTTTTGATTGATCAGAGGTTTTTACTTTATTAACATTTTCTACATATAATATTTTATAAAGATCTTCTTCCTTTAAGGTGCTCAAATAGAATAATGAATCAATTAAATTATTTTCTTTTTCTAACTCAGAAACAATATTTAATTTTTCTCTTTTTTTGCTTAGGATAAAATATTTTTTTGATTGATTATCTAAAAGGTTCATTAAACTATCTAAATAATTATTNGCTATCAAATATTTTTTATCTGACAAATTCAAGCTGTACAACTGCTCATAAACTTTCTCATTTAATTTATCATCATTTTGATTTAACTTCAATGCTTCCTTAAACAATAAAGATGCAAAAGCAGTATTNCCTTTTTGATACTGATTTGCAGCATAATAATATTTAATCTTTGCTGAGCTAAGAAAATTCCTTGGTCTATTTAATTCTGTTTTATAAAANGACTCATCATATAAATCTTCATTAATCAAGGCTAATTTTAATTTAGCATCTAAATATATTTCTTCAAATTTTGATGCTTTTGTATTCAAAGAGCTTTCTAAGTATAACAAAGTAGAATCTTTTTCACTCAACTCATTATATGACTGGGCAATTATAAAATTTAGTCTTCTTATATTTTGATTATTATTTGTAAAGCTTAAAGCATACTTTAAAGAAGATATAACTTTATTTAAATCGTTCTTTTTTGAATATGCCTCTGCAATGATTTGATAAATAATTGATTTTTCTGATTCTGAAATTTTAAACTTTTTTTGTTCTTTTTCAACAAAAGATATTGCGCTCTCGTACTGCTCTAGGTTAATAAAAATTAAGGCTCTATAAAAAAGTGCTTCAAACCAATATTTAGATTTTTTATTTTGTTTGAGAATATAANTTAATGCTTGAATTGAAGATAAATATCTTTTATCATAAAATCGTGACTTTCCAAGTAGAAGGTATGCTTGATTTATGTATTCACTATCGATATTATTATCATCTCCCATCTTTTGAATAACTTTTATAGCTTTTTCCTCAGATTTTAAAAAGTTTTTAGAAGGATAATCAGGCAGTGTATTTGTGATGTTATTTTCTGTTAATACTGGAATTATTTCCCAGAAATTCTCATTATAAGATTCTTTTAATTGACTTATTCCTTCATCTAAAAAAAGTTCCCCGTTGTATAGTATATTATATTTTGAAGATACAGATTTGTATGCTTGGCATGATACAAGCATAAATATCAATATTATAAATATTTTATAATTTCTAAACATTTTTTTATAAACCTATTATTTTCATAATATTGCAATCAGAATGCCAGGTAATACAAAAGTAACTTTAATTTTAGATGGTGAAAAAAATGATTTCACCATGGAAAATGATAGCAATATATTAGATGAAGCACTGTCTAATGGAATCGATGTACCTTATTCTTGTCAAGGTGGAGTGTGTTTGACTTGTATGGGTAAGGTTAAGAAAGGAAATGTTGAAATGGAAGAAAACGGAATGCTTTCAGATGATGAAATTGATGAAGGACTAGTCCTAACTTGTATATCAAAACCTGCCTCAGACGAGATTATAATTGATTATGATGATGTTTAAACAATAATTTCGTTAACTCTTCCTAATATTTCTTCCACACTAATTGTCCTCATAGCATTCTCATACCCTTTAATCATTTTATTTCCATAAATTGAATTTGGAATTAGAGGATATTCTTCACGGTTAGCGCAGAATTGATTTTCAGTTTTATAATTGAATGTTGTAAATCCAGCATATGGATGCGTTAATCCCCATAATGTTACAACAGGAACATTGTATATAGATGCAATATGACCGTTAGCAGAATCCATTGAGATCATCAAATCTAAATTTGAGATTAGAGAAATTTCATTTTCAAATCCATTTAGAACTTCACAAGAATAAACATTTTTAAAAGCAGATGACCATCTATTTATTGTCTCCATCTCAAGCTTACCATTACCAAACAAAATAATATTGTGTTTTTCTTGTAAATANGANACTATTTTTTGCATTAAATCTAATGGATACATTTTTGCAGCATGCTTTGCAAATGGTGCTATGCCTATTAACTTATTAGAATTAATTTGAAAATCTTCTGAGCTCAAAACCAGCTTTTTTGAAGGAGGGTAAATATGATCTTTTGTAAGATCAATACTGTAACCTAACCTATTAAAAACCTCTTGATACAAAAAATGAACAGGCGTAAGGGGTTTAAAGATTTTATTAGACTCTCTAATTAAAGCCTTTCTTTCTTTTCTCTTTTTATTAATTACAGAAACATTTTTCAAAGACATCGTAAATAAAAAGGAAAGAACATTGGTTCTTAAAACCGAGTGTAAGTCTGCAATCCGTGATGGATTTAGTTCAAATAAATCTGAAAATAATTTAAATAATCCTAAAACTCCTTTGTGTCTATTTTTCAAATCAAGCTCAAAAATTTCTACATTTTTAAACTCTTCAAAAAAAGGCTTAAATTTTGGTCGGGTTACAAAAATGAATTTATTTTCAGGATATTTTTTTTCAAGACATCTAATAATTGGAACTGTCATTACAACATCCCCCATCGATGAAAACCTAAGAATTAATGTTTTACCATTAATCATCTTTTGAATAAAGTTCAGGATTTAAAGATTCATCATTATACATTTTCATTTGCTTATAAGTGGATATAATAACACTTCCTTTAGAAATATTTTCAAACAACTGATCTATTGCTTTGGATAAATTAATTCTTTGTGAAATGAGAGTGTCAAGCTTAGCTGTACATTTTTGTCTATGATCATGAGATGCTGACTTTCTGTTTGCCTCCTCATTCATATGGTATATCTTTAAGGCCAATATGGAGAGTCTGTCGATAGCCCAAGCTGGGGTTTCTGTATTTAAAATTGCATCATTTGATGGTGAGGAATTTGAAAAGTTTTTAAAGAAATAATCATCAAGCTCTTCAACAAAATCTGTTCTATCCTGATTACTTGAGTCAATCTTTCTCTTAATTTGAAGAGCCTCTTTTGGGCTAATATCTGGCTTTCTAATTATATCTTCAAGATGCCACTGTATAGTATCTATCCAGCATTTATCATATATCATTTTTTCAAATAATTTAGAATTTGAATAAGGATTAGTTTTTTTAGCCTGTACAAAGTCTTGCAAATGATAATCGTCAATTACTTGTTGAAAAATTGAATTACAAGTTTTGCTTATTGACATTATAAATTATTTGTTTAAATATATAAACTATAATTAAAATTAGACTAAATTTGNTTTGTAGAATTCATTATGGAATTTAAAGATTTATTTGAAGCAATTGAATTTTTATTCGTAGATGTTTTNTTAATACCNTTTGANCTTATAAGGTTGGAAATATCNAANTGGATTATTCAAAATGCTCTTAATTTTACCTTTGTAGTTATTATTTCAGCAGCATTAATTTACTGGACTCTTGAATTAATAAAATATGATAAAAAGGGTGAAAAAAATAAAGACGTTACAGCACACTCTTTCTTATAGATCAAAACCAATATCCTGTCTATAAGTTTTACCTTCAAAATTTATTTTATCTATACTTTTATAAGATTTCTTCAATGCTTCTTTCATTGTTTTTCCAGATGATACAATAGAAAGAACCCTCCCTCCGTTAGTAACAATTTTACCATTATTGAAAGATGTTCCAGCATGAAAGATAATAGAGTCATCAACATCATTTAATCCTGAAATTTCAAATCCTTTTTTATAATCTTCAGGATAACCTTTGGATGCAAGCACTACATTAGTATAATATTCTGAATCAAACTCTAATTTAACTTTATCCAGGTTTTGATTTGTACATGAAATTAACAGGTCCATAAAATCATTCTTAATCCTGGGCAAGACAACTTGAGTTTCAGGGTCACCCATTCTCACATTATACTCAATAACCTTGGGCTGACCGTTGACATTAATTAGGCCAATGAATATAAAGCCAACATAATTTATTTTTTCAGAAATTAGTCCATTGATTGTTGGTTCAATAATATCTTTTTTGATTTTATTTTTTAAGTTTTCATCTAGAAAATCAACAGGTGAAATAGAGCCCATGCCGCCAGTATTTAAACCTTTATCAGCTTCGCCGATTCTTTTGTAATCTTTTGCATAAGGAAGTATTTTGTAATTAACCCCATCAAAAAGAACAAAACATGACATTTCTATTCCGCTAAGAAACTCTTCGATTACAACCTTTTCTGATGATTTACCAAACTTAGAGCCTAAAAGCATTTCCCTTAGGTTATTGACTGCATCAACCTTTTCATTAACAATTATAACTCCTTTTCCTGCAGCAGGCCCGTCTGCCTTCAAAACATAAGGAGAATTATTTTTATTTATAAATTCAACACCCTCATCATAATTATTTTTATCAAAGGATTTGAAAGAGGCTGTTGGAATGCCATATTTTTTCATAAATTCTTTAGCAAATTCCTTACTTCCCTCAAGCATAGAGCCTCTTTGTGAGGGACCTATAACTTTTACGCAATTAAGATCAGGATCNTTAATGATAAAATCATATAAACCATTAATTAAAGGAATTTCGGGTCCTACCAAAACAATATCGATAGAGTGTAAAATGATACATTCTTTGATAGACAAAAAGTTAGTAATATCTAGTTTAACAGAATTTGCAAAAGAGTTTATTCCAGGGTTTGCATTTGTAACAAAAATATTTACATCATGACCAGAATTAAATATTTTCCAAGCAAAAGCATTTTCGCGAGCACCAGAACCAATTATTAATAAATTCATAGTAGCAAAAATATAGTATTAATATAAATATATTATAAAATATATATCTTAATAAT
>FUFK010066959.1_pt1 | contig 31175 bp, 22 predicted proteins | sample 1021851 | NCBI WGS metagenome assembly FUFK01 (sample SAMEA51879418, study PRJEB19060) | metagenome | reverse complement strand
CACTAAGAATTTCAAGTAATATCACCGTGGAGGCATGGGTTAAGCTTGATAATACTGGCGGTAGTAAAGTAGTTGTTATAAGTGCTGATGGTGGGGCTGCAGCAAATACTTCATATATCCTACGCATACCTTCAGCTGGTAATGTATTTAGATTTGCATGTGGAGGAGGCTCAGGAGTCGATTTTGATGGAGAGGGATCAGTCAGCGAGTGGGTGGACTCTCCAACTATTTCATCGGGCATATGGTATCATGTGGCCGGGGTTAGAGATGGTACAAGCATGATCCTCTATTTAAATGGTAAATCTGTTGCTACCGAATCGATTTCGAATAATTCACTTCATACTCATTCTTCTTCTTTGGCAGTTGGTTATTTTCCTTCTTACGCTCAATATTTTGACGGCCAAATTGATGAAGTCAGGATTTGGGATGATGCTCGCACGCAAGCAGAGATTAAAAATAATATGTATAATGAGCTTTCTGGTAGTGAAAGTAATTTAGTTGCTTACTATAATATGAATGAGGCAAGTGGAACCACTTTAAATGATCTAACCTCCAATTCAAATGATGGAACCGCGACAAATATGGCTAATGATGACTGGGTCTCTAATTCCCTTTTCGCGCAAGATTATGCGTTAGACTTTGATGGAAGCGATGATTATGTGGAGATAGCTGATGATGATGCGTTAGACATAAGCAATACAATTTCAATTAGTGCATGGATTTATCCTACAAATGTTGCAAATAAAGATGGTATCATCTCAAAACGAACATCTACAGAGAACAATGGAGATTGGGTGCTTAGATTTACTGGTTCAAGAACATTAAAATGGCTCATATGGGATGGGGGAAGCAATGGCTCCGTNAGTTCAAGTTCTTCAATTTCATTAAATACCTGGTCTCATATAGCCATAACACATGATAACTCAACTAATAGTTCTAAATTCTATATAAATGGTTCATTAGATGCATCTGCTACAAGCTTATCTAAAAGTATAAATGGCAATAGCTCTAACGTCTATGTTGGTTGGGATGGTCAACAGGGTGATAAATTTTTCACAGGTAAAATTGATGAAATCCGTATTTGGAATAATATTCGTACAGAAGCTCAGATACAGGATAACATGTTTACTGAACTTGAAGGTACTGAAAATAACCTTGCAGCCTATTACAATTTCAATGCCGGTAGGGGGATCTCTCTTTTAGATATAACAACCAATAATAATATGGGAACCCTAATCAATATGACACCAAGTTTGGATTGGTCTAGCTCGAGAGTGTTAGGAGCATCAATCAGCGGAGACTCTGGTTTTCGAATNCTCTCATCCCCTGTTTCTGGGCAGATTTTAGGTAGTTTACTTACCAACCTTTGGACTCAAGGTATGACAGGAAGTGATGCTCCTGAAGCTAGTAATGCTAATGTTTGGNCCTTGAATGTTTCAGGTCANAGTTGGACAGCGTTAACTGATATTTCAAACTCAGGAACTTCCCTTTCAGCTGGTCAAGGGTTTTTAGTATATGTGTTTGATGATACAGATTATGATGGGACTTCGGACCTGCCTGCAATAATCAGTATCACTGGAACTGAAAATAGTGGCAATGCTACTATTNCAAGCGTACCTGCAAATGGTTGGGTTTTAGCTGGAAATCCATATTCATCTACCATTGATTGGGATTTAGTTTCTGATGATAATAGTCCTTTCAGCAGTACAGCCTATGTTTGGGATGACGCAGCCAACGCATATAAAAGTTGGAATGGTTCTGGTAGTTTAACTGATGGATTGATTGCTCCTTACCAAGGGTTTTGGGTTCAAAATACTTTTTCACCAAATCAAACTCTAACTATCAGTGAAAGTCATAAAGCAAGTCGTTCAGGAATTCTATACCGAGATTTAGAGCTCAAAGAATCAGGAAGTGTCTCATTAGATATTAGTTCTAATATTTTCCAAGATAAGGTATTTATCTCATTTCAAAATGAAGGTAATGAGGAACTAGATAGAGCAGATGGATATAAGCTACTCCCGCTGCAATCATACAATCATTTAATTGCAGTTACTTATACTAATGACTTAGGGTTGGACATTAACAATTTACCTTTTGAGCATGAGGGCACGATATCTATTCCATTAGATGTGATGTCATTGAGTTTAGAGGATAACAACTATGTTACAAGTACTTCAGAGGTATCCATGAGCTGGGACTTAGATGACTTACCTGAGCATATTGATATTACCCTGGTAGATAATCTTACTGGTGAGCTGGTTTATTTAAATAATGAGATGAGTCACACGTTTACCACAGAGCCGAAGGGAAGCTTTAGTGCCACTTATGAAGAAGCAGTAGGGATTTATCCACTGATTGGAGATGCTCGGTTTAGTGTACAAGTATCCTACGGAGTACTAGACAATGCTCCAGTGAAGGTGATTCCAAAGGATTATGCTTTAAGTCCCGTGTATCCCAATCCATTTAACCCAAGTGCTACAGTACGCTTTGATGTACCTGAAGTAAGCAGGGTAGAGCTACAGGTCTATGATATTACAGGAAAACTGGTAGAGACCTTANTNNATGANANGATGACNGCAGGACAGCATCANTATANCTGGCAACCACAGGAGTTGGCAACAGGAACATATTTCTTGAGACTAATTACAGCAAACCAGACTTTTACCCAGAAAGTCACCTATGTGAAATAGGAGAGGGAAGATGAAAACCATTATTAGAAACACAATTACNNTCATAGTAACCATTNGNTCCATAGCACTGGCTCAGGGGATAACCCTTCCANATGGACCTTCNCAGGCNCCTATTGGAGGCTTAGGCTGGTTGGCAGCCTTAGGTGGTGCANTNGCCTATAAAAAGCTGAGAAAAAAATAAGCTCACTTTCGCCAGTTGCCAGATTTGCACTAACGGCCCTATTTATTTTTGTGGGTTGGCAACTGATTTATGATTTGTATCTGCTGCCAAATGGTAGACTCGACGAGTTTTTAAGTATCTCTGGAGTCTCCATTGCATCCAAAATCTTATCTTTTACAGGTTTTTCTATCCAGGCCGAAGGAAGGATTATTGGTTGTGTCGGTGCACGCGCGGTTGAAATAAATAATGGATGCAATGGTCTCCAACTGTTTGGTATGTTTTCAGGATTTATTGTTTCCTACCCTGGTATATGGAAAAACAAACTTATCCTACTGGTATCTGGTTCATTTGTTTTATTTTTGGTAAACGGGTTACGAATAGCTTTTTTTGCAGTGTTTAATTCAATCTACCCAGAACACTGGGATATAGCACATGATACCAGTTCTTATATTTTCTTCTATCCGGTTGTGTTAACCTTCTGGTACATATGCACACAAATGAGTAGTGAGGATTCTCCATTAGATCAATTACAAACCTAGCTACCAGAGTTCTCTTTTTTCTGGTGATGTATTTTGGACTTATCAGACCTGTCCAAGAGCAACTCAATATCCATCTGATACATCCAATGTTTGTTGATGTTTTAAAAGACAACAGAGACCTAATAATTAAATCTATTCAAGATGATATTACTATTGAATCCAAAAAAGATCTGTTTATTGATGTTCGCATCAGCATCCCTTTTGGACCTTATTACTTTCTGGTATTGTTTATCCTTTTTGGTTCGGAAAGGAAAAGTTTGATGCGCTGGATGCACGCTTATAACCTGGTTCTATTTATTATTTCATCCTTACTTGTTTGGCTTCTATTGAGTGGATCTTACTGGGTTGCACCAGTAATCAATGCTCATGAGATTGCATACAAGGCATTATTTCTGTCCTTAGGTATGATCCTATTTGTAAAAGAAATGAAAAGTGTGCCGCTTGGGGCGTCTATTTTTTCCAGTCCTCATATGGGTTAGTCATCAGATTCATGTTGTAATACCTCGGATCATCAGAAACTTCCTTTCCGACCCACTCTGGAATGTCAAATTGTTCGTCCTCTGATTCCAGTTCAATCTCTGCTACAATGAGACCCTCATTCCTTCCATGAAATTCATCAACCTCCCATGTATGATTCTTGGTTTCAATATAGTGTCGTGTTTTTTCAATGATGCTTGGACCACAAAGGTGTTTAAACATATCCACTGCATCCTCTTTGGGGATTTGGTATTCAAANTCNAACCGTGANAATCCTCTTNTATTGCTNTTTATNGTAAGAAAATGATCATCATCCATGCTCCGNACCCGGACTACNTGANGATCATCATTGACCATNTATCCCTGTTTTACTATNTTNGATNTAGATATCTGGTGAGATGGGATGGTGTCTACAAGAAANTTTCTTTCAATTTCAATTGGCATTGTTATTCNCTANTTGAATAATAGTAAAAGTACCCAATAGAACTTAGTATTCCAGGATAAAATGGCTCAATTCCTAAAAAAGAAGAACCATTTATAGTTGAAATAATATACCATGACATGGAAATAACAATAGGCAGACCCATCCATCGAATTGCTTTACTTCCTTTCATTGGTAGAGGATGATTTCGTATNGTATTTAAAAATGGAAGAATTAATCCTGGTATTAATACAGATCCAATTGCATAGAATAGTTGTACAATAGATGGTAAAAGATAGGCGAGAACAAGCGAGAAGAAAGATACAATAACCAAGCCTTTCCTTATGAACGGTATGGTATTTGATGTTATATCATCGNTCTGAATTCTCCAAAGCATATCACGTCCAAATGAAATCGCGCTCAAAAGACCCAGAGAGTCAATGGTTGACATTAATGTGGCAATAATACCCGTCATGAATAATCCAAAAACACCAACGGGTAGAACATCCAGAGCCAGTAGTGGAAAGGTGAGCGCGGCCTGTTGTTGCTGAATTGTTCCTACTGCATACAGTGCACATGTTATAGTCATACAATCAAAAATTGCCCAAAAGACAATGGAAATTAAAATACCCTTTCTTGCTGATTCTGGTGTTTTTGCTGCAGCGCATCTTTGAAAGAATCCTGGATCNATAAAAGTCCATGCGGCAANAAAAAACCATGCCAAAACATATTGNAACGTATTTCCACCTAGAGGNTCCAGATAGTTCTCTGGAATTTCATTGATTANTGATATAGGANTTTGAACATTTNTCCAGAGGTAGATAAGNAGAAGAAAAAAGCCTGCAAACATTAGAACAAACTGAAAGATATCNGTTCTTACTACCGCACCAAANCCTCCATTCCAGACATATATGGCACTAAAAATTGTAGAAATCATTAGCGCCATTCCCAGTTCTAAACCAAACATGAATTGTATCATAAATCCCATACCAAGTAAGTAGGGTGCAGGGCTTGCAAGAAATGATAAGATTAACGCAGATAATATTCCAGCTCTTTTCCCGTAAACTTCTCTAAAGTGATCTGGAATTGAAATACTGTTTCCCTGCCTTATTTTTGGTGCTATCCAGATAGCATAGGCTAATGCAAAAATATAGTAAGGAAATGAGAAAATGAACCAGGTCTGGATTCCATAAAGAAACGTATTTTCACCAACGCCAAGTATTGCACCATACCATGTTGAAACCAGCGTGGCAACAAATCCAGTAATGCTCAACCTTCTTCCAGATAGGATAAAGCTTTCCTCTGAGGATTCTGCNTTTCTTTTACGAATGATACCAANATATATGATGATGAGGATATAAACCCCCATAATCATTTTATCAAAAAAATGGAATTCCATTATTCCAAATGATTGATAAATATCCATACCCAATCNTTTGAGTCAATCTCTATATGATTGGATATTGCAATATTGCTGATGCCNTTTCCTGGAGAAAGAAGTTTCTCATTGCTAAGCTCGTACTCGAGGCCAGTGGTTCGTATTAATGTATCGGAATGGCTAGCCAATATAGAAATTAAATGTCCCTTGGAAACTCTGAACTTTGATGTTCCTTTAATACAGCGAACCGCAGAATGATTTGTCAGCATAGTTATATCCATTTTCTCTGAAAAGGATTTAAGAGCAAACAAAGCTGCGGTGTGATGGTCGTCTCTTAATCCTGAAAACCCAATCAAGGTAATATCTTTGACTCCTTTATCCAGACACCATTCGAGGCCCTTTTCGAGGTCATTTTTTGATTGCTCTTTCAGTGCTATGAATTCACATCCATAATCCTCAGGTTTATTAGATAATGAATCTAGGTCTCCAATAATACAACTCGGCTGATATCCTAGATGTATCAATTTATCTGCTCCCCCATCTACGCAAATAATGGTATTAGCACTTTTTATGGTATTGATAACCAATTGGTGAGAAGGTGTTTCACCATTGCCGAAAAGTATGATTGGTGATTTATTCATGAAACATTTATGTCTTTTTGTAAAAAAAATAAAAATAAAAACAATCTAGAACGGATTTCATTATATTAGTTAATCTACTAAATTTCCGCCTTTCGTATGAACCTAAGAAGAATTTCAAAAGCACTATTCAATTTTGATGCGCACTATCCGCGGACAATCATAGCTACGGTCATTTTTATAACGGTGGTCTTGGGATTGAAGGTGTTTGTACTTGAAATGGATCCCGCCATACGATCTGGCTTACCTAGAGATCATGAAATTGTCAAGTCAATGGAAAAAGTGGATCAGCTTTTCTCTGGAAGCGACATCTTGATTGTTGCGGTAGAATCAGATAGCCTATTTAGTTTTAATACCCTAAACAAACTATCTTCTTTTCAGGACTCGCTAGAATCTATAGAACTTCTTAGTCGTGTTTCCTCCATATTTAACCAGAAAAATATTGTACCTGATGAAAATGGATTTGAGATTGAGCCAATACTAACAACAATTCCAGTTGATTCTGTAGGCCAAGCTGAACTAAAAACCAGAATTGAAAATTCTGGGATGATAGGCAACCTTATTTCTGATGACTTTAGAACCCTTTGTTTTATTGGCCAGGTGAATTCATCCTTTGAGTATGATGAATTTGAATTTAGGAAAGAAATTTTTGAACTCGTTAATAGCTTCAGTAATCCAGAGTTATTCTATGTTTCCAGTTTACCTATTACCCGCGCAACAATTATTGATTACATGCAGCGAGACATGCGCGTTTTTACACCTGTTGCTATAGGATTATGTATCTTTTTATTAATGCTTTCTTTTCGAAGCTGGACAGGTGTATTTCTCCCTCTGTTTGTGGTTGGATTTTCAATTATTTGGACTTTTGGTGTTATGGGCTGGCTTAACATGTCACTTGCCTTCATTGGTACGTTGATTCCTGTGATGCTTGTGGCCATTGCCAACAACTATGGCATCCACATTATTTCTCACTATTTTGAATACTCTCGTAACGATGCAAAGGCAACTAGAGGGCAGATTCTAAGAAAGACTATTCGCAGAGTAGGGATCCCAATCCTCCTTGCAGGAGCAACTACTATGGTTAGTTTTTTGTGTCTGCTATCTCATTCGTTACCCAGGGTACGAGAAATGGGAGCACTAGTTTCATTTGGTATTTTAGTCTCATTTATTCTAAGTATTATCCTAATCCCATCTGTTCTTGTGCTTGTGCCTAGGCCTCAACATTTATCTAGAAAAAATGATACATCGAGTGTTGACCACTTTCTTATGGGTATGGGGAAATTATTTACAAAATTTAGAGTACCTGTCCTTTTAACCGTATCTATTGTTGGTGTCTGGCTTACAATGGGTATTCAACATTTAAAAGTAGATACGAACCCAGATCATTATTTCCCGAAATCGTCTACGCTTAGAATTGCCAACACGAAAATAAGTGATGCTTTCGGAGGATCTACTCAGATGAATATCCTTGTTGAGGGTGACATTTTTGACCCAGATGTTCTTCGAAATATTGAGGTGCTTACCAACCACATTAAAGAGCAACATAGCATCGTTACAAAATCCTACTCTATATCTGATGTGATAAAGAAAATGCATTCTGGGTTTAATGGAGGTGACCCTTCTATGGAAATCATCCCTGATGATCCGGAGTTGATTCATCAATACATGTTTATGTATTCCATATCATCTGATGGAGATGAATTTGACTTAATTCTTGATGATATTGAAGAGCCGACCTATACACAGATATTGCTGAGATTGCAGGCTGTAAACACTTTCGCTATATCTGAAATTGTTGATGACACCAGACAGTTTATTGATGCAAATTTTTATGATGAACTGCCAATGGAATTGACCGGTGGTGCGACTCTGATGGGTGTAGTTAATCATATGGTAATTCGTGGTCAGTTTGTAAGTCTGATTGTTTCTGTGGTGATAATATTCTTATTAATGACTGTAATGTTTAGGTCTTTTACAGGTGGTCTTTTTGCTACCCTGCCTATGGCCATATCTGTATTAATGATGTTTGGTCTGATGGGATACTTAGGTATTACTCTGAATATCACCACATCATTGATGACCTGTATATTAGTAGGAGTTGGCGTAGACTATACTGTTCACTTCTTGTGGCACCTTAGAGACCACTTGAGAGATGGAGATTCATTTGACAATGCAATCGCTAATACATTTAAAATATCAGGGAGGGGCATCTTATTTAATGGTTTATCGGTAGTTATGGGATTTTCAGCATTATTATTTTCTGTGTTCGTTCCAGTTAGAACTTTTGGCATTCTTATAATGGGTTCCATTTCTTTTTGCTTATTTGGTGCGTTGGCAACACTACCTGCTTTGACTAGTTTAACTAAGCCTAAATTCATAAATAAATGAAGCAAGAAAATAAAGATAAAACACTAAGCNGTATAGTNGCGCTCATTACCCTTNCACTGGTAGTGTATTTGGTGTTCCAATCAGGAATTGTTAATGTCCAAGAGGGTAATACTCTAAAGGNTATGTTTTCAATGCTTATGGCACAATATCTTGACTTTGTTATTATTTCATATGTCTTTCTTTGCTTTCAATTAGCTGGTTTTATTGAACTCAAGTATAAAAAAGATTTCATGACAGTATCGATTCTAAGTATTCTTCTTACGCCAATATCAATTTTATTTATTCTGCAAAATGAAAAGAATGATGAATAAATCACTGATCTCTTTTTTCTTTCTTTCCTCATTTGCAATGAGTCAAGAGATCTCAGCAGACGAAATTATGGAAAGAGTCTTTTCACTAAAAAGACCAAGCTCATCTATCATGGAAATTCGTCTAGAGATTACTCGTGTAAAGCGTGATAAAGAGAAAACGAAAGTAAGAGAGTTCATTAGGTACGAAAAATTTTATGATTCAGGAAAATATAGATCTAAGTCTCTAGCGCGTTTTATCAAACCAAATATTGTAAAAGGGACTGGTTTACTTAGTTGGATTCAAAAGAATGGCAAAACCGATCAATGGTTTTTTCTGCCAAAATTAAAAACCGCAAAAAAAGTAAAGGCAAAGGAAAGATCTAGATCTTTTTTAAATACTGATTTTATATACGAGGATTTAGAAAGTCGGAAGCCAGGTCTAGATAGTCTGGCGATCATCGGAACAGAACTTTTAGATGGTAATCAGTGCCGAGTGTTAATGGCGTGGCCAAAGAATGAGAGTGCATATTTTTCAAGAAAGATATGGGTTAGCCTCCGTACCTGGCAAATCCAAAAGGTAGAATACTACAAGAATGAATCAGAAAAGGAAAAAACTCTCACCCTTACTGATTTCATTGAGAGCAATGGATTTCGTACTGCTGGTAAAATGATTATGGACAGAGGTGATGGTAATAAAACAATAATGCAAATTACTTCTTTTAAGCCTGAAATGGGTCTTAATGAGGAAATATTTTCAAANTCCTTCTTGATTAAANTCTGATTAAGTTANTAACGAAAAATAGAACAAGCNGCAGANAGNCCAGCTCCTGTNCCAATTANCATCACCAAATNATCCCTCTTAATTTGGTCATTTTTTATTGCCATGACCAGTGTCATAGGNACAGAGGCTGCCACNCANTTTCCGAACCTTGAGACAGTTTCTAGTACCTTTTCCTTTTTAAATCCTCCAACTGTTGAATAAGCTTCAACCGCNTTTTTAGATGCTTGATGAGGNACTACCCAATCNATAGATTGTCTTTTGAGTCCTGTCTCTTTCAAAGTTTTTAAAAGCATTCTATAAACTTCTTTTCGTGCTATCTTATAAACAGCTGGTCCATCCATTGAAAATAGATTNTCGTTTCTATTGGTATTAGGATCTAGAGGNTGTCTTCTAGTGCCNCCTCCGCGAACTTCAGTAAGCTCTGTTCCGCTTGGCCAAGTGTTCATAGTGTGATACAAGAATTGACTACGATCCTTTATATCTGATGGCTCAACTAACACTGCTGCTGCACCGTCCCCAAGTAGAGAGGCACTCTCAGGCTCTTTAAAATTTCTTCCAACGGTACCTCTGTCAGAGGAAATAATTAAAATACGTTTGTAGGACTTTGATTGTATCAGACTGCTCGCTGTGTGTAATGCAGCAATGAAAGATAGGCATGTACAATGGATGCTGAATGATGGTACTCCATCAAATCCCAACTCCTTTTGAAAAAAAGTTGATGTATCAGGTATGGTTTGTTTTGGAACGCCTGATGCATTAATAATTAGGTCAGGCGGTGGCCCATTGTTCAATGCTTCTTTTCCTGCGATTGCACCCATCTTATCAACATCAATATCCGACACCCTCCTTTCAAAGACACCAGCTTTTTGATGTATCCAATCAACAGGCTTATTTATTTTTGTAACAAGTTCTTCTGAAGTTTCCACCCTTGGAGGAAGATAGATTCCAGTGCCACTTATTTTTATATCGAACATTATTTGGTACTAAAAGAAATATTTTAATTCGAACCTAAGGTGAGAGAAATCCTCCATTTTATTAAATGGATAACTTTTACCTTCTGGGTGATCTGGATCTCCATTAATCTTTGTAATCGCAATAGTGCCATCAAGATCTTGGTCTATTGAATAGGTCATCTTCAACTCTAGCAATACTCCACTTGAAGAGTGATCTTTTTCTAAACCATTAGAGNCGGATTNTTNCTCTTTTATGGTAGAAGCATCAATCATTGAGGTNAAAGAAAATTTTAATTGCTCATTAAAGATGCTTTTGTTTAGAGTCAAAAAAAATGCTCTATCTGTCAGAATTGCAAGCGGTACTCCCATACCNGGGGTAAANAANTTAGAAGGCTCCATCTCTTCTGGATCAATTTCTAGATTTGGGATATCAATTTCTTGGTCAACCGGGAGACTATCAGATGAATAGGTAAGGGTATCATGTGTAAAATATTGTGCAATTAAATTAATTCCAAATGGNAACTCTGTTTCCAATTGAAATGTTGACTGAAAGTATGTTGCCTCTTCCATGAGTGGGTATGTGAAATGTAATGAGTCATAGTAGNCTGGGTTAAATGAACTNGGGCGCNCNATNGATTTNTTCTTNTCCANGGTNGAGAAATAACCAAGGTCCCCTCTCAANATNAACCANTTATTTAATAAGACTCCNCCTAGTCCAAAAACATCTGTTTTCCTGTATCCATAAACAACATCCACATTGGGGAATGAAATATCACTTCCATGTCCATAAACATTTACCCCAGTAAGGTTGAATGTTCTATCATATCCTGAAAAATAGGAGGCAGAGATNTCCCCATATCCTGTTGAAAAAGTACCCTGTATTCCGCCTTCATATGGCAAACCTTGAATTGGAAAAATTTCAGATGCCTGGGGATATACAGGCAACTCTATAGGGAAGTCATCATCTCCTAGCGGGATACGATTTGTAGCATGGATAGGAGAGAATACGGTATTGACTTTTAGGTCACCTATGTAATAATCAATTGCTAAGGAAAGAGTAGCCATTTTCCTTTCTATTCCTCCAAAAAATAAATAGTAATAATCAAGACTGCTGGGATTATCAACTGGACTGTTCTCATCAACGCTTCCCCAAGTATGTATTTGTTTCCCAATACGAAATTCAAATTGGTCATAAAACTTAGTAAGGTACAATTCTCTCATATCAAAAATAAAATCTTGTGGATCGCTTGAGCCAAGAAAATAGGCGTCATCCCTGACATGATATTCAATGGAGAAATTTCCATTTAATAACATGTTATTACTTCTTCTTTCCACTTTTAATGCAGCCATTCTATAAGGAATATCAATTAAGGACTTGTCAGACAGTCTGGATATGTAGGTATAATCAACATATCCGGAGATCAGGGTATTTAAATTTTCTGGGATGGCATTAGCTAACAAAATAAAAAAAGAGAAAACACCGTATTTAAAAGTATGAGAATTGGTTGTCATTTTAACAGTAATGTCTTTTCAATTCTGATATCTAGGCCATCGTAAAACTTAATGAAGTATACGCCAGAGGGATTATCTTCTGCATTCCAAGAGATTTGATGAGAACCCCTCAAAAAGATCTTGTTGTTCGCAATAATATCAATTTCTTTCCCTAATCCATCGTAGACTAGAATATCCATCCTCCTATCATGTGGTATTTCCATTTGGAAATTTACCANTGGGTTAAAAGGGTTAGGGTATGGTGCTGATATTGTATACTGATAGGGTAGTGTGTGGTCCCTATTTTTTGTACTGTTCGCATCACAATTTTGAGGAGAATAAACCGGAAATGAGTAATAAAATTGATCCAGACTGAGTTCAAAGTTTTCGCTCTGATAAACGCAATCAGGGATTTCATTACACAAATTATTTGCTCCAATTGCAAAGTATGGATATCCACCGTTATCATTGCCACTCCAGTTTAACTGCATATCACAGAAGCAATCTGGCAAAGAATCTAGCTCATTATTGAACAACCAGAGATAAGATAGATTTTCAAGCCCACATATTGAACCAGGTATGTAGTTTATTTTATTATATCCAAGGTCAAGAAAGTATAGGTTAGATAGATTGCCTAAACTATCCCCGATGTAATTGATAATGTTATTNTTTATATAAAGTGAAAATAAATTGCTCATTTTGTAGAAAGATGCAGGAAGCTCGGAAATTCTGTTCCACTCTAAATATAGAGATGCGAGATCATCTAAATCACCCATATTTTCAGGCAAGAAGTAGATGGTATCATTCACACCTGTGTTATTTCCATAGTTTCCAGCAACTAGGAACCTTAGTCGTCCATTGAACCAGGTCTGAGTACCCAATTCAAGTGGGGTTTGATAATCGAGATCGTTTTTATTTACAATNCTATCTAGTACATTAATATCTTTTGTCAGGAAGCATGAGTCGCCAACTAGTATTGTTACATTACTAGGAAGTTCCTCGTAGTAAGTGAAAGCACTATCACACTGAGCAACTATCCTATTAAAATACAAAGCTAAAATCAAGATGAGTAAATGTTTCATATTATTTAATTAGAANGACCTTTTGTGTCTTGAGCTCATTCCGACTTTTAATTTGAATAAAGTAGACTCCTGANGGGTGATTGCTTGCATTCCAATGTATTGAATGTTGTCCCTTTGTAAGTCTACCTTTAATTAATGTTTCAACGAAGTTCCCGTTGACCCCGTATACTTTCAGATCAATATNNTGCGAAAAATCTANGCTAAACTTAATTGTTGTNGATGGNTTAAATGGATTTGGATATGGTTTATCGATGTAAAAAGAAAACGGTTGATTTTTTTCAGTCTTACTTAGCGGTGTGGTAAAACCATTAAATGATAGGGTCCTAGACTTGTTTGGGTGATCATCTGGTACTATGTTTAAGTGGATCGGGTTACCCTGATTAGTGGATAAAACATTGCCGCTAAATGATACATTCTCTCTATCACCTGGATGTAGATCAAGTTGTATGCTTTGGGAATCAAACCAGTTCGCTTCATCGTTAATATTTAGAGTTAAAGAAATTGGATACTGACCAACATTTACAATATTATAGGATATATTTGAAGAACCACTTGGAAGATAAACACCAACATCTCCATCGTACTCTTTGTAGCCTTCAATCATAATACTATAGGCACATGGGAAAATACCCGGTATGCGGTTTGCTCTATAAACAGCACCATCTGGAAGACTTAAATTATATAATCCTTCCCAGATGGTATTGCCATCAGCAGAAACTTCTAAAGAACGGCCGCCGCCTCCGACTGTTGTTAAAAGTACATTCCCATTATCAAGTTTTTGTGCATTCCCAGATGCAAAGCCAAAAAGTTCTGGTGCAAGCTCATGAGACCAGATAATTGATGCCTGTTCATTATTTATTCCAATTTCAATGGCCCTAGAAATAGGGTGTTCTGTTCCTCTAAACTCTGGTGCAAGATTTCCATTATCAAAGGTGATTAGGTTACCATTATCTAACTTTTGTAGGCTGTGTTGGAAGCTAAAACCTATATCATTACCTAGAGTCACATCTCCTGAGGGCATCTCTCTTCCTAGGTTCCAGATGATTTCTCCAGATGGGTAGTCTATTTTAGTTATTCTTGATAAATGCCTTGTAGAAATGTATAAACAACTTTCTTCCTCATCAAAGATCACTGCATTAACATGAGTCCAATCATAGTGGAGACTGATATATGCTTCTGTCCATGTTCCACCAAGATGGTCATAGTCAGACATGTTGTAATGGTCAAAAACACTCCAAGACCATACTATTTCTTTTGTCTCTTTATCCCACTCTACAAGTTTATCACCTACCCATGGAAATTCAACGGTCATTCCATCTGCTTGAAACCCTAAACCCTGGAACAATGGGGTCCATCCTCCNACCGGGATTGCACCTAAAGAGCTTGTTTCAACAATACCCAGATAATTTCCATTAGGTAGTTTGATTATGTCATGATGTAGAAAGTCATTATTAGGTTCTGACCAGATAATTTGACCATCAAAGGTTCTTTCAGATCCAGGAAGGTTGTTTTGAGTTCCTGGAGCTAATTCACACCCCAAAATATTTCCATTTTTCCCAGTGCTATAGTAAACAAAACTATTATCACCTGAATTCCAAATTTCTCGACCACCTTTATCAATCGCCGCTGAGAAGTAATTGAAAAAAGCACCAAAAACAGTAAGTCCATTNGCATATAGTTCTTCATCNATTGAACTTATTGTTGGATTTGAAAGAGGTACTCCTGTTGTAAATGATAGCGTATCTAACCACTCNCCAGGACCCTCATTCTCATAATCACTAGCACGAACCCTCCAATAGTATGTGTTATCCCATTCTATCATATCTTTCTCAATATGTACTAAGTCCTCAGTGAAAACCTGAGTCACTCCATCAGAAAATTCTAGATCTTTAGAAAATTGCAGATTATACCCAATAGTTTCAGGAATTTGCTCCCACTCAAACAAAACGTGAATGTGGTTAAGGTATGCATTATCTAACGGTGTAATGAGTTGTGCGAAGGAAGATGAAAAAAGAATTGTAAGGAGAAAATATCTCATAATCAAATTNATAGTGCCTTATCTAGCCACGTTAACACCTCTGTGCCTTGGGTAATCCAAGCTTTATTTAATCCAAAGTCTGGAAAGTTTCCTAATAGTTCTCCGTGCCATGCATAGGTTACCATTGTTTTGTTGTTAGGTAGACCTTTTAAAATCCAGATACCCGCTGCATTATCTAGTCTCACTACTCCAGGTTTTAAAATACCCTTTGGATGATCAACAGCATAAAAAGAAAATTTCCATATGTTTTCATCTTTTTCTGAAGAATATTTGATGACATAATCACGACCTGAAAACGGGAATGGCATATCGAGCATCACGTGGACAATATTACTATCAAGCCTCTTTGTTTCTGTTACACGCTTGAAAATAATTGGATATTGATCAACATCCTCAATGATCTCTGCAATTTTATATAAGTTATGTTCAATTAACTTTTCTGCTCTGCTAATCGGATAACCTTTAAAACTCAGCCAATCCACNTTAACTGGTNCNTCCTGGAGTATGACCCANTCATNTAACTGNTTGATACTTTTTAAATCTAAACCAAAACTNANAGACAGGNTGATAATTNTAGAAAAGATTAATCTCATATCTTANGATAGAAANGTTNGGTAAATCTCTTTACAATCATTTTTTATTTGATTTTCGCTCAGACCAAATTTTTCAAGGTCATATTTGTGNCCACTTTGGTATTCTCTTTGTTTTTCCGCAGTATGCTGAATATCTTTTAATAATTGATCATTTCTTTGAATATTTAAGAAATCAATTATATCATCCATTAAGGATTCGAAATTATTCATCATAAAATCAAAACGAATAATCATCACTTTTTCTTTATCTATTTTATTATTAACCCAATCTTGATGAAATCTCTTGAGTAACTCAACAAGAGCTAAGTATAGTCTATTAATGAACCTTTTTTTGGTATCACTCTCTAAGGACCAAAAATCAAACTTTTTATCAAGCACTCCTGTTACAAGGCTTAGCCCTGAAGGAATCACACTCAATGGGTCGCGTATCATATATAGTATTTTCGCATCCTCATACTGCTTTTGAAAGGAAGGCAGGTTGCTGCTCAGGCTGAACAATTTCCCAATGTACCGATTGCTCTTGTTTGAAATGAGATTTCGTTTCCAGGTAGATTCAAACCATTTAAAGTCTCTTTTAGAAGTATCTCTAATTTTTGGATCAACCCAGTGAAAAAGATTATCATCATCAAATGTTAAAAAAAATCCATAGAGGAAAAATCCATCCAGGTATCTAAAGAGAAGAGAGACGTCGTCAGTTTCTACAGAGGTTAGGCTTGTCTTATGAGCTTCTGTGGAATGATGTCGGGCAGGGCTAATCTTTTCCATCAATGGTAAAAATGGTTTTACCAGTTTTTGTATTAAAATAGAGGGATAAAGAGTCTGCCAGAGCTGNGANCCNGATCCAATNTGNTGTTTAATCAAAAATCGATGTAAAAAGGTCGTTCCAGATCTCGGGTTGCCAACAATGATAATAGGATTGTTTAGTGGTTTTCGAACAGACCAGAAAAATAAATGGTCGAGTGCTTGTCCCCCTACAACAATTATTCTAAGACATAACAATAGTACTCCAGAAAGTATGGGGCTAAGCNACATATTAAAATTTTTTCCAATGATTAGGTATACTTTAAATATTCGTTTAAGCATCATTATATGTTTATACGTATTACTATTATAAATAACTTATGCGATTATACGAATAAAATATTTAACTATAAGATACATTAGGGAAAGTATGGTTAATTCTTATTTAACAGAGCAAAGTAATACTTTATGAAATATCTATTTGCCAGTTATCTTATTATTACCCCACCGATTTTTGGACAAGTATTTGATGGAATGACCTTATTTTCACCTGCTGGTGGAGTAGGTGGAGGAGGAAATTTTTCTTCTTTTCTTATCGATAACGATCTAAATGCAATAAATACCTGGGATCATCCAAGAGGCGCTGCAAGCATGCCATATCTTCTACCCGACAGCACCTTGATTTACCCATATCGAGTACCAAATCCCACTATGAACTCAGGTGGAGTTGGTGGTGGAATATCAAAATATTCATGGGATGGTGAGCTGCTATGGAACTATGAAATATCAAATGAGACCTATCAACATCACCATGATGTTGAGCCACTTCCAAATGGTAATATTTTAGTCATTGTTTGGGAGCATAAAACAGCAGATGAGGCATACGCGGTTGGGCGACAATCCATTGATAATTCTCTGAATGCCATGTGGTCTGAAGCAATACTTGAGCTTGAGCCTGTTGGAACCAGTGATGTAAATATTGTTTGGGAGTGGCACCTGTGGGACCACCTGATTCAAGACGTTGACCCTGAATTACCTAACTATGGTGTGATAAGTGATCATCCTGAATTGCAGGACATAAACTATGGAAACGCAGGAAGCAATGGAGGGCCAGGTGGAGCAAATGGAGACTGGAAGCACTTTAATGCAGTAGCATACAATGAAGATCTGGATCAAATTGCTCTTTCATCACGATTCCACGATGAAATTTATATTATCGACCACAGCACTACTACTCAGGAAGCGGCAGGGCATACAGGTGGGAACTCTGGAATGGGAGGAGACTTTTTGTATCGCTGGGGTAATCCACAAGTTTATGACCGCGGTAGTGACTTGGATCGCGTGTTAGATGATCAGCACAGTGTAAACTGGATACCAGAAGGATACCCTGGAGAAGGAAACCTGATATTGTTTAATAATAACTATGGTTCAAACTCAGCTGTNTTTGAAATTGTAACCCCTATTAATGAAGAAGGGACTTATTCAATTTCGCCTGGCCAGCCTTATGGACCGATAGAACCTATTTGGATACATACTGGCCCATTTCATACCCAAATGCAGGGNGGGGCATTTCGTCTTCCAAACGGTAATACTCTGATNACAGATTGTAATGATGCCACAATTTTTGAGGTAACCTATGATCATGATATTGTCTGGGCCAATGATTTTAGCAGTGGAGCTGGCCCAAGTTTTATTGCCAGAGCACAAAAGTATTCAATGGACTATCTTGGTGGCGAAGATCCTGATCACATTCTTGGAGATGTAAACTTTGACAGCTTCGTTAATTTACAGGATGGCCTAATGGTATCTGACATGGCTAGTGGATTTGGTTACNCGCCAAACTCTCAAGCAGACTTCAATGGCAATGGNNCAGTTAGCGTTGACGATGCGATTCAGATGATGATTTATATAATGGGTTTCTAACACCTCTATTGATTCTTTATTGTTTCATCTTCCCTTTTTGCAAAATGTATAGAATCATGTTTATTCATACTATGTATCTAAATTTTTCTAAGTCTCTCTTTACCAACTTTTAAATTGAATTTTTCTAAAATTAAAGGTCAAATCATACAGTGGTCTATTCGTCAGGCAATTGATCATTCGAAAAGAACAGTCGTTTTATCAGTTATTGCAACAATCTTGATGGGGTCTGGTATACGTTTCTTGGTTATGGATGATGACATGATGAAGATGTTGCCTAAGAACCTAGAGTCTAGAATATCTTGGGATGAGGTTCAAAATGAGTTCGGGAGTACTGAAATAATTTTTGTTGCTTTTGGTAGTGAAGATTCATCTGCATATAGTGAGTATGCACTAGATAATCTATGGCAACTTTCAGAAAATCTTGAGTTACTTGAATCGGTTCGCGAAGTAACCAATATTAGCACCAGTTCTAAAATTCAACAGCATGACGGATTTATGGAAATTGATGATTTACAGCCTTCAGAAAAACTTACAAGAAATGAGATTGATGAAATAAAGGTATATCTAAATAAGAACCCCAAACTAAAAAGGCGTTTGATAAGCAAGAATGAAAACTATTTAATAACTATGNTTCAGCCTGAATTTGGCTTTGGACTTGATAGATTTAGGAACGATGTTGTTCACGTTGCTGATTCTTTATTAGCTGATTATGAAATACATTATGGTGGGACAGCATACGTAACTGGTTCCGTGCCTCAACTAATACGTGAGGATGTGCAACTACTAATTAAGGCAGGCCTAATTATTATGCTAATCATGTTGCTTGTAAACCTNAGGAGTCTNAANGCAGTAATNATGGTGTTCATTGTAATCATTCCATCACTGATAGCGATGATGGGTTTTATGGGATGGGCATATAAAATAACAGGTTCAAACTGTTTTTTATTTGCTTTGTTGAATACATCAATGCCAATCATACTATTAACCATTGCTAATTCCGATGGTGTTCATGTCATTACAAAATTCTTCCGTGAATTTAGAAGATTAAAAAATGTAAAAACCGCTATTGAGCACACAATGGAATCTCTTTTGATTCCAATATTTTTGACTAGTATTACTACNATCGNTGCATTCTTAACCATGATTAGTTCACCATTGGAGCCTTTGATTGGATANGGTATATGCATGTCNGTTGGNATTGCATGGGCCTGGATACTNAGTTCATTGACACTNCCTGCAATGATCAATATGGTNCCTTGGGATTCAAGAAGCTATTNAATAGCTAAACCTAGNATNCTTGAAAACTTAGCTTCTTTTTTCAGTACAATAGTCACGCGATTCCCAGTCCAAACTTTTTCTATCGGAGTACTTATGGTGGTTTTAGGAGGTATTGGAATACAGAATATTAATGTTGATGTAAATGTTGCNAATTTTTTTAAGCCTGGAACTGAGATAAGAGACAGCATGGATTTTATGGACCGTGAAATGAGTGGCACTATGGACCTTCGAGTAAGAATAGAGGCAGATGTGAAAGACCCTCGTATACTAAATGGGATTGATTCTNTTCAGTCATTTGTCCAAGAGAATGAAAATATTTCTGTTACGTACTCAATTGCGGATGTTGTTAAGCAAATGCACCGAACTGTTATGGATGATAGCCTGAAGTATGAGTCAATTCCATCAACAAGAGAAAAAGTGAACAATTTGTTTACCATGTATTATATGTCTGGCGATCAGGATGGATTATCATCCATGATTGATCAAGACCATGAAACTACCTTAATAACTTCCCTCAGTTCGATAATGAGTACGGAGGATATTTTTTCACTTGTAAGATCAATGACAACATACCTAGAGGAGCACTTCTTTGGTGCTGAAAAAATTAGTATCACCGGAATGATTGTGGTCATACGCGATATGGTATTGATGGTGATTAGGTCTTCATTATTNAGTATTGCAATTTCAGTTGTATTAATTGGCCTTATAACCGCCTTATTTTTTGGAAGGGTATATTGGGGGGCGTTATCAATAATTCCATTGTTCTCAGCTGTGATCTTAAATTTTGGTTTGATGGGGCACTTTAATATCACATTAAATCACATTACAGCGATCCTTTCATCAATTATAATTGGTGTAGGCGTTGATTTTGCCATTCACTATATATCGCAATTCCAGAAACTTTCCAAAATCAAAAGGGAAAAAAATGTAACCAAGGATGTAGTAAAAGATGTTGGATACCCAATTTTGTTGGATGCTGGATCCAATATGGGTTTTGGTGCATTGATATTTTCAGTCTTCTTGCCGGTACAGTATATTGGAGGGCTCATGGTGCTTGCAATGATTTCTACCTCCCTAGGAACCCTTGTTCTACTAGCCTCAGCTACACAAATTTTACCAGATCGCATTTCTAAGGTGAAGACATAATATGAAGAATATCATACCCATGCTTTTTCCAATCTTAGTTTTTTCGCAGTCAGGGCGAGATATTGCAGAGATGATTGAAAATCGTCCTGCTCCTGATGACCTGATTAATCAAACCCTTATGATACTAACTAATTCAAAAGGCAAAACAAGAACTCATAAGATGATATCAAAATCTAAGAATGGTAGTGAAAAGCAAATTATTTGGTTTATGGAGCCGAAGGATGACCGAGGAATTGCATTTTTGAAAATTGAGCATGATAATAAGGATGATGAGATGCGAATGTGGTTACCTGCATTTAAAAAAGTTAGACGNATATCATCAAAGAAGAAAGGTGACTCTTTTATGGGTTCAGATCTAAGCTTTGAAGATTTATCTAATAGGCGGCTAAACAGTAATGACTATAAACGTTTGGAGGATACTAATTTGTTGGGCAGAGATTGTTATGTATTAGAAACCATTCCAAAAAAGGAGTCTCAATCCAATTATGTTAGACATGTATCTTGGATAGATAAAAATCACATGAATATTTTAAAAGAACAATCATTTAATAGAAAAAATAAACTAGAAAAAGAAAAACACTTTAATTATGAAACAAGAGGAGAATACCAATTAATCAAAAAAGTAAACGTTAAAAATTTACTCAAGAAGCATGCTACTGAAATCACATTCTCTGAGATAGTAATTAATTCAGGAATTAGTGATAAACTTTTTCAAGAGATGAGCTTAAGGCGATTGCCACTAGACTAATNAATTTCTTAGAGGTTTACCTTTTTTTAACATATGCTTGATTCGGTCTTGAGTTAATCTCTCACCCGCTAATGAAACAAATGCTTCCCGCTCAATATCGAGAATGTACTGTTCATCTACCTTCTTCGTGAGGCCGGCTTGGTCACCACCGGTCAATACATATGCAAGTTTCTCACCGATTTTTACATCATGGTCAGATATTTTCCCCTGCAGTTTAAAACTTTTGAGTGCCATTGCCATCGCTGTGCGTCCACCAGCTCCTGGCAGTTTAAGGCTGTCATTGTATTTGGGAGGCGAGTATCCATTTACTAGCTCAAGGGCCTTATCCTTTGCTGCCTGAATTAAATAATCACGATTCATGATAATGGTATCATCTTGTTTTAATAGTCCAAGATCCTTTGCCTCATATGCTCCTGTTGCTACTTTTGCAAATCCAATTGTCTCAAAAGCTTTTTGAATTTTTTGGAACGCACCCATCGCTCCTTTATTCTCATNTATTGNATTTAAAATCATTCTAAGATTTCCTCCACCTCCAGGTATTAGACCAACTCCCATTTCAACGAATCCCATGTAGGTTTCTGCTGAAGCTACCCTATGTGCAGCAGGTTGAATAATCTCTGTCCCACCGCCAAGTGTTAATTGAAACGGAGCTGCTACTACTGGCCCTTTAGAGAATCTAATTCGTTGAGTCATGTTTTGGAACGTTTTTACAGCAAAATCTAATGTGTCCCATTGACTGTCCTGACTTAGTTCAAGAAATAGATTAAGATTTGCACCAGCTGAAAAATTAGCACCTTCATGCCCCATGACAACAGCCTGGTATTTTCCTTCATCGATTAGGTCTAATGCATGATTAATCATTTCTACATATGAGCTATCGATTGGATTGAGTCTTGGTTGCAGAATTGAGTGAAATTCGACATTTAAAATTCCGTCGCCTATGTCATTTACACTCGCGCTTAAATCTCGTTTTAAGGTATGCCCACCGCTCTTGTGTAGTGCAAGGTTAAAAATTTGGGGATTTTGATCAATTGTAACAGCGCTGTTTCCTTTTGGAGACCAATAGGTTTTGACNCCACTATCAATTNAATAAAAGGATTCCCTGCCGAGANTAAGCATTTCTNTTACCCATTCAGGTATCTNTTTTCCTTCTGNACGCATACGATTGGTTGACTTTTGAACGCCAATCATGTCCCACATTTCAAACGGACCAGCATCCCATCCAAAACCCCATTTCATGGCGTTATCAATGTTAACAATATCANCAGAGATTTCTGGAATCCGGTTGGCACTGTATATAAGTGTTTGAGAGGTTAACTCCCAAAAGTACTTGCTCCCAGAGTCCTCACCATCGCAAAGCGAAATAATTCTTTCGCTTAATCTTTGCTTATCTTTAGCAACTCTAAAACAGTCAAATCTTACAAGATCTTGCTCTGAATATTCTCCAGTTTTAAGATCAACGGAATGAATTGTGCGATCTTCATTTTTTTTGTAAAACCCAGATCCAGTTTTTTTCCCTAGGCGATTAGAACCGATAAGATTATCTAATATCTCAGGTATTTTAAAAAGCTCTCTTGATTCATCATCAACGGNTTTTTCATATGTTGTNAGNGATACGTTTTTCAAAATATCAAGACCNACAACATCNGCAGTTCGAAAGGTAGCACTTTTTGGTCTTCCAGANATTAGGCCTGTTAACTTATCAACNTCTTCAACCTTTAGGCCATGTTCAAGAGCAAGGTTTATTGCCGTCATCATTCCAAAGATACCTATGCGATTTCCAATAAAATTAGGTGTGTCTTTAGCATGAACAATTCCTTTACCNAGNACATATTCTCCAAATNCAGCCATTCTTTTGTAGGTATCNTCAGTAGTGTNTTCACCTCTAACAAGTTCNAGAAGTTGCATNTANCTGGGAGGATTAAAGAAATGGGTTATCATAAATCGTTTTTTTACNTCAATAGGAAGNTTTTCGGCTAGATCTGATAATGGAATTCCAGAGGTATTAGAAGTAAGGATTGCCGTNTCTTTTAAATGTGGCAAGAGATTTGAATATAACTTTTCTTTTATGTCTAATCTTTCGACTACGGCTTCTAAAACCCAGTCAGTTTCAGAGATTTTTTCAAGATCTTCATCATAATTACACGTAGACACAAGTTCAATATTATCTGCTTTGTAAAGTGGAGCGGGTTTTAATGATGTCAGGGTCTTTTTTCCTTTTTCTGCAAGCTCTTGGTCCATGTCAAATAGCAGAGATGGAATACCAGCATTTGCCAAATGTCCAGCAATCTGAGCCCCCATTGTTCCTGCTCCAAGTACCGCAACTTTTTTTATATTCTTCTCCATTTGCTAGTCCCTTTCCAGGATAGTAGCGATTCCTTGTCCCGTACCTATACACATGGTCGCNAGTCCATTCCTTGAATTTTTTTGTTCCATTACATTCAAAAGTGTGGTGATAATTCTTGCTCCAGAGCAACCCAGAGGATGACCAAGCGCTATTGCTCCTCCATTTAGATTTATTTTGCTAGCATCCCATCCTCCTTTTTTTATTACGTAAAGTGCCTGAGCTGAGAAGGCCTCATTTAGCTCAATCACATCAATGTCATTCATTGTCATCTCTAGACTCTTCAGAACATTTTCGGTAGCAGGGAGGGGTCCCATTCCCATTCTTCTCCAATCCACTCCAACGATGGAACGTCCCTTTATTGTTGCTTTTATTTGAATAGAATTTTTTTCTGCATAGGTTCTACTGGTAATCAGTATTGCGGAAGCACCAATGGAAACAGGACTGGATGTTGCAGCAGTTATGGTACCATTTTCCATGAATGCAGGGCTGAGGCTTTTGATTTTTTCAAGGTCTGGCACTCTAGGGCCCTCATCCCTATCAATTATGCACTCGCCGTACATATCAGTTGGAATAACCTCATCATCAAATCGACCGTTTTCCCAAGCGTCCAATGCTTTTTCATGCGATTTGATTGCAAACTCTTCCTGCTCATCTCTGGAAATGGATCCCTCACGCGCAAGAATTTCTGCTGTCTCTCCCATTCCGATATAGTATTCTTGCTCAGCAAGTTCAGGATGGAAATCTGGATTAAATCCGCCCATTGGAACAGAGAACATGTCTTCAATCCCTACAGCGATTCCCATTTCAATGTCACCCGTTTCAATTCTTGAACTAATTTGATGTACGGCATCCATGGATGAGCCACAAAAACGGTTTACAACAGAGCCGCCTACGGTTTCTGGAAGTCCAGAAAGAATGGCAACACCTTTTGCCATTAGCATGCCCTGAGGCCCTTCAGGGAATGCACATCCAAGGACCAAGTCATTAACATGGCTTTGCTCTACATTAATCTTTTCCAATAGACCGCGAACTACTTGAGATGCTAAATCATCTGGTCGAATGCCTACCATCTTACCATTCTTTATACCAATTGGAGACCTTTTAGCTCCAATTATAACTGACTCAATCATTACTTTTCCTTAATCTATTTTTATAAATTGATTCGATTCCACCTTTAAAATGGATACTCCTTTTTGGCAAGTACATATTCAGCGAGCTCCCTTTTTAGGCCTATTGTATCCGTGCTTAATTGCATCTTATCCTGTAGTGAATTGACATTGGTCAATATCTCTGCTGGAATGTTGCTCGGAAAGATTCGATTGAGACACTTAAAAGCAAATTTGCTCAGATCCAACAATGACTCTGTAACATGGATCCTAGCAATATGGGCCATGAAATTTGAATTTTTCAATTGAGGCATCTGTTTTGCTCTGCAGATAACTGATTCTGTAGTGTAGAGTAAGGAGAACATATCTGCCAGAGTTTCGCTGAGCTGCTGTTCATGTTTCAGGTCCTGTCCAAATTGACAAAGTGCCTCATGAAAAATTAATACTACCATTACTTTTGCAGCTTCAATTCCAAGTATGTATTCTGAAAACAGTTCCCTTGGATCAGCGATTTTAGAAATAATATCCTCTTTAGTTTGTATGATATCCCTCAATGATATTTCTTCCATCAAAACATTTTTCATTAGGTATCCAGTGATAATGGATCTATTAATTTCATTGGTGCCTTCCCATATCCTGTTGATGCGATCATCCCTGTAGGCCATTGCAATTGGGTATTCCTCAATGAATCCATATCCACCAAATATTTGTAAACAATTATCTACTATCATGGATGAAGTCTCGCTGCCATATACCTTTGCCATCGATGCCTCTATTGCGAATTGCTCCATCGCCTCTCCCATTCTAATGTAGTATTTGGGATCATTCTTATCTAAAGAATCAATAGCATCTTGGATCATTCCAACCGTTCTATAAAGCATTGTGTCTGCAACATAAATACGTATTGTCATATTCGCAATCTTTCCCAGAATAGAATCAAACCTAGCAATTGGTTGTCCGAATTGTCTTCTATCAAGTGAATAACGAATGGACTGCTTAATAGCCTGCTTGGAACCACCAACACTGGCAGATCCTAGTTTATATCTCCCTATATTCAAGGCATTAAACGCAATCGTAGCACCCTTTCCAACTTCGTAAAGTAGATTTTCAACTGGAACCTTTGCATCTTTAAATTTTATTGAAGTGGTTGAGGAGCCCTTCATGCCTAACTTTTTTTCCTCATTTCCTATTGAAAGGCCTTCAGTATTTCTATCAACAATAAATCCTGAAAACTTATTTCCTTCCACCTGTGCTAGAATAGTGTAGATGTCGGCCCATCCACCGTTACTGACAAACTGTTTTTCTCCATTTAAGATATAATGCCTTTTATCTTCGGATAGAAATGCAGTTGTTTTTGCAGAAAGGGCGTCAGAGCCTGATGATGGTTCCGTAAGTCCATAAGCAGCTATCCATTCTCCAGAGTTTAGTTTTGGCAGATACTTTTTCTTCTGTTCTTCTGTGCCAAAGAAAACTATGCCTAGGCTTCCGATTCCTGTCTGAACACCAAAGGTGCATCCAAAAGAAGCAGAGCCACCCCAACTTACTCCCTCAGTTATTAAACAGGCCGTGATTTTATCTAAGTTAGTTCCACCATATTCTTCAGGCGTATCTACACCTATGAGTCCAAGCTCACCCATTTTCATAAGGATAGAACGACTAAGATCTTCACTTAACTCTTCAATATCTTTAACCTGAGGTAGAATAGTGTCTTCAGCAAAATCAAATACCATTTTTTCAATTTGTCGATGTTCATCTGTGAATGTTTCACGAGAAAATATGGTATGCTGTGCAGTTGGTGACAGCAGCCACTGTCCACCCCTTTTAATTTTTTGTTTATTGTTCATTTAAGCTTATGATTAGGATCAATGTGGATTTAATGGTTATGATTGTGATTTAAGCATAATTCAATAAAGTCAAATAGGTTTCTCCTGTCAAATATATGGTTCTAGATTTATCTTTTTAAGCAAAAAATAACTTGTGATTCCTTTTTTAGTTGACAGAGCTATTATCAGCTAACTATATTTGATAATGAGAATTAGTCTCATTAACAATTATATATGTACTCCAGGGGCTCCTAATACCCTTTGTTCCTTGTTCCGAATTCAAAGGTTTCTTATACCAAAATAAAGTATGGAGCCCCAAAAAGTTGCATTATACTTTTAGAAAAAACGATTGGATAAACTTTCATAACATCTACTTGATTCCAAATTGTGCACATAAACCGATTATATTCAGATAAAATTTTGGTTTGATCAAAAGATACCGGAAATAAGATCACCTATAAAGGAATTATTAAAAATGAAAAGAATAAATATAACTTGGTTAACCACTATATTAATATATAATTTAGGTTATTCATCTCAATTTACAGGGAAAGTCATTGACAGTAAAACAGGTATGCCCATTGTTGAAGCAAATATTAGCTTTGATAATTCTAGTGGTATGGGTACCACAACAGATGAGAGTGGCATATTTTCTACAGACGCTTCTGAAAATTCAGTAAGAGCAATTATAAGCGCTATTGGTTACAAAGATCAATCTCATGTAATCGATATGAGATCCTCAGATTTATTGATATTTAAGCTTGAACAAAGCACAATTGAACTATCTCCAATTCAAGTCATAGCTAACAATTCTAGATTAGTTGGAAGTGCCCAAAACTTCTACCGTCTTCCTGGGTCTGTTGGGCTTATATCTAAATCAGAAGTGAAAGAGTTTAATGATCTTGATATCAATAAAATTATTAGTCAAGTACCCGGAGTCTATACTCAAGAGGAAGATGGTTATGGTTTGAGACCCAATATAGGAATGCGAGGAACTGGTCTAGAGAGATCTGCTAAAATAAATATGATGGAAGATGGTGTCCCTATTTCTCCAGCTCCATATTCTTCACCTGCAGCATATTATTCACCTACGGCAGGAAGAATGGAATCCTTTGAAATAAGAAAAGGTTCTAGCCAAATAAAGTATGGGCCTCATTCAACTGGTGGAGCAATCAACTATGTATCAGCATCCATTCCACAAAAATTAGATTTTAGTGGAGCAATTTCTTTGGGGCAGTATGCCCATCGTCTAGCACAATTTAAAACAGGTATATCCTCTAAGAACATTGGCATACTTTTTCAAACCCATTTAGATGATGTGGGAGGATTTAAAGAGATTGATGGAGGAGGTGAAACAGGATATGATAAAAAAGATTTTCTCTTTAAGGCTAGACTAAATAATCATTCTGAAGTTGCGGCAATAGAACTTAAAATTAGTCGAACAGAAGAGTTAAGTCATGAGACATACTTAGGGTTAACCTTTTCAGATTTTAGTGAAAACCCAATACGAAGATACAGTGCTTCAAAAAATGATAAAATGGAAGCTAACCATGATCAAATCACCCTTACTGGTGTATTTAAAGTATCGTCTAATACTGATCTTACCTCTACGGTTTATAATAATGACTTTCATCGAAATTGGTACAAGTTAAATAAGGTAGACGGATTTAGTATTGGTTCAATTTTGGATCAAAATGAGGGTACTGAATCCGCCTTAGCATTATTGTCTGCTCAAAATTCAGATGATAATACATATGATATTAAAGCGAACAATCGCATTTATAACTCAAATGGAATCCAAACTGTTTTAAGATCAAAATTTTCATTTTTTAAAGCTAATCATAACCTTATGGCCGGTTTTAGACATCATTCTGATGAGATGGATCGATATCAATGGTCGGACCTTTACAAAATGCAAGATGGATCATTAATGATGACTACTGCTGGAGTAAGGGGAGAAGGGAACAAAAACAATAGACTTTATTCAGCTAATGCAAATTCAATTTTCATTGAAGATGAAATCCAAATAGATAATCTAAGTGTTACGATTGGTTTGAGACAGGAGGCTATTTCACTTCAAAGGAATGATTGGGGAGAGGATTTAGACCGAGATTCTATTGCAACATCTATCAAGAAAGCGTCTATTGATGTTTTTGTACCTGGTTTGGGGATTTCTTATCAATTTCTAAATGGATTGCAAGTTTTCTCTGGAATTCATAATGGATTTTCGCCTCCAGGACCCGGAATCGATGATGATGATGATATTTTACCAGAGGAGAGTATAAACTTTGAAATCGGTGGTAGGTTCAATAGAGGATTCCAAAATCTTGAAGTCATCTCATTTTATAATGACTATAAAAATTTGCTTGGAGAAGATACTGAAGCAGCAGGATCAGGAACCTATGCACAATTCAATGGAGGAAAAGTTTTGATAAAGGGTTTGGAATTATCCTATACTAATTTATTAAAGTTTAATAGATACCTTTTCCCAATATCACTTAGTTACACACATACTGATGCAAGGTTTAAAAATAATTTTGATAGTGAGTTTGATCCTTGGGGGAATGTTAGTATAGATGATGAATTACCCTATATACCTAAAAATATGTTGCAAGTTAAACTTGGGTTGAAAAAAGATAAAATCAGGTCATACGTTCGTTACAAGTATTCCGATGCAACTCGTGTAGTTGCCGGTCAAGAAAAACTAAATGTTTTGAATAGTACTGATCAACAGAATATTTTTGATTTTGTAACAAGATATCAATTAAACCAAAATATTTCAATCGACTTAAAGATCAATAATATTTTGGATAGTAAAGCAGTTGTTTCCTTAAGACCTGCAGGATATAGGCCAACGATGCCTAGGCAAATAATAACCTCAATAATTTTTGACTTTTGATTTAATTTAAAATTTTACTTAAATAAAAAAGTATTTATAATGTATAGAGATAGTAAAAATTTATTTTTTTATTGTGGGAGTATTTTTTCCTACGTTTTTGGCGACCAATAATTAATATTTCCCTTTAGTACAATTAAAGTTTACCAATTTGCTTTTACAAGTTATGATGTGCCATATAATAAATTGGACGACATAATAATGTTTATCCAACCCTCAAATTTGGTAAGAAGGAAAATACTAGAAAACTTGTAAGCTTTCTTCAATTATTCAGTAATCAAAAGCTTACAGGAAGAAATATGAATTTTGATTATTTACACGCTCTGAAAATCATGGAGAGAGCAAAACATCTCATAAAAACATTCGATTTTTAATTGAATCTAAACAGCGATTGTTTTGCTTTGCTCTTTGGAGCTTGTCATGACTTTATCAGCTTTCCATACCATCGATAGTGAGTATAGCAAATGATTAATGTCATCCTCGGTGTGCTTTGGTGTAATAGTTATTCTCAGTCTGGCACTACCTTTTGGAACGGTTGGATAAAATATTGGCTGAATGTAAATGTTATGGTCCTCAAGAAGTCTTCTTGAAAATGATTTGGCTCTATCGGTACTATAAGCGAGTAATGGTATGATGTGGCTATCACTATTAACAAACGGTATGCCTTTTTCTAAAAGTTTTCTTCTTATTAGACTAGCTTTTTCAAAAATATCATTTCTCTTTTTATCAAGGTTTTCAACAATTGAAATACTTTTTGACGAAGCTGCCGCGATAGAAGGCATCATTGATGTAGTAAAAATAAAACCAGAGGCAAAAGACTTTATAAAATCAATCATTATCTCGTCACCTACAATATAACCGCCTATTTGTCCAAAGCCTTTAGCAAGGGTTCCATTAATGATATCTATTTCATCCGAGACTCCGTTCTTATAGGCAACGCCCCTTCCCCCTTCTCCGTATAATCCTACTGCATGAACCTCGTCTAAATAGGTTAAAGCACCATATTTTTTTGCTAATCTAACATAGTCTGATACATTTGTTTCAGTTCCATCCATAGAATAGAGTGATTCAAAAACAATTATTTTTGGTCTGTCTTTATCAGTCGTTTTAAGTAATTCTTCTAGATGATCAAGATCATTATGCCTAAAAATTGAACAATCTGCCTTAGAGTTTTTAATACCTTCTATAAGTGAAGCATGATTTAATTGATCTGAAAATACTTTTATTCCGCTCATGCGCTTGCAAAGC
>FUFK010044631.1_pt1 | contig 31182 bp, 39 predicted proteins | sample 1021851 | NCBI WGS metagenome assembly FUFK01 (sample SAMEA51879418, study PRJEB19060) | metagenome | reverse complement strand
AATGACGTTGGTCTTGGATACATTACACTTGGTCAATCTGCTTTGACACTATCAGGAGGTGAGGCTCAAAGAATTAAACTTGCAAAAGAATTGTCAAAAAGAAGCACTGGTAAAACACTTTTCGTGTTGGATGAACCTACAACTGGATTACATTTTGCAGACATAGAACTTCTATTAGAGGTTCTTGGTCGATTAAAAGAACAAGGTAATACTGTAGTTGTGATTGAGCATAATCTTGATGTTGTTAAAACAGCAGACTGGATTATTGATCTTGGTCCAGAAGGGGGTTCTGATGGAGGTGAAATTGTTGCAGAAGGAACACCTGAGGATGTTGCTAAAGTCAAAAANTCTTTTACTGGTAAGTTTTTAAAAGATGTTTTGAGTTAAGCNGCTGTNTCCTCTTCCTTCAACTCTGGCTCAGTNGACTCTAGTTCNTCTTCAAGTTTTCTGTCCACAAGTTCGATATATGCCATATCAGCTTTATCTCCTGGCCTGAATCCAGCTTTTATTATGCGAGTNTAACCACCTTTACGATCTTTTGAGTTTACTGAAACTTCAGTAAAAAGCTTTGCAACAGCAGAATCAGATCTAAGTTTATTAAATACATGTCTTCTATTTGCAACTGTATCATTTTTCCCAATGGTTATTAGTGGCTCTATAAATCTTCTAAGCTCTTTTGCTTTTGGAAGAGTCGTCTTAATGATATCCCTCTCAATCAAAGCAATAGCAAGATTCTTGAATAAGGCTTTTCTNTGAGCTGAGTTTCTATTTAATTTTCTTCCAGATTTTTTATGTCTCATTTTTTTATCCTACTGGAGGCCAGTCTTCAACATTCATACCAAGCGATAAATCTTTAGAAGCTAAAACATCTTTAATTTCATTTAAAGATTTCTTACCTAGATTTGGAGTTTTTAATAAATCAAACTCAGATCTATGAATTAGGTCGCCTATAAGAAAAATACTCTCTGCTTTGAGACAATTAGTAGATCTTACTGTTAGCTCAAGCTCTTCAATCGATCTTAATAAGATTGGATCAAAGTCATTTTGATCTTTTTTAGCCTCTTGTTCAGCTATNGCATCNAGATCAACAAACGCACCAAGCTGCTGTTGCAGAATTGTTGCAGAGTGTTCTATTGCCATCTTTGGATCTAATGTGCCGTCAGTTTCAAGCTCTAAAACTAATTTATCTAAGTCAGTTCTTTTTCCAGATCTTGCGTTATCAACTGTGTAAGAAACTCTTCTAACAGGACTATATGATGCGTCTACTTTAAGAGCTCCAACTACCCTATCTTCGTCTTCTCTCAAGTCAGCTGGCTCATAACCTCTTCCATTTCTAACAGTTAAAGTCATTTTGAGATTAACCTTATCAACAATGGTTGCGATATGAAAATCTTGATTAACAAGCTCTACATTTCCAGGAACATCAAAAGATGAAGCTAATACATCACAAGGACCTTTTACATCCAATGTTACTTCAGCCGAGTCTCCTTCAATTAGGTTTATTGGCATGTCTTTAATATTTAATAGAATATCTATTACATCCTCTCTTACTCCTTCAATGGTGCTATATTCATGAGATATTCCATCGATTGCGACATCTGTCACAGCAGCACCAGGCATTGAGGAAAGTAATATTCTTCTTAGAGCATTTCCAAGTGTATGTCCAAAACCTCTTTCCAATGGCTCAAGTGTTACCTTTGATAATGTTGGTGAGACATCATCAACCTGAATTTCGGTTGGTACTAATAGATCTATTACTGATGTTTGCATAATTTTCTCCGCCTTTATACTTTTATTTTGAGTAAAGCTCAACAATAAGATTTTCGTTAATTTCTGTACTTAGGTCAGTCCTATCAGGAACTGATTTAAATACCCCTTTAAAATTTTTTTCATCTACCTCTAACCAGTCACATTCTTCCCTTGTAGCAGCAATCTTCAGAGCTGCTGCAATTCTTAAGTGACCTCTTTTTGATTCTCTAACTTCAATTTCATNTCCAGGTTGAACCTGATATGAAGGTATGTTCACAACCTTTCCATTAACCATAAATGCTTTGTGAGATACCATTTGACGAGCTTCAGCTCTTGTTGAACCAAAACCCATTCTATAAACAACATTGTCTAATCTTTTTTCTAAAAGAGATAAAAGATTTTCCCCAGTATTTCCTTTTGAGGAAGCAGCCTTTTTATAATAATTTCTGAATTGTTTTTCTAAAATTCCATACATTCTTCTAACTTTCTGCTTTTCTCTTAATTGGAGTCCATAATCTGACAACCTTCCCCTTCTAGCTCCATGAACACCAGGAAGTGTATCCATGTTGCACTTAGATTCAATTGCTCTAACTCCACTTTTTAGTAACAGGTCTGTACCCTCTCTTCGCGAAAGTCTTAGTGATGGTCCTCTATATCTAGCCATTTATTTCTCCGTTATACTCTTCTTTTTTTAGATGGTCTGCATCCATTATGAGGAAGTGGTGTTACATCAGTTATGCTTTTTATTTTTAAACCACATGCATTAAGTGATCTAATAGCAGACTCCCTTCCACCACCTGGTCCTTTTACTTTTACATCAAGATTTATCATTCCAAACTCTTTAGCCGCATTGCCAGCTTTATCAGCAGCAATCTGAGCCGCAAACGGAGTACTCTTTCTTGAACCCTTAAAACCTGATCCTCCCGAAGTTGCCCAACAAATTGTGTTACCTTGTTTATCAGTAATAGTAACAATAGTATTGTTAAAGGAGGAATGAATGTGAGCCACTCCGTCAGTCACAACCTTTTTATTCTTCTTTCCTTTTGCTGCCATAATTATCCTCTCATTGGTTTTTTAGGACCTTTTCTAGTTCTTGCATTATTTTTTGTATTCTGTCCTCTAGTAGGAAGCTTTCTTCTATGTCTAATACCTCTGTAACTTGCTAAATCTTGTAATCTCTTAATATTAGTACTTATATTTCTTCTAAGATCTCCCTCAACAACATAATTACCAATTGCATTTCTTATGTTTTCAATTTCTTCTTCACTAAGGTCTGAAATTTTTCTTGTGTAATCTATCTTAAGATCAACACAGATGTTTTGAGCTGTTTTTCTGCCTATTCCAAAGATATGAGTAAGAGAAATTTCAATATGTTTATTCTCTGGTACATTAACTCCTGCGATCCTTGCCATAATTATCCTTGCCTCTGTTTATGTTTTTGATCTGTCTTGCAAATTACATATAGAACACCATTTCTCCTTACAATTTTGCAATTTCGACAAATTTTCTTTACTGATGCTTTTACTTTCATATTACCTTCTATAATTTTTTAAATTTGCTTTTTTCATTAACGAAGCATACTGGGAGGACATCATGTGAGACTGAACTTGTGACATGAAATCCATAAGCACTACAACAATAATCAACACCGAAGTGCCCCCAATAGAAATTGTTGGTGATATTCCAGCAAAATTAATTAGAGCAAGCGGAAGTAAGCAAATTAATGTTAAATAGATAGCTCCAAAAACAGTCAACCTTGCTAAAACTGAATCAATGTAGCTTGCTGTTTGTTCACCTGGCCTAATCCCAGCTATGTAAGCACCTGAACGCTTTAAGTTATCTGACACGTCTTTAGTATTAAACGTAAGAGCTAACCAAATGAAACAAAAGCTAATTATTAAGCCTGCGAACACTAATATATAAAGTGGTTGACCTGGATTAAGAGCTAATGAAAAACTTTGCAAAAAACTTAAGGATTCATATTCTCCAAACCATGTAGATAAAGACGCAGGGAAAAGTAAAAAAGTACTTGCAAAAATTGCAGGTATAACACCAGCCATGTTGACTTTAAATGGTAAATGACTTGCCTGAGCTTGCATCAGTCTTCTTCCTTGTTGTCTTTGTGCATAGTTAACGGTTATTCTTCTTTGACCCCTCTCAATAAATACAACTACTGCAATAACTGCCATTGACAACAAGCCTATGCCAATTAAAAGAAGTATGCTTAAGTCACCTTGTCTTGATTGTTCTAAAGCTTGTCCAATAGCCCCAGGTATTCCAGTTAAAATGCTAGTAGCAATAATTATAGAAATTCCATTTCCTATACCTCTCTCAGAGACTTGCTCACCTAACCACATTAAAAACATAGTTCCTGCAACAACTGAGAAAACTGCAGAAACAAAAAATGCTGTTCCTGGAACATATGCAAGACCACTTGCTGAAAGAGTGACTGCTAGTGCAGATGCCTGAATTAAAGCTAAGACGGCTGTACCATACCTTGTATATTGGGTGATTTTATTTCTACCGGCCTGTCCATCTTTTTTGAGCTCAATCAAATATGGAATTGAATTTGAAAAAAGTTGCATAATAATTGCAGAAGAAATGTAGGGGACTACGTTTAGTGCAAATATACTCATTCTCTCTAAGGCACCACCTGANAACAAATTAAACATTTCAATTATTGTTCCTTGATTTTGCTGAAAAAGTGAAGCCAATCTGTCTGGATCAATTCCTGGTATAGGTATATGCGATCCAATTCTATATACAAGAATAGCAAAGAAAACAAATCGTAATCTTTTCCAAAGATCGCTCATGTTACCTTGATCAGCCATTTTTAATCATTATCCTCACTATTTGATTTATCTTTTGTGTCTTTATTATTTTTCTTTTCCAAATCAACTACTTTTCCACCTGCATTTTCAATAGCTTGTTTAGCCCCCTTAGTAAGAGAAATTCCTTCAACAATAATTTTCGAATCAACTTCTGTGTTACCAAATATTTTTACTTTTTTAACAGATTTAGTTATTAATTTTTTTTCCTTTAGAGTCTCTAGGTTCACAACTTTCATTCCGTTTATATTTTTAATATTAACTTCTTTGAAATTGTTATTAACTCTAGAAGAGAATCCAAACTTCGGGAGTCTCATCTGAAGTGGCATTTGTCCACCCTCAAACCCTTGTCTAATATTGCCGCCTGATCTTGATTTTTGACCTTTATGACCTCTTCCGGCAGTTTTTCCAGTGCCAGAACCAATCCCTCTTCCAACTCTTTTTCTATTTTTAGAAGTACCAATGCTTGAAAGCGAATTCAAGGTCATTGTAGTTTTTGTTTCTTTAGTCATTTTAATCTTCCGTTATTTCTAACATATCTGAAATTTTATTAATCATCCCTCTATTACTTGGGGTATCTAAAACTGTTACAGTTTGATTAAGTTTTTTAAATCCTAAACCTTTGATGCAAAGTTTATGGTTCTCCATTCTTCCAATACCACTTTTAACTAATTTAATGCTGATTGTCTTATCTTTACTCATGATATTTCTTCAACTTTTTTACCCCTTCGAGCAGCTACAGTCTCGGGGGATTCCATTGCACTTAAAGCATTAATAGTCGCTCTGACAACATTCACAGGATTTGTAGATCCGTAACATTTAGCCAAAACATTTTGAACGCCTGCTAATTCAAGAACAGCTCTCATAGCTCCTCCAGCAATAATTCCAGTACCTTCAGAAGCAGGTTGCATGTATACGTTAGCTGATCCATGTTTTGCTTTTATTGGATACCATAATGTTGTGTTATTTAATTCAACCTCAACCATGCTTCTTCTGGCATTTTCCATTGCTTTTTGAATTGCAATTGGAACTTCTTTAGCTTTGCCTCTTCCAAAACCAACTCTTCCGTTACCATCTCCAACTACGGTTAGCGCTGTAAATCCAAAAATTCTTCCACCTTTAACAACTTTAGCAACTCTATTAACTTGAACTAACTTTTCTTCAAGAGCGTCCACTTGCTGAGTGTTCATTGCATTTTCTTGATTCATATATTAAAACTCCAATCCTGCTTCTCTTGCAGAGTCCGCTAATGCTTTGATGCGACCATGATATTTATAACCTGATCTATCAAAAACAACTTTTTTAATTCCACTTTCTAGCGCTCTTTCAGCTACTTTTTTACCAACTTCAACTGCTGCATCAAGATTATTAGATTTAGCATCTATATCTTTCTCCGCAGTGGAAGCTGAAACAATTACTTTAGATCCAAGATTATCAAACACTTGTGCATAAAAATGTCTTGAAGACCTGAACACAGTTAATCTGGGAGATTCTTGATCTTTTATGTTAGCTCTAGTTTTCTTTGCTCTTCTCAATCTTGATGTATTTTTAATATTCATTACGCAGCTCCTGCACCAGCAGCTTTCTTAGCTTCTTTTCTCTTAACCTGTTCATCAGCATATCTAACACCCTTGCCCTTATATGGCTCTGGGGGTCTAAATGCTCTTATTTCTGCGGCAGCTTGGCCCAAAATTTGTTTATTGTGGCTTTTTAATACAACCTCTGTTTGAGACGGAGTCTCAACATCTACTTCTTCTGGCAGTTGATATTTTATAGGATGAGAAAAACCTAGAGTTAATTCTAATAATTTACCTGAGGCTTTTGCTCTGTAACCAACACCTTTAAGTTCTAACTTCTTTTCAAATCCTTCTGAGACACCAATAATCATATTATTTACAAGGGATCTAGTTGTTCCGGCTAAAGCTACAGATTGTTGATTAGCTTCATCATATTTAACATTGATAACATTTTCCTGCACCTCAATAGATACGGATTCAGGTAAAGAAAATTCAAGTTCTCCTTTGCTTCCTTTGACCTTAACAATATTCTCATTCATGCTAAATTCAACATTATCAGGAATATTAATTGGACTTTTTGCTACTCTTGACATTAAAAAACCTCACACAAAATTTCACCACCAACATTTTTAGCCTTGGCATCTCTGTCAGTCATTAAGCCTTGATTTGTTGACACTATAAATGAACCTAATCCACCTTTGACCGAATCTAAGTCTGAAGCACTAGAATATTTTCTTAAACTTGGCTTACTCACCCTTTTGAGTTCTTTGATAACTGGCGATTCATTGAAGTATTTAAGTCCAACCTCTATTATTGGTTTGTTATTTTCTTCAGACTTATCACAAGATTTTAGGTAGCCCTCATCAACCAAAACATTTACTAATTCAAATTTTAGTTTTGAGTATGGAATATTCACCTGATCTTTGCCTCGCATAAGACCATTTCTAATCCTTGTTAAACAATCTGATATTGGATCTTGAAAACTCATAATATTACCAACTTGATTTTACTAATCCAGGTATGTCACCTCTCATAGCAGCTTCTCTTAATTTAATTCGACTTAGGCCAAACTTTCTGTAAACAGCATGTGGCCTCCCTGTAACTTGACATCTTCTTACAACTCTTGATGGGCTAGCATTCCTTGGAAGCTTCTGAAATTTAATCCTAGCTTCATACCTTTCCTCAATAGTTAAAGATTGATCATTCATCATTTTCTTTAGTGCAGCTCTCTTTTCAGCAAATCTTTCAACTGTTTTAATTCTTTTGACTTCTCTTGCTATCATTGATTTTTTTGCCATATTTTGTACCTATTGTTTAAAAGGAAAATCAAGAGCTTTAAGTAATGCCTTAGCATGCTCAGTTGATTTAGCCGAAGTATTNATACAAACATCCATACCTCTAATGTTGTCTATATTGTCATAATTTATTTCAGGAAAAATAATCTGCTCTTTTATGCCAAAACTATAATTCCCTTGTTGATCAAAGGACTTTGGATTGAGTCCTCTAAAGTCTCTTTCCCTTGGAATCGCAATATTNATAAGCCTTTCAATNAAGTCATACATTTTATTGNCTCTTAATGTAACCTTGCATCCAAGTGGCCAGCCTTCTCTAATCTTAAAACTTGCAACAGACTGTCTNGCTTTGGTTACAACCGGTTTTTGTCCAGCAATAACAGTGAGGTTTTCTAAAGCAGATTCAAGATGTTTTTTATCATTTGCAGCTTCTCCAACTCCCATATTGATAACAACTTTTGTGAGTTTAGGAACTGCCATAATATTATCTATTCCAAGCTCTTCTTTTAAAGCTGGTCTTAGCTCATTGTTATATTTTTCTTTTAAATTAGCCATTATTTGATTTCAACTCCATCTGACTTATAAAGTCTTATTTTTTTGCCATCTTTATTAGTAGAGTAAGAAATTTTATCTTTTGATTTACTCTTTGGATTCCATATTGCTAAATTTGATAAAGATATTGCAGCCTCTTGTTCAACTACACCACCAGTGACGCCCATTTCTGGATTTGGTTTAGTATGTTTCTTAACCATATTGATACCAGTTACTATTGCTTTATTCTTGTTTCTAACAATTTCTCTAAGAGTTCCTTTCTTACCAATATCTTTACCAGCAATTACAATTACTTCATCTCCNGATCTTAATTTTGTTGGTATTAAATTCTTGCTCATCTTACAAAACCTCAGGTGCAAGCGATAATATTTTCATATGCTTACCATCTCTTAATTCTCTTGTTACAGGTCCAAATACTCTTGTCCCAATTGGGGCTTTCTGAGCATTAATAAGAACTGCTGCATTTTCATCAAACTTTATAAGAGAGCCATCACGCCTTCTCACACCCTTTTTTGATCTAACAATAAGTGCATCAACAACTTGCCCCTTCTTAACCTTTCCAGTAGGGATTGCCTCACGAACTGCAACTTTTATAACATCGCCAATATTTGCGTATCTTCTTTTTGATCCGCCTAATACCTTTATACACATAACACTTCGTGCACCGCTATTATCCGCGATTTTTAATAGTGATTGCATTTGAATCATTATTTATCCTCCGCAGTTTGGGGCATTTCATCAGATACTAATACCCAAGTTTTTGTTTTTGAAATAGGTCTGCATTCTTTTACTGAGACAATGTCTCCTATTGAAGCTGAATTGTTTTCATCATGAGCATGAACCTTGCTAGCTCTCTTAACGACTTTTCCATATAAAGGATGTTTTACTTTTCTTTCAATTTTGACTGTAATAGTCTTATCAGCTTTATTGCTGGTAACTACTCCAGTTAAAATTCTTGGATTAGTTGATTTCATTATTTTTCATCCTTCAATTTCATTTCATTAATAAGTGTCTTAATAACAGCAATTTTTTTTCTTACTTTTACTAAATCACTGACTTCATTAAGTTGGCCCGTTTTATGTTTTATCCTTAAACCAAATTGTGTTTCTCTTGCAGACATAAGCTCAGCACTCAACTGTTCAACACTTTTTTTTCTTAAATCTGCTAATTCTTTATTCATTTATAGATCCTTCTTTATAAAATGAGTCTTAATTGGTAATTTTGCTGATGCAAGTCTAAATGCTTCTCTGGCAAGTTCTTCTTCAACTCCTGCCATTTCAAACATTATTTTTCCAGGCTGAACAAGCGCTACCCAATATTCAACGTTACCCTTACCTTTTCCCATTCTTACTTCTAAAGGTTTTTTTGTAATTGGCTTATCTGGAAAAATTCTTATCCATATATTTCCGCCTCTTTTAATGTATCTAGTCATTGCTCTTCTAGCAGCTTCGATTTGTCTAGCAGTAATTCTTCCTCTGCCAGAAGCAACCAATCCAAATCTACCAAATGCAATAGTATTTCCATTTTGTGCAAGACCACGGTTGCGACCTTTATGCATCTTTCGAAATTTTGTTTGTTTTGGTTGTAGCATTTTACTTAACTAGCTCCCTGGTCATTCTTGTATGGATCTTCAGTAATTTCTCCTCTGTAAACCCAAACTTTTACACCAATAATTCCATAAGTTGTTAGAGCTTCAGCTGTTCCGTAATCTATGTCAGCCCTAAGAGTATGAAGAGGAACTCTTCCTTCTCTATACCACTCTGTTCTAGCAATTTCAGCACCATTGAGTCTTCCAGATACCTCAATCCGAACACCTTTTGCACTTTGCCTTAATGCACTTTGAACAGTTCTTTTCATTGCTCTTCTGAACATAACTCTTTTTTCAAGTTGCTGTGCCACACCCTCTGCTAAAATTTGTGCATCTAAATCTGGTTTTTTTACTTCTTTAATATTTATTTGTGATGGGCCTTTNACTATTTTTTCAACAGCTTTTTTTAGATTTTCTATTTCCTCACCACGTTTACCTATAATTATTCCTGGTCTTGCAGTGTGTATATTTACTATGAAAGTATCTGCAGTTCTCTCTAATTCAATTTTACTAATTGAAGAATTTTTTAACTTTGTATTCAAATGGTCTCTTACTTTAAGATCTTGAATTAAATTACTAGAAAAATCTTTACCTTTGGCATACCAATTAGCATTTTGTTTCTTAGAAATACCTAATCTAAATCCATTAGGGTTTACTTTTTGTCCCATTAGTTAGTTTCCTCCACCAATATGATTTCTATATGACATGTTGGTTTTATAATTCTGTCTGCTCTTCCTCTTGCCCTTGCTTTCATTCTTTTTAATCTCATTCCTTGATTAACAATTACAGATTTGACCGACAACTTATCAATATCTGAATTATTATTATTCTCAGCATTAGCAATTGCTGACTCTAATAATTTCTTCATTACTGCAGAGCCTTTTTGTTTATTAAAAACTAGAAAATCCATAGCCTCATCTACACTCTTTCCTCTAATTTGATCCGCAACAAGCGCTGCCTTTTGTGGGGATAGTCTTGTTCCTTTTAAATAAGCTCTAGTTTCCATGATTAAGCCTTCCTATCTCCAGAATGCATTTTAAAAGTTCTTGTCATTGCAAACTCGCCTAACTTATGTCCAACCATATCTTCGTTAATAAATACGGGTACATGTTGTCTACCGTTATGAACAGATATTGTTAATCCAACCATAGAAGGAATTATCATTGATCGTCTTGACCAAGTTTTAATTGGTTTTTTATCGTTATTTGCATTAGCTTCATCAACTTTCTTTGAAAGAGATAAATCTACAAAAGGTCCTTTTTTTAGTGATCTTGGCATCTTACTTTTTACCTCTTCTTCTTATAATAAGGTCATTNGTTCTTTGATTTTTTCTTGTNTTNTAGCCTTTTGTAGGAACTCCCCATGGTGTTGATGGATGTCTTCCACCAGAAGTTCTTCCTTCACCNCCACCATGTGGGTGATCTACTGGATTCATAGCAACACCTCTAACAGTTGGTCTGACACCCCTCCATCTTTTAGCACCAGCTTTTCCAAGAGACTTAAGATTATTTTCTTGATTGGAAACTGTTCCAAGTGTGGCTCTACATTCCCATAACACTTTTCTTGTTTCACCAGACTGCAATCTTAGAGTTGCGTATATACCCTCTTTAGCAACAAGTCTTGCAGATGTTCCGGCGCTTCTTGCAATTTGAGCTCCCTTCATTGGCTTCAACTCAACACAATGGACATTTGTACCTAATGGAATATCCTTTAACTTCATTGAATTACCAACTTTGATCTCACAATTATCTGAGGATATTATTTCATCGCCAATTTTCAATTTTGATGGAGCTATAATATATCTTCTTTCGCCATCAAGGTATTTCAATAGTGCGATATGAGCTGANCTGTTTGGGTCATATTCAATCCTCTCAACAATTGCAGGTATATCAAACTTATTACGTTTAAAATCTATAACTCTATAGTGTTGCTTGTGGCCTCCGCCTTGATGCCGCACTGTAATTCTTCCATTATTATTTCTTCCACCATTTTTAGATTTTGGTTCAATTAGAGACTTGTGAGGTTTGCCTTTATACAAATCAGACTTAACTGAGATAAGGCCCCTTCTTCCTGGACTAGTTGGTTTTGACTTAACAATTGCCATTAGTTAATACCCTCAAATTGAATGTCAGAATCTTCGCTTATTGAAACAAATGCTTTTTTGTAATCTGATTTTTTATAAGCCCCAAATCTATTTCTTTTTGTTTTTCCTTTCATAATAGAAGTAGTAACATTTAAGACTTCTACTTTGAATAATTCTTCAACTGCTTGTTTTATCTCTCTTTTATTTGCTGAAAGATCAACTTTAAAAACAACTTGCTTCATTTTTTCTCCAAGCTGTGCTGTTTGCTCAGTAATTATTGGTGATTTAATTAATGTATATAGTTTTTCTTTACCCATTAATCCACTCCTCTATTTGTTTTAAAGCTTCTCCAGTTACAGCAACTTTTTGAGGTTTTAAAAGATTAATTGGATTTATTTCTCTCACAGTTATTACATCGACATTAGGTATGTTTCTAGCTGAAAGATATAAATTCATATCAAGTTCATCTGTAATAATTAAAACTTTACTAAGAGAGAATTCATTTAAAAAATTAGCAACTTCCTTGGTTTTAGGTTTCTTTAAAGTTGGTTTTTCAATGGCGACCAGTCTATTTTGTCTTACTAATTCAGAAAAAATTGATTTGATAGCAGCGCGATACATTTTTTTATTAATTTTTTTACTGAAATCTCTAGGCCTTGAGGCAAATGTTACACCTCCGCCTCTCCACAATGGACTTCTAATGGTACCCGCTCTTGCTCTGCCAGTACCCTTTTGCCTGTATGGTTTTTTACCCCCACCTCTAACTTCAGACCTATTTTTTTGTTTTGCACTGCCTTGTCGCGATGATGCCATGAAACTCACAACGGCTTGATGTATTAAGGATTCATTAAACTCCTTACTAAAGACATCATTAGATATAGANATNTCTTTATTTTTTGTATTTGATAGAAGCTCTATTTTCATGATTTCTTATTAGATGGTTTAATTTTTAGTTCTGAGCCATTGAACCCAGGAACAGCTCCTTTGATATAAATAACGTTATTTGCAACGTCCATATCAACTATCTTTAAACTTTGCACAGTTTTTTGTACATTACCCATGTGACCTGACATTTTCTTTCCCTTCCAAACTCGCCCGGGAGTTTGGCATTGCCCAATAGAACCATGAGCTCTATGAGCTAGTGAGTTTCCATGAGTAGCATCTTGCATAGAAAAATTATGTCGTTTAATGACNCCAGCATAACCTTTACCTTTAGATGTTCCAGTAACATCAACGTACTGACCAACCTCAAACATATCAGCTGTGAGATGAGCTCCTATTTCATAATTTTCAATATCATCAGACTTAAACTCAGCAAGGCTGCCTGGATTAATATTAATTTTCTTAAAAAATTCAGATTGTGATTTTGGTAAATTATTAGATTTTGTTGTTTTGGATACTAGAAGTGCGTTATAACCATTTTTGTCAGTAGTTTTTTTGCCGGCAACAAAATTGCCACACACAGAAACTGCAGTTACAGGAACTGATTCACCGTCTTCAAGAAAAAGACGTGACATACCAGATTTTTTTCCTATCAAGCCTATGCTCAATTTCTTCTCCTTTTACGGGGCTACAAACCCTCTATGGCCGCATTCGCGTTAAAATTTATTGTCCTAAGCTTATTTGAACATCTACCCCGGAAGATAGATCAAGTTTCATTAAAGCATCAACTGTTTTATCAGTTGGTTTGACAATGTCCATCAATCTTTTATATGTAACAATTTCATACTGATCTCTTGCATCTTTATCTTTATGCGGTGATATCAGTACTGTTGTTCTTTCTTTTTTAACTGGCAATGGGATAGGTCCGTTAATTACTGCGCCTGTTTTTTTTACAGTTTCAACAATTAGTTTTGCAGATGCATCAATTAGTCTGTAATCAAAAGCCTTTAGCCTTATTCTTATTGATTGATTCTCCATTTACCCTATTTTTATACCTTTTTTAAAAAAACTTTAACATCCTACAAATCGCAAAATGTGGCGTATTCTAAGCCCCTAAGAGCAGTACTGTCAACTTTATTGAACAGTTTTATTTATATTGTTTTTAGGATGTTTTTAGCTGTTCAGCAATATTATTTGGAACTTCGCCATATTTTGTAAATTCCATAGTAAAAGTTGCTCTACCTTGGGTCTGTGATCTTAAATCAGTAGCATATCCAAACATTTCAGCTAGAGGCACTTCAGAAGAAACTTCTTTNCCAGAAGTGATGTCATCCATACCAAGAATGATTCCCCTTCTTCTGTTTAAATCACCAACAACATCACCCATATGCTCCTCTGGTGTCACAACAACAACTTTCATTATTGGTTCAAGCAAAGCTGGTTTAGCTTTTGAGGCCCCATCTTTTAACGCCATTGAGCCTGCAATCTTGAATGCCATTTCGTTTGAGTCAACATCATGGAAGGAGCCATCATATAAAGTTGCTCTCAATGCTAATAGAGGATATCCAGCGATTACTCCATTTTGCATTTGCTCCTGAATTCCNTTNTTAACAGCNGGTATATATTCNTTAGGAATAACTCCGCCTACGATCTTATCAACAAATTCATATTCGTCATCTAAGCCTAAAGGCTCTAACTTCAGCCAAACGTGACCATATTGACCTTTACCGCCACTTTGTCTAACAAATTTACCTTCAATTTCTACTGTTTCTTTTATAGTTTCTCTATAAGCTACCTGAGGTTTCCCTATATTAGCTTCNACTGAAAANTCTCTTTTCATTCTATCGACAAGTACATCCAAATGAAGCTCACCCATGCCTGAAATTATTGTTTGTCCAGATTCTTCATCACTTGCAACACGGAATGAAGGATCCTCCTGTGCAAGCTTACCTAAAGCCAAGGACATTTTTTCTTGGTCTTGCTTTGACTTTGGTTCTACAGCAACAGAGATAACCGGTTCCGGGAAATCCATTTTTTCAAGGATAATCGGTTTGTTTGCATCAGATAAAGTATCTCCAGTTGTAATATCTTTTAGTCCAATACAAGCAGCAATATCTCCAGCCCTTACCTCTTTAATTTCTTCTCTGTTATTTGAGTGCATCTGNACCATTCTTCCCACACGCTCTTTCTTNGACTTAGTTGTATTTAATACGCCNTCACCAACATTTAAAACACCAGAATAAACTCGAATGAAAGTAAGGGTTCCTACAAATGGATCAGTGGCGATCTTGAATGCTAGTGCAGAAAAAGGTTCATCGTCAGATGATGATCTTGAATCAATTTCATCATCTTCATCTGAATTGTTTGGTATAACCCCCTCTATAGCTTTAACTTCATCAGGAGCTGGNAGAAAGTCAATNACCGCATCTAAAACAGCTTGAACACCTTTATTTTTAAATGCAGAACCACATAGCGCTAATATTACTTCGTTTGCAAGAGATCTAATTCTTAATCCTTCTTTAATTTGATCTGGTGTTAATTCTCCTGANTCTAAATATGCATCCATGAGATCTTCACTTGCNTCGGCTGCAGCTTCTAACATTTCTTCTCTTAATTTTGAGCATTTATNCATTAAATCATCTGGTATCTCTTTTGAATCAAATGTAAGACCTTGATCATCTTCATTCCAATAAATAGCTCTCATATTTATCAGATCAACAACACCCTTAAAATCATCTTCAGCTCCGATGTTATATTGAATTGGTATTACATTTGCTTGTAATCTGTCTTTAATTTGATCAACTACCCTTTCAAAGTTAGCGCCTGCTCTATCCATTTTGTTAACAAAAACAATCCTAGGCACCTCATATCTATTAGCCTGTCTCCATACCGTTTCCGATTGAGGTTCAACACCAGAAGTTCCACAAAAAACGACTACAGCTCCATCTAACACTCTTAAAGATCTTTCTACCTCAATAGTAAAATCTACGTGACCTGGTGTATCAATAATATTTATTCTATGTTGGGGATATTGCTGCTCCATTCCACTCCAAAAACAAGTAGTAGCCGCAGATGTAATTGTTATTCCCCTTTCCTGCTCCTGTTCCATCCAATCCATTACAGCAGCACCATCATGCACTTCTCCGATTTTATGAGAAAGACCTGTGTAAAATAAAACTCTTTCAGTAGTAGTAGTCTTACCAGCGTCAACGTGAGCGCATATACCAACGTTTCTATATTTGTTTAAAACAGTATCTCTAGCCATAATTACTTTTNATTAAAATCTGAANTGTGAAAATGCTTTATTCGCTTCNGCCATNTTATGAACGTCTTCTCTTTTTCTAAAAGCCGAACCTTTTTTTTGAGAAGCATCTTGAAGTTCACCAGCTAATCTTAAATCCATTGATTTTTCATTTCTGCTTCGAGCAGCTTCAACAATCCATCTCATTGCTAAAGCTTGTCTTCTAGAAGGTCTTATCTCAACAGGAACCTGATAGTTAGCTCCGCCGACTCTTCTAGACTTAACCTCAACAACTGGACTAACTTCTTCTAAAGCTTTCATGAAAACTTCTAGTGGNTCTTCTTTAGAATTTTTATTGATTTCGTCAAATGCGCCATAAACAATTTTTTCTGCGACAGATTTTTTGCCATCTTTCATCAAATTATTCATGAACTTTGCTAGAACAACATCCTTATACTTTGGATCTGGGAGAACTTTTCTCTTTTCTGGACTTCGTCTTCTAGGCATAACTATTTACCTTTCTTAGCCCCATATTTTGAACGTCTTTGTTTTCTGCTAGCAACCCCAGATGTATCCAACGTTCCTCTTATAGTATGGTACCGAACACCAGGTAAGTCTTTTACTCTTCCACCTCTGATTAAAACTAATGAGTGTTCTTGTAAGTTATGGCCTTCTCCACCTATATATGAAGTAACCTCATATCCACTAGTTAAGCGCACTCTACATACTTTACGCAGAGCAGAATTTGGTTTTTTTGGAGTTGTGGTGTAAACCCTTGTGCAAACTCCACGTCTTTGAGGGCATGAATTTAATGCAGGCACATCAGTTTTCTTAACCTTTGGTTTTCTAGATTTTTTAATTAACTGATTAACTGTTGCCATATTAATTTCTTATATAGGCGGCGATTTTATAGAGCATATGGTTAATGGTCAACATTATTCTTCATCATTTTCTTGAAGCTCTTGCCTTAATGCTGCTTCAATATCTTCATCTGATAATGTACTCTCTTCAAACTCACCTATTTTTTTGTCTCTTAGTTTGTCATGAAATTCCATACCAGTACCAGCAGGTATCAGTCTTCCAACAACAACATTTTCTTTAAGGCCTCTTAAATGGTCTTTTTTGCCTGTAACAGCAGCCTCAGTTAATACTCTAGTAGTTTCTTGGAAAGACGCAGCAGATATAAATGAATCTGTTGCTAATGATGCCTTTGTTATACCAAGTAATACTCTTTCATATTCAGCAGGATTTTTTCCGTCAGCTTCAGCTTTTGAATTTTCTTCTTTCAATTCTGCATAACTCACCTGATCACCTTGTATGAATTTTGTATCACCACCTTCAATGACCAATGCTTTTCTCAGCATCTGTCTCAATATAGTTTCAATATGTTTATCGTTAATAGAAACTCCCTGAAGTCTGTATACGTCTTGAATTTCATTTACAATGAAGTTTGTTAACTCAGGTATGCCTTTTAATCTTAATATATCATGAGGGCTTAAAGGTCCTTCCGAAATTACATCACCCTTATTAACTCTCTCTCCTTCAAAAACATTTAAAGTTCTATGTTTTGGAATTAGCATTTCTTTGTTTTGTGCTTTTTTAGTAGCGCCTTCAGGAGTTATTACAAGCCTAACTTTACCTTTTGTTTCTTTACCGAATGATACGACACCAGATTCTTCAGCGAGAACTGCTGCATCTTTTGGTGTTCTAGCTTCAAATAAATCTGCAACTCTTGGAAGTCCGCCTGTAATATCTTTAGTTTTNGAAGCAACTAGAGGCATTCGAGCAATCACTTCACCAGCAGTTATTTTTTGACCATTCACAAGGTTTACAAGTCCTCCAGCAGGTAATGGATATACTGCTGGTTGTTTAAATTCCCCAATTAAAACTGGCTTACCTTTTGAATCTACGATTTCAATTGTTGGACTCATGTCTCTTCCAGCTGAAGTTCTGTCAGCAACTTCAATGATCTCAACACTTGATAAACCTGTTAATTCATCAAGCTGTTCTCTTACAGTTATTCCATCTTGTATATCAGTAAATTTAACTTTACCCGAAGTTTCCGAGATTATAGGTCTTGTATATGGATCCCATGATGCTATTCTGATACCTTCTTCAAGATCAGTCGAGTTGGCTACCTCNAAAGTAGCTCCATATGGCACCTTGTATTGTTCAATAATTTTCCCATTANCGTCTGATATTGAACACATAGCATTTCTTGAAACAACAACTTCAAGTTTGTCTTTATTTGTNACTGTNTTCATGTCATCNGAAAAGCTCACAACTCCAGAATTNTTNTTAAAAATTGCATTNTCTTCAGATGANCTCGATGCGGCACCNCCAATGTGGAATGTCCTCATGGTTAATTGAGTNCCAGGCTCTCCAATAGACTGTGCAGCAACAACTCCGACAGCTTCACCCCTGTGAACTAAATGACCTCTTGCAAGATCTCTTCCATAACAATTAGCGCATACCCCTATAGGAGCATCACACGTCATTGGGGATCTAATTTTTAAGCTAGATAAGTTCAATTCTTCTATGGTAACTAGCGCATCTTCATCAAGCATTGTGTTGACTGGGAAAATTTCTTTTCCATCAGCATCAACTATTGGCTCTGCAATTACTCTTCCTAAAATTCTATCAGTAAGAGGTTGAATAATTTCTCCACCATCAATGATTGAAGTAACCGTTATAGACTCAGTTGTACCGCAATCATCAATATTTATTACTGAATCCATTGATACGTCACATAATCTTCTAGTTAAATATCCTGAATTAGCAGTCTTTAAAGCAGTATCTGCAAGGCCCTTTCTGGCTCCATGAGTTGATATAAAGTACTGAAGAACAGACAAGCCTTCTCTAAAGTTTGCAGTGATAGGAGTTTCAATAATCGATCCATCCGGTTTGGACATTAATCCTCTCATACCTGAGAGCTGTCTAATTTGAGCAGGTGAACCTCTTGCACCTGAATCTGCATAAATATAGACAGAATTAAAAGATGACTGATCTACATTTTCTCCATCAGGATTTTTAACAGTTTCTGAACTAATTTTTTCCATCATTGCTTTTGCAACCTGTTCATTAGCTCTTGACCAAATATCGATTACCTTATTGTATCTTTCTCCNCTTGTTACTAGACCAGAGTCNAATTGTTTNTCAATTGCTTTTACTTCTTTTTCTGATGAATCAATGATGCTTGCTTTTTCTTCAGGTATAACAAAATCATTTACGCCAATAGAAGAACCAGATCTAGTTGAAAAATCAAAACCAAGATACATTAGTTGATCTGCAAATATTACTGTTTTCTTAAGTCCTGCTTTTCTATATGAAGTATCAACTAATTTTGATACTGTTTTCTTATTTAAAACGGTATTAATGTTTTTGAAACCAACTTCAGCAGGAGTTATCCTCCATATTAAAATACGTCCAACTGTGGTTTCTTCAATTGATGTCTCACCATTTTCATGAGTAATTCTAACTTTTACAGGTGAATGAATTTCTAAATTCTCTGTTTCGTATGCTCTTAAAACCTCATCAGCATTACTAAATGTTCTACCGCCACCAGAAGCGTTAGCGTTGTCTCTTGTCATGTAGTAGAGTCCGAGAACCACATCTTGAGTAGGATTAATGATAGGTGATCCNTCTGCTGGAGAGAGAATATTATTAGTTGACATCATTAAAGCTCTGGCTTCAAGCTGCGCCTCCAATGTTAATGGGACATGGACAGCCATCTGGTCACCATCAAAGTCTGCNTTAAATGCTACGCAAACAAGAGGATGTAACTGAATTGCTTTACCTTCAATTAATTTTGGTTCAAAAGCTTGTAGACCAAGTCTNTGAAGAGTTGGTGCTCTATTTAACAAAACTGGGTGTTCTCTAATTACTTCTTCGAGCACTTCCCAAACTTCTGGAGTTTCTCTTTCAACAAGTTTTTTTGCAGCTTTAATTGTAGTTGCAAGCTCCCTATTCTCTAACTTTCCATAGACAAAAGGTTTGAATAATTCTAATGCCATCTTCTTAGGTAACCCGCATTGATGTAATTTCAAATTAGGGCCAGCNACAATTACAGATCTTCCAGAGTAATCAACTCTTTTTCCAAGTAAGTTTTGTCTGAATCTTCCACCTTTGCCNTTGATCATGTCAGCAAGNGATTTTAAAGGTCTNTTATTTGTACCTGTTATAACTCTTCCTCTTCGTCCATTATCCAAGAGTGCGTCGACTGACTCTTGAAGCATTCTTTTTTCATTTCTAACAATAATTTCTGGAGCATTCAGTTCCAATAATCTTTTTAATCTATTATTTCTGTTAATAACTCTTCTATAAAGATCATTGAGATCAGAGGTTGCAAATCTTCCACCTTCTAAGGGTACTAAAGGTCTTAAATCTGGNGGTAAAACTGGAAGAACATTCATTATCATCCATTCAGGCTTATTTCCAGAATTNTTAAAAGCTTCTAATAGTTTTAATCTCTTTGAAAATTTCTTTANTTTTGTTTCTGAATTTGTTTGTGGNATTTCTTCTCTAATNATTCTTATCTCATCATCTATATCAAGCTCTTCAAGCAGTATTTGCACTGCTTCAGCACCCATTCCAGCAGAAAATTCATCTCCAAACTCTTCATATTTTTCTACCCACTCCTCTTCAGTGAGGATCTGTCCCTTTTCTAATTCAGTAAGTCCAGGGTCAGTTACTATATAGCTTTCAAAATATAAGACTCTTTCTATTTCTCTTAAAGTCACATTAAGTAACAAACCAATTCTTGATGGTAAAGATTTAAGGAACCAAATATGTGCAACTGGCGCAGCAAGATCAATGTGACCCATTCTTTCCCTTCTAACTTTTGCTAGAGTTACTTCAACACCACATTTTTCACAGACAACACCTCTGTGTTTCATTCTTTTATATTTACCACAGATACATTCGTAATCTTTTACAGGCCCAAATATCTTTGCGCAAAATAAACCATCTCTNTCNGGCTTAAATGTTCTGTAATTTATTGTTTCAGGTTTCTTNACTTCACCGAAGGACCAAGATTTNATTACTTGAGGAGAGGCTAAGCCTGCAGAGATTGTCGTAAAGTCTTCTTGACCAGTTTTTAAAGAATTTAATAAGTCTTTCAATTTATTCTCCTAATTTTCTAAATCTAATTCGATGTTAATTCCTAAAGATTTAATCTCTTTACTTAAAACGTTAAATGATTCTGGGACATTGGCATCCATTTCATAACTACCGTCTACGATATTTTTATACATTTTCGTTCTTCCAGATACGTCATCAGATTTAACAGTGAGCATTTCTTGGAGAGTGTATGAAGCTCCATAGGCCTCAAGTGCCCAAACCTCCATTTCACCAAACCTTTGGCCTCCAAACTGAGCCTTTCCACCTAATGGTTGTTGTGTAACAAGGCTATATGATCCAGTTGATCTAGCATGCATTTTGTCATCGACTAAGTGGTTTAATTTAATCATGTACATATAACCAACTGTTACAGGCCTATCGAATTTTGATCCGGTTCTTCCGTCATAAAGATTTATTTGACCTGATTCTGGTATGTCAGCAAGCTTAAGGAGATCTTTAATCTCACTTTCTTTCGCGCCATCAAAAACAGGAGTAGCAATTGGTAAGCCATCTCTCAGATTTTCAGCAAGCTCATTAATTTCAGTATTATTAAGTGAATTAATATCTTCTTTATTTGCAGCATTTTGGTTATATAGTTTATCCAAATAAGATTTGAGTTCTGCTGGCTTTGCATTATCTTTGATCATTTCATCGATTTTTCTTCCTATACCTTTTGCAGCAGATCCCATATGCGTTTCAAGTATCTGTCCAACGTTCATTCTTGAGGGAACTCCTAGAGGGTTTAAGACAATATCAACTGGATTTCCTTTTTCATCATATGGCATATCCTCAACAGGCATGATTTCAGAAATAACACCTTTGTTTCCATGTCTTCCTGCCATTTTATCTCCAGGCTGAATTCTTCTTTTAATTGCTAAAAAGACTTTAACAATTTTAATTACACCTGGAGCTAAATCATGGCCCCTAGTAATTTTTGCAACTTTTTCCTCATATCTTGCTTTTATATCTTTGATATATTGTTTATATGAGGTTTCTGTTTCTTCAATAACAGTATTAATAGAATCATCACTGGTTCTAAGAGAGAAAATATCATTTAGTTTAAAAGATTCTAGTTTTTCAGCTGAGAGAACCTCTCCTTTTTTTACACCATTTCCTTTAACTGCTTTTTTGGACTTTAATAGTTCACATAGTCTTGTTTTAGTGGCTTGTTCTACAACACCCGCCTCGTCATCAGCATCTTTTTTTGACTGATCAAGATGGTCTTGCTCAATTGCTTGAGTCCTTTCATCTTTTTCAACACCNTCTCTAGTGAAAACTTCAACACCTATTACTGTGCCTTTTGAACTTGATCTTTGTGATGTGTCTTTTACATCAGATGCCTTTTCTCCAAAAATTGCTCTTAACAATTTTTCTTCAGGAGAAAGTTGAGTCTCACCTTTAGGAGTAATCTTTCCTACTAAAATGTCTCCTGGCTCAACTTCAGCGCCAACATATACAATTCCGCATTCATCAAGCTTGTTTAATGAGCCTTCTCCAACATTTGGAATATCTGCTGTAATTTCTTCTGAACCAAGCTTTGTATCTCTGGCAATACAAACTATTTCCTGAATATGAATTGATGTGAATCTATCCTCTCTTGCAACTTTCTCAGAGATTAAAATTGAGTCCTCAAAGTTGTATCCATTCCAAGGCATAAAAGCAATTCTGATATTTTGCCCTAACGCTANCTCCCCNTTATCAACAGAGGGTCCGTCAGCAAGAATATCGTCTTTTTTAACGACATCGCCTGCTTTTACAATCGGGCGTTGATTAATACAAGTGTTCTGATTTGATCTTGTATATTTAATTAGATTATAGACATCTGAAGCAGTTTTGGACCTCTTATCGGTTACTCGAACAACAATTCTTGAAGCGTCAACGCTTTCTACAACTCCTGAATTTTTAGCAACAATACATACTCCTGAATCTCTTGCTACAACAGTTTCTAATCCAGTTCCTACTAATGGTTTTTCAGCTCTTAGGACTGGAACTGCTTGTCGTTGCATGTTAGATCCCATTAAAGCTCTGTTAGCATCGTCATGCTCTAGGAATGGTATTAAAGAGGCAGCAATTGAAACAACTTGTTGTGGAGATACATCCATTAAATCAATTCTGTCTGGGGACATTAACTCAAATTCATTTGCATGTCTTACGGCAACAAGATCATCTACAAATCTATTGTTTTTATCTAGCATTACATTTGCTTGAGCAATAACATGCTCAGCCTCATCAATTGCTGACAAATATATAATTTCGTCTGTAACCTTACCTTTTGATACTTTTCTATATGGAGTTTCAATAAAACCATATTGATTTGTTCTTGAATATGATGCAAAAGAATTAATTAATCCAATATTTGGTCCTTCTGGAGTTTCAATTGGACAAACTCTTCCATAATGAGTTGGATGAACGTCTCTCACCTCAAACCCAGCTCTTTCTCTTGTAAGTCCTCCAGGCCCAAGTGCAGAAACCCTTCTCTTATGAGTAATTTCTGATAAAGGATTATTTTGATCCATAAATTGTGATAATTGACTAGAACCAAAAAATTCTTTAATTGCAGCAGTTACTGGCTTGGCATTAATTAAATCTTGCGGTCCAAGTTCATCAGCTTCAGCCATGCTTAGTCTTTCTCTTACTGCTCTTTCAACTCTAATAAGACCAACTCTAAATTGATTAGCAGTCATTTCACCAACAGATCTAACTCTTCTATTTCCAAGATGATCAATATCATCAACAATATCATGTCCGTCACGAATATTAACAATACCTTTCATAACCTCGATTATGTCCTGCTTGTCTAAGACATGTGGATTATCTTTTTTAGTATCAAGCTTAAGTCTTCTATCAAATTTCATTCTGCCGACTTCAGATAAATCATATCTTTCTTCATTAAAGAATAAATTATTAAACAAGGTTTCTGCCGAATCTTTTGTTGGTGGCTCTCCTGGCCTCATCATTCTGTATATTTCAACTAGAGCTTCTAATTTATTAGTTGTAGGATCAGCTCTCAAAGTATTTGATATGTAAGGACCTTTATCTAATTCATTTATGTACAAGCATTTAATTTGATTGATGTCATTATTTTTAATTTCTTCCAAAATCACTTCGTCAATTTCAGTGTTTGCAGAAAATAAAACTTCACCAGTCTCTTTATTAAAAATGTCTTTCGAAAGAACTTTTCCGTATAANAATTCTTGNGCNAATGATATTTCAGAGGCTTTAGAACCTGTAAGCTCTTTAATGTGACGAGCAGTAATTCTCTTACCAGCTTCTACATAAACTTTGCTTTTAACTTTTATGTCAACTGATAGAGTCTCACCACGAAGTCTCTCTGGAACTAATGCTACCTTTACATTATCTTTATCAATAGTAAAAATATCTTCTTCATAAAACTCAGATAATATTTCTTCAGTGCCCATATCTAGAGCTCTAAGCATTATAGTAGCTGGAATTTTTCTTCTTCTATCTATTCTGCTAAATAGAATGTCTTTTGGATCAAACTCAAAATCTAACCAAGAACCTCTATATGGAATAATTCTTGCAGAGTATAAAACCTTTCCTGAAGAATGAGTTTTACCCTTATCGTGATCATAAAAGACGCCTGGAGACCTATGTAATTGAGATACAACAACCCTTTCAGTTCCATTGATAATAAATGAAGCATCATCAGTCATTAATGGTACTTCGCCCATAAATACTTCACCTTCTTTAATATCTTTTACTTCTTCAAAATTAGAATCTCTATCAAATAAAACTAATTTAACTTTTATTCTTAGCGGTGCAGAATATGTCAATCCTTGTATTAAACATTCTTGAACGTCGTATGTATTTTTGCCAAGTTCATAAGATACATACTCTAAGGCTGCATTACCTGAAACACTTTTAATTGGAAACAAGGATTGAAAAACTTCCTCAAGTCCTTGTTTCTTTCTTGCCTCAGGTGCCACATCAGCTTGCAAAAATTCAGCATAAGAATTAGTTTGGGTTTCAATCAAGTTTGGTAGATCCATCACCTGAGCGAAGGTACCAAAATTCTTTCTTATTCTTTTCTTTTCTGTATAGCTATATGGCATAAATGCTTCCTTATTAATTTAATATGATTGTTTTACTTAAGTTCGCCAGTAGCTCCAGCTTCAGTAAGCTTTGCTAACATCTCTTCGGCTTCCTCTTTTTTAACACCCTCTTTTAAAGTACTAGGTGCTCCATCAACCATATCTTTTGCTTCTTTTAAACCAAGTCCAGTTATAGCTCTTACAGCTTTAATAACTTGAACTTTTTGATCACCTGCTGCTGCTAAAACAACATCAAATGCATCTTTCTCTTCAGCTGCTGGAGCGTCACCGTCTCCACCTGCTGCTGCTGGTGCTGCTGCAACAGCTGCTGCTGCTGTAACACCAAATTTTTCTTCAATAGCAGAAATAAGATCTACTAGATCCATAACTGACATTTCCTCTATTGCTTTTAAGATATCATCTTTATTAGTTGCCATTCTATTCTCCTTATAATTTAGGCTGACGCCTCTTTGTTGTCTCGAACTGCTGTTAGTACTCTTGCAAGCTTGCTTGGAACTTCATTTAATAAAGTTGCAAACTTACCTACTGGAGCCTGTAATACATTGGCAATAAGTCCATATGCTTCTTCTTTAGAAGGAAGTTTTGCCAAAATATCAATTTGGCTTCCATCTAATAATTGCCCTTCAACTACTAGAGCTTTAATTTCAAGTTCATCAAAATTTTTNGCATAAGTCTTGAGCAATTTTGCAGCTGCACCTGGCTCTTCGAAAGAAAAAGCAAATAGTGAAGGTCCAAAAAGAACTTCGTCAGAACATCCAAAATCAGTTCCTTCAAAAGCTAATTTAGCCAATGAATTCTTTATCACTTGGATATGAATACCTGACTGATTTGCTTTAGTTCTAATCTCAGAAAGCTCAGATACTTTTAAACCTCTAGCATCAGAGATGACTAATGAAGAAGCATTTGATGCAACTTCTTTAACATCCTGTACTATTTTTTCTTTTTCACTCTTAGATAATGCCACAGCAATTCTCCAATTAAAGCCTTTCGGCTATTTGGCGACAAATTGCAAAAATTACAATTTGAACACCCCCTACGTAGGCAATTAAGTCTTTCGACACCTACGGTCTTCGACGGCTGCGTAAAACGCAACTATCTAGTTTTACATCTCTGTAAAACTAAAACTTATCCCAACTCGCCAGGGTTTATTTTTATACCTGGTCCCATGGTGCTACTAATGGCAATGTTGCCAATATAAACACCTTTAGCAGATGCTGGTTTTAATTTTTTTAATTCCTCTAATAAAGCTGAAGCATTTGCTTTAATTTTGTCTCCATCAAAGGATACTTTGCCAATACTTCCATGAATAATTCCATTTTTATCTGTTCTAAATCTTACTTGTCCAGCTTTCACATTTTTAATAGCTGTTTCAACATCATCAGAAACTGTTCCAGTTTTTGGATTCGGCATTAGTCCTTTAGGTCCAAGTACCTGGCCCAATTTACCAACTACTTTCATTGCAGCATTTGATGAAATAACAACATCAACGCTAATTTCTTCTTTTTGAAACTTTTCTGCTAAATCATCCATTCCAATAAAATCAGCTCCTGCTTTTTCAGCCTGACTGGCATGATCACCATCTGCAAATACTGCTACCTTNACTTCTTTACCAAGACTATTTGGTAAAGTAACAGCTCCTCTAACATTTTGATCAGATTTATTAGGATCNACTCCAAGTTTCACAGATATATCAATCGATTCATCAAACTTTTCAGACTTAACAGATTGAATGATTTCCATCGCTTCAGTAACAGAATAGGTTTTTTCAGGATCTAGTTTTTCCTGAATGATTTTTTGTTTTTTAGTTACGCTACTCATAAGTCTGTTTCAACACCCATACTTCTTGCTGTTCCTGCAATGATCTTCACTGCAGCATCCATATCATTTGCATTTAAATCTGGTTCTTTTGCCTTTGCTATATCTTCTAATTGTGCTCTAGTTAATTTTCCAACCTTTTCTCTGTTAGGTTCACCACTTCCTTTTTGAATATTTAGNGCTTTTCTAATTAAAACAGCTGCTGGTGGAGTTTTTACAACAAAATCGAACGATTTNTCTTCATATACATTTATAACAACTGGAAGCGGCATGCCTTTTTCAGATTCTTGAGTAGCAGAATTAAATGCATTACAAAAGTCCATTATATTAAGTCCAACTTGGCCCAAAGCAGGTCCTACTGGAGGACTTGGATTTGCGCCTCCAGCTGGAATTTGTAACTTTAATACATTAACTACTTTTTTTGCCATTATGTTTTCTCAATTTGTATAAAATCTAACTCAACTGGAGTTGCCCTACCAAGGATTTGAACAGAAACTTTTACCATATTTCTCTCGTAATCAACGTTTTCAACCACTCCATTGAAATCATTAAATGGTCCGTCACAAACTCTTATAACTTCTCCAGGCTCATAAATTGTTTTTGGAGCTGGTGCATCTTCGCCAACTTCAATTCTATTAATAATATTATTAACATCTTCCTCAGATATAGGTAGAGGCTTATCTCTAGTTCCGCCTACAAAACCTGAAACACGAGGAGTAGATTGAACTAACTGCCATGAGTCATCTTCTAAATTCATTTGAACTAATATATAACCAGGGAAAAACTTCCTCTCTGTTGTTTTTTTNGCACCGCCTTTTAATTCTACAATTTGCTCAGTAGGTATAAGGATTTCTCCAAACTTTTCAGATAGGTTATTTAATGCAATTCTCTCCTCAAGAGCNGCTTTAACTTTTTGCTCATACCCAGAATAAGCTTGTATCACATACCAATCCATTAATTATCCTAAAACTAAACCTGTTAAAAAACTAAGAAGGGATTCAAGTCCCCAAAAAAATAAACATAAAACAACGATTGCACCAAATACGATCATAAAAGTTTGTGTTGTTTCCATTCTTGTTGGCCAAACAACTTTTCTTATCTCCGTTCTAGATTCTCTCATTAACTTAAGAGCATTTGTGCCAAAACTTGTAATAGCAATTATTCCAAGCCCAATAATGAAAAGAAGTAGCACACCAAGAACTCTATANAAGAATGCAACCTCNACAAAGTAGCTATTTCCAACAACAGCTGCAGCAAATACAANTAATGCTAATAACCACTTAAGGTTATCAAGAGTTTTTGAAGTAGACCCTTTATTCATAATTCAACTCTCTACCAGCTCGTTCCTCATGGCAGGCCAGGAGGGACTCGAACCCCCAACCCCCGGTTTTGGAGACCGATGCTCTACCAATTGAGCCACTGGCCTATAATTTTTCATTTTCCTCAAAGACAAACAAGCCGAGGCATAAAGCCTCGGCCAAAAAGTCTTATGTTACTCTACTATTTTTGATACTACGCCAGCACCAACAGTTCTTCCACCCTCTCTAATTGCAAATTTCAAACCTTCGTCCATCGCAATTGGAGCAATTAATGAAACAACCATTTTGATATTATCTCCAGGCATAACCATTTCAGTACCTTCAGGTAATTCACAAGCACCTGTTACATCAGTTGTTCTGAAATAAAACTGAGGTCTGTAATTATTCATAAATGGAGTATGTCTTCCACCTTCATCTTTACTTAAAACATATATTTCAGCTTCAAATTTTGTATGAGGTGAAATTGATTTAGGTTTNGCTAAAACTTGTCCTCTCTCAACAGCATCTCTTTCGACTCCTCTCAAAAGAATACCGCAATTCTCACCAGCTCTTCCTTCATCTAGAGATTTTCTGAACATTTCAACACCGGTACAAGTTGTATCAGTTGTTTCTTTAATACCTACGATCTCAAGAGGATCTCCAGTATTNACAATNCCAGTTTCAATTCTTCCTGTNACTACNGTACCTCTTCCAGATATTGTGAAAACATCCTCAATCGGCATCAAGAAATTACCATCAACAGGTCTTTCAGGCTCAGGAACATATGTATCTAAAGTCTCAATTAATTTTTGTACTGAAGGNACACCAATNTCTGAAGTATCTCCTTCAAGTGCTTTTAAAGCACTTCCNACAATAATAGGTGTATCATCTCCAGGGAAATCATATTCATTTAANAGCTCTCTAATTTCCATTTCAACTAATTCAATCATTTCAGCATCATCATTTTGATCAGCTTTGTTCATGTATACAACNATNTATGGAACACCAACCTGTCTTGCAAGAAGAATNTGCTCTCTTGTTTGAGGCATTGGTCCATCAGCAGCACTTACAACAAGAATTGCACCATCCATTTGTGCAGCACCAGTGATCATNTTTTTAACATAGTCAGCGTGACCTGGACAGTCAACGTGTGCATAGTGTCTCGCTGTTGATACATACTCTACGTGAGAAGTTGCGATTGTAATCCCTCTTTCTCTTTCTTCTGGAGCATTATCGATGTTAGCAAAATCAACTGCATCACCACCATAAACCTCTGCAGCTACTTTCGTTAAAGCAGCAGTAAGAGTAGTTTTACCGTGGTCGACGTGACCAACAGTACCCACATTAACGTGGGGTAAGGTTCTCTCGAATTTTTCTCTAGCCATTTTTATGCCTCTCTTAAATTGTTATAAATTGGAGCTCATAACCGGACTTGAACCGGTGACCTCTTACTTACCAAGCAAGTGCTCTACCGCTGAGCTATATGAGCCCGTTCATAAGCATCCTATTTTTGGTGGCGTATTATCCCTCTAAAAGGCTATAAACTCAACCTTTTTTAAAAGATATTTTAAGCGCACTTTTTATTATAAAAATTAATGGTGGAGAGGGTAGGATTCGAACCTACGTAGCCGAAGCGGCAGATTTACAGTCTGCTGGTATTAACCACTCACCCACCTCTCCATTTAAAGGTAGCTATTTTTGTTCTAGAATGACTTTAAGTCAACTAATTTCTTACATTGAGCAAGTTAAATAAAGACATAATTTTGAAGGATTTGCCAACAAATAGGCTTAATCTTCATATTTATGATGAAATTGACTCTACAAACGACGAGGCTAAAAGAATAGAAGGCATAGAAGACTTTCATATTTTTATTTCAGAAAAACAAACAAAAGGAAGAGGAAGGCATGGTAAAAAGTGGTCTAGCCCCAATTCTGGCAATATATACATGACAATAAGTACGAATCAAAATACCTCACAAATAAGCCCAGTTAGCTTAATTTCTGGTCTTATATGCAAAAAAGCCATTGATAAATTAATAAAATCATCTTCAATAATGCTTAAATGGCCAAATGATATTTTGTTAAATGATAAAAAAATTGGTGGGATTTTGGTTGAAACTGAGAGAAACAAGGAAAATATCAAAACCATTATAGGAATAGGCATAAACTTAAATATAAGTAAAAAAGAATCATGGTGGGGTGATTTATCTAAATTTGCTCTTGAATCAAAAAGAAATGAACTTATCAATTTANTACTGNCNGANTTTTTAAACATTTTTGATAATTCCTATGATAATTGGCTTGATGATTGGAAAAANAGTTGTATGCATATAAACAAAGAGATTGAAATATTCGATGGAGAACATCTTCAAAAAAAAGCTATCTTTAAAGATATAGATGCTCAAGGAAATGCAATAATTGAATCTAAGGAAGGTAAAGAAGTTATTGCAACTGGTCAAATAAGCATAAAAGGAGTTTATTAAACGTGATTCATTTTGTTAAAAATATTCCCATTGATGAAAATGTTCCAGAAAATTATAAAGAGATAGTATTCGGCGCTGGATGTTTTTGGGGAGTTGAAAGAAAGTTTTGGGATTTACCAGGAGTTTTTTTAACCTCTGTTGGATATTCAGGTGGGGATACAGAAAATCCCTCATATGAAGATGTGTGTTATAGAGATACAAATCATGCCGAGGTTGTAAAAGTTACATATGACTCAAATGTAATAGATCTAATGGATTTATTAAAAATTTTTTGGGAGTGTCATGACCCTACTCAAGGCATGAGACAAGGCAATGACATTGGAACTCAATACAGATCGGTCATTTATACAAACAATGACGATGATCTTAAAGTAGCATTGGAATCAAAGGACATATATCAAAAAGAACTAGTCAAAAATAATTTTAAAACTGATAGCCTTGAAAGCATTACCACTGAAATAGAGCCCGTTAAGAATTATTATTTAGCAGAAGAGTATCATCAGCAATATTTAGCTAAAAATCCTAATGGGTATTGTGGTATTGGTGGAACTGGATGCTCTTTCCCAAAAGAATAATTTGTATATAATACAACTCGTTGCCACCTTAGCTCAGTTGGCTAGAGCAGTTGATTTGTAATCATCAGGTCGTCAGTTCGAATCTGAC
>FUFK010040207.1_pt1 | contig 31188 bp, 24 predicted proteins | sample 1021851 | NCBI WGS metagenome assembly FUFK01 (sample SAMEA51879418, study PRJEB19060) | metagenome | reverse complement strand
GGATTTTGATCAATTGTAACAGCGCTGTTTCCTTTTGGAGACCAATAGGTTTTGACACCACTATCAATTGAATAAAAGGATTCCCTGCCGAGACTAAGCATTTCTGTTACCCATTCAGGTATCTCTTTTCCTTCTGTACGCATACGATTGGTTGACTTTTGAACGCCAATCATGTCCCACATTTCAAACGGACCAGCATCCCATCCAAAACCCCATTTCATGGCGTTATCAATGTTAACAATATCAGCAGAGATTTCTGGAATCCGGTTGGCACTGTATATAAGTGTTTGAGAGGTTAACTCCCAAAAGTACTTGCTCCCAGAGTCCTCACCATCGCAAAGCGAAATAATTCTTTCGCTTAATCTTTGCTTATCTTTAGCAACTCTAAAACAGTCAAATCTTACAAGATCTTGCTCTGAATATTCTCCAGTTTTAAGATCAACGGAATGAATTGTGCGATCTTCATTTTTTTTGTAAAACCCAGATCCAGTTTTTTTCCCTAGGCGATTAGAACCGATAAGATTATCTAATATCTCAGGTATTTTAAAAAGCTCTCTTGATTCATCATCAACGGCTTTTTCATATGTTGTAAGTGATACGTTTTTCAAAATATCAAGACCGACAACATCTGCAGTTCGAAAGGTAGCACTTTTTGGTCTTCCAGATATTAGGCCTGTTAACTTATCAACCTCTTCAACCTTTAGGCCATGTTCAAGAGCAAGGTTTATTGCCGTCATCATTCCAAAGATACCTATGCGATTTCCAATAAAATTAGGTGTGTCTTTAGCATGAACAATTCCTTTACCCAGTACATATTCTCCAAATGCAGCCATTCTTTTGTAGGTATCTTCAGTAGTGTGCTCACCNCTAACAAGTTCTAGAAGTTGCATGTATCTGGGAGGATTAAAGAAATGGGTTATCATAAATCGTTTTTTTACCTCAATAGGAAGATTTTTGGCTAGATCTGATAATAGAATTCCAGAGGTATTAGAAGTAAGGATTGCCGTATCTTTTAAATGTGGCAAGAGATTTGAATATAACTTTTCTTTTATGTCTAATCTTTCGACTACGGCTTCTAAAACCCAGTCAGTTTNAGAGATTTTTTCAAGATCTTCATCATAATTACACGCAGACACAAGTTCAATATTATCTGCTTTATAAAGTGGAGCGGGTTTTAATGATGTCAGGGTCTCTTTTCCTTTTTCTGCAAGCNCTTGGTCCATGTCAAATAGCAGAGATGGAATACCAGCATTTGCNAAATGTCCAGCAATCTGAGCCCCCATTGTTCCTGCTCCAAGTACCGCAACTTTTTTTATNTTNTNCTCCATTTGCTAGTCCCTTTCCAGGATAGTAGCGATTCCNTGTCCNGTACCTATACACATGGTCGCTAGTCCNNTCCTTGAATTTTTTTGTTCCATTANANTCAAAAGTGTGGTGATAATTCTTGCTCCAGAGCAACCCAGAGGATGACCAAGCGCTATTGCTCCTCCATTTAGATTTATTTTGCTAGCATCCCATCCTCCTTTTTTTATTACGTAAAGTGCCTGAGCTGAGAAGGCCTCATTTAGCTCAATCACATCAATGTCATTCATTGTCATCTCTAGACTCTTCAGAACATTTTCGGTAGCAGGGAGGGGTCCCATTCCCATTCTTCTCCAATCCACTCCAACTAAGGAACGTCCCTTTATTGCTGCTTTTATTTGAATAGAATTTTTTTCTGCATAGGTTCTACTGGTAATCAGTATTGCGGAAGCACCAATGGAAACAGGACTGGATGTTGCAGCAGTTATGGTACCATTTTCCATGAATGCAGGGCTGAGGCTTTTGATTTTTTCAAGGTCTGGCACTCTAGGGCCCTCATCCCTATCAATTATGCACTCGCCGTACATATCAGTTGGAATAACCTCATCATCAAATCGACCGTTTTCCCAAGCGTCCAATGCTTTTTCATGCGATTTGATTGCAAACTCTTCCTGCTCATCTCTGGAAATGGATCCCTCACGCGCAAGAATTTCTGCTGTCTCTCCCATTCCGATATAGTATTCTTGCTCAGCAAGTTCAGGATGGAAATCTGGATTAAATCCGCCCATTGGAACAGAGAACATGTCTTCAATCCCTACAGCGATTCCCATTTCAATGTCACCCGTTTCAATTCTTGAACTAATTTGATGTACGGCATCCATGGATGAGCCACAAAAACGGTTTACAACAGAGCCGCCTACGGTTTCTGGAAGTCCAGAAAGAATGGCAACACCTTTTGCCATTAGCATGCCCTGAGGCCCTTCAGGGAATGCACATCCAAGGACCAAGTCATTAACATGGCTTTGCTCTACATTAATCTTTTCCAATAGACCGCGAACTACTTGAGATGCTAAATCATCTGGTCGAATGCCTACCATCTTACCATTCTTTATACCAATTGGAGACCTTTTAGCTCCAATTATAACTGACTCAACCATTACTTTTCCTTAATCTATTTTTATAAATTGATTCGATTCCACCTTTAAAATGGATACTCCTTTTTGGCAAGTACATATTCAGCGAGCTCCCTTTTTAGGCCTATTGTATCCGTGCTTAATTGCATCTTATCCTGTAGTGAATTGACATTGGTCAATATCTCTGCTGGAATGTTGCTCGGAAAGATTCGATTGAGACACTTAAAAGCAAATTTGCTCAGATCCAACAATGACTCTGTAACATGGATCCTAGCAATATGGGCCATGAAATTTGAATTTTTCAATTGAGGCATCTGTTTTGCTCTGCAGATAACTGATTCTGTAGTGTAGAGTAAGGAGAACATATCTGCCAGAGTTTCGCTGAGCTGCTGTTCATGTTTCAGGTCCTGTCCAAATTGACAAAGTGCCTCATGAAAAATTAATACTACCATTACTTTTGCAGCTTCAATTCCAAGTATGTATTCTGAAAACAATTCCCTTGGATCAGCGATTTTAGAAATAATATCCTCTTTAGTTTGTATGATATCCCTCAATGATATTTCTTCCATCAAAACATTTTTCATTAGGTATCCAGTGATAATGGATCTATTAATTTCATTGGTGCCTTCCCATATCCTGTTGATGCGATCATCCCTGTAGGCCATTGCAATTGGGTATTCCTCAATGAATCCATATCCACCAAATATTTGTAAACAATTATCTACTATCATGGATGAAGTCTCGCTGCCATATACCTTTGCCATCGATGCCTCTATTGCGAATTGCTCCATCGCCTCTCCCATTCTAATGTAGTATTTGGGATCATTCTTATCTAAAGAATCAATAGCATCTTGGATCATTCCAACCGTTCTATAAAGCATTGTGTCTGCAACATAAATACGTATTGTCATATTCGCAATCTTTCCCAGAATAGAATCAAACCTAGCAATTGGTTGTCCGAATTGTCTTCTATCAAGTGAATAACGAATGGACTGCTTAATAGCCTGCTTGGAACCACCAACACTGGCAGATCCTAGTTTATATCTCCCTATATTCAAGGCATTAAACGCAATCGTAGCACCCTTTCCAACTTCGTAAAGTAGATTTTCAACTGGAACCTTTGCATCTTTAAATTTTATTGAAGTGGTTGAGGAGCCCTTCATGCCTAACTTTTTTTCCTCATTTCCTATTGAAAGGCCTTCAGTATTTCTATCAACAATAAATCCTGAAAACTTATTTCCTTCCACCTGTGCTAGAATAGTGTAGATGTCGGCCCATCCACCGTTACTGACAAACTGTTTTTCTCCATTTAAGATATAATGCCTTTTATCTTCGGATAGAAATGCAGTTGTTTTTGCAGAAAGGGCGTCAGAGCCTGATGATGGTTCCGTAAGTCCATAAGCAGCTATCCATTCTCCAGAGTTTAGTTTTGGCAGATACTTTTTCTTCTGTTCTTCTGTGCCAAAGAAAACTATGCCTAGGCTTCCGATTCCTGTCTGAACACCAAAGGTGCATCCAAAAGAAGCAGAGCCACCCCAACTTACTCCCTCAGTTATTAAACAGGCCGTGATTTTATCTAAGTTAGTTCCACCATATTCTTCAGGCGTATCTACACCTATGAGTCCAAGCTCACCCATTTTCATAAGGATAGAACGACTAAGATCTTCACTTAACTCTTCAATATCTTTAACCTGAGGTAGAATAGTGTCTTCAGCAAAATCAAATACCATTTTTTCAATTTGTCGATGTTCATCTGTGAATGTTTCACGAGAAAATATGGTATGCTGTGCAGTTGGTGACAGCAGCCACTGTCCACCCCTTTTAATTTTTTGTTTATTGTTCATTTAAGCTTATGATTAGGATCAATGTGGATTTAATGGTTATGATTGTGNTTTAAGCATAATTCAATAAAGTCAAATAGGTTTCTCCTGTCAAATATATGGTTCTAGATTTATCTTTTTAAGCAAAAAATAACTTGTGATTCCTTTTTTAGTTGACAGAGCTATTATCAGCTAACTATATTTGATAATGAGAATTAGTCTCATTAACAATTATATATGTACTCCAGGGGCTCCTAATACCCTTTGTTCCTTGTTCCGAATTCAAAGGTTTCTTATACCAAAATAAAGTATGGAGCCCCAAAAAGTTGCATTATACTTTTAGAAAAAACGATTGGATAAACTTTCATAACATCTACTTGATTCCAAATTGTGCACATAAACCGATTATATTCAGATAAAATTTTGGTTTGATCAAAAGATACCGGAAATAAGATCACCTATAAAGGAATTATTAAAAATGAAAAGAATAAATATAACTTGGTTAACCACTATATTAATATATAATTTAGGTTATTCATCTCAATTTACAGGGAAAGTCATTGACAGTAAAACAGGTATGCCCATTGTTGAAGCAAATATTAGCTTTGATAATTCTAGTGGTATGGGTACCACAACAGATGAGAGTGGCATATTTTCTACAGACGCTTCTGAAAATTCAGTAAGAGCAATTATAAGCGCTATTGGTTACAAAGATCAATCTCATGTAATCGATATGAGATCCTCAGATTTATTGATATTTAAGCTTGAACAAAGCACAATTGAACTATCTCCAATTCAAGTCATAGCTAACAATTCTAGATTAGTTGGAAGTGCCCAAAACTTCTACCGTCTTCCTGGGTCTGTTGGGCTTATATCTAAATCAGAAGTGAAAGAGTTTAATGATCTTGATATCAATAAAATTATTAGTCAAGTACCCGGAGTCTATACTCAAGAGGAAGATGGTTATGGTTTGAGACCCAATATAGGAATGCGAGGAACTGGTCTAGAGAGATCTGCTAAAATAAATATGATGGAAGATGGTGTCCCTATTTCTCCAGCTCCATATTCTTCACCTGCAGCATATTATTCACCTACGGCAGGAAGAATGGAATCCTTTGAAATAAGAAAAGGTTCTAGCCAAATAAAGTATGGGCCTCATTCAACTGGTGGAGCAATCAACTATGTATCAGCATCCATTCCACAAAAATTAGATTTTAGTGGAGCAATTTCTTTGGGGCAGTATGCCCATCGTCTAGCACAATTTAAAACAGGTATATCCTCTAAGAACATTGGCATACTTTTTCAAACCCATTTAGATGATGTGGGAGGATTTAAAGAGATTGATGGAGGAGGTGAAACAGGATATGATAAAAAAGATTTTCTCTTTAAGGCTAGACTAAATAATCATTCTGAAGTTGCGGCAATAGAACTTAAAATTAGTCGAACAGAAGAGTTAAGTCATGAGACATACTTAGGGTTAACCTTTTCAGATTTTAGTGAAAACCCAATACGAAGATACAGTGCTTCAAAAAATGATAAAATGGAAGCTAACCATGATCAAATCACCCTTACTGGTGTATTTAAAGTATCGTCTAATACTGATCTTACCTCTACGGTTTATAATAATGACTTTCATCGAAATTGGTACAAGTTAAATAAGGTAGACGGATTTAGTATTGGTTCAATTTTGGATCAAAATGAGGGTACTGAATCCGCCTTAGCATTATTGTCTGCTCAAAATTCAGATGATAATACATATGATATTAAAGCGAACAATCGCATTTATAACTCAAATGGAATCCAAACTGTTTTAAGATCAAAATTTTCATTTTTTAAAGCTAATCATAACCTTATGGCCGGTTTTAGACATCATTCTGATGAGATGGATCGATATCAATGGTCGGACCTTTACAAAATGCAAGATGGATCATTAATGATGACTACTGCTGGAGTAAGGGGAGAAGGGAACAAAAACAATAGACTTTATTCAGCTAATGCAAATTCAATTTTCATTGAAGATGAAATCCAAATAGATAATCTAAGTGTTACGATTGGTTTGAGACAGGAGGCTATTTCACTTCAAAGGAATGATTGGGGAGAGGATTTAGACCGAGATTCTATTGCAACATCTATCAAGAAAGCGTCTATTGATGTTTTTGTACCTGGTTTGGGGATTTCTTATCAATTTCTAAATGGATTGCAAGTTTTCTCTGGAATTCATAATGGATTTTCGCCTCCAGGACCCGGAATCGATGATGATGATGATATTTTACCAGAGGAGAGTATAAACTTTGAAATCGGTGGTAGGTTCAATAGAGGATTCCAAAATCTTGAAGTCATCTCATTTTATAATGACTATAAAAATTTGCTTGGAGAAGATACTGAAGCAGCAGGATCAGGAACCTATGCACAATTCAATGGAGGAAAAGTTTTGATAAAGGGTTTGGAATTATCCTATACTAATTTATTAAAGTTTAATAGATACCTTTTCCCAATATCACTTAGTTACACACATACTGATGCAAGGTTTAAAAATAATTTTGATAGTGAGTTTGATCCTTGGGGGAATGTTAGTATAGATGATGAATTACCCTATATACCTAAAAATATGTTGCAAGTTAAACTTGGGTTGAAAAAAGATAAAATCAGGTCATACGTTCGTTACAAGTATTCCGATGCAACTCGTGTAGTTGCCGGTCAAGAAAAACTAAATGTTTTGAATAGTACTGATCAACAGAATATTTTTGATTTTGTAACAAGATATCAATTAAACCAAAATATTTCAATCGACTTAAAGATCAATAATATTTTGGATAGTAAAGCAGTTGTTTCCTTAAGACCTGCAGGATATAGGCCAACGATGCCTAGGCAAATAATAACCTCAATAATTTTTGACTTTTGATTTAATTTAAAATTTTACTTAAATAAAAAAGTATTTATAATGTATAGAGATAGTAAAAATTTATTTTTTTATTGTGGGAGTATTTTTTCCTACGTTTTTGGCGACCAATAATTAATATTTCCCTTTAGTACAATTAAAGTTTACCAATTTGCTTTTACAAGTTATGATGTGCCATATAATAAATTGGACGACATAATAATGTTTATCCAACCCTCAAATTTGGTAAGAAGGAAAATACTAGAAAACTTGTAAGCTTTCTTCAATTATTCAGTAATCAAAAGCTTACAGGAAGAAATATGAATTTTGATTATTTACACGCTCTGAAAATCATGGAGAGAGCAAAACATCTCATAAAAACATTCGATTTTTAATTGAATCTAAACAGCGATTGTTTTGCTTTGCTCTTTGGAGCTTGTCATGACTTTATCAGCTTTCCATACCATCGATAGTGAGTATAGCAAATGATTAATGTCATCCTCGGTGTGCTTTGGTGTAATAGTTATTCTCAGTCTGGCACTACCTTTTGGAACGGTTGGATAAAATATTGGCTGAATGTAAATGTTATGGTCCTCAAGAAGTCTTCTTGAAAATGATTTGGCTCTATCGGTACTATAAGCGAGTAATGGTATGATGTGGCTATCACTATTAACAAACGGTATGCCTTTTTCTAAAAGTTTTCTTCTTATTAGACTAGCTTTTTCAAAAATATCATTTCTCTTTTTATCAAGGTTTTCAACAATTGAAATACTTTTTGACGAAGCTGCCGCGATAGAAGGCATCATTGATGTAGTAAAAATAAAACCAGAGGCAAAAGACTTTATAAAATCAATCATTATCTCGTCACCTACAATATAACCGCCTATTTGTCCAAAGCCTTTAGCAAGGGTTCCATTAATGATATCTATTTCATCCGAGACTCCGTTCTTATAGGCAACGCCCCTTCCCCCTTCTCCGTATAATCCTACTGCATGAACCTCGTCTAAATAGGTTAAAGCACCATATTTTTTTGCTAATCTAACATAGTCTGATACATTTGTTTCAGTTCCATCCATAGAATAGAGTGATTCAAAAACAATTATTTTTGGTCTGTCTTTATCAGTCGTTTTAAGTAATTCTTCTAGATGATCAAGATCATTATGCCTAAAAATTGAACAATCTGCCTTAGAGTTTTTAATACCTTCTATAAGTGAAGCATGATTTAATTGATCTGAAAATACTTTTATTCCNCTCATGCGNTTGCAAAGCGTAGCNAGTGTTGTTTGATTTGCAACATAAGCAGANGTAAAAATNAGNCCTTTTTCNCTTTTGTGAAATTTTGCTAGATCTNNTTCTAGNTGATTATGNTAGGGGGTNGATCCTGATATNTTNCTNGTNCCTCCAGATCCTGTTCCTACTGATTTTATNACNTCAATCATTCTTTTAATTACAGAAGGATGATGACTCATATTTAGATAGTCATTGGAGCACCAGATAGTTGTGTTGCTATTAAACTTTTCTTCAAATTTAGATTCATGTGAAAAATCTATTTCTGTAAATGGAAAGGTTTCTTTTCTCCTGTAGATAGGAGTGAACGTTCTACCAAAACCATTCGATTGGAATTCATCTAACTGCTGTTTAAAAATACTTTTATAATTCATAATTCATTTTATGTTTTAGAAAAAAAGGAAATATAATTAGACTCCTCAGTCGAAATTACGAATATTACCTTAGCTTAAACAAATACAAGTGGCAAATAACATAAACTCAATTTCAATTATATCTAGATCAAGTGAACTTGCTAAAATTCAAGCAAAAATGGTTGGTGATAAAATAGAAAATTGTTGGCCTGAAATATCTATCAATTATCAAACCACAAAAACAAATGCTGATCTCAACGCTAATATTGATATTTCAAACCCTGGTGAAGTTGGTATTTTTACAAAAGATATAAGCATGAAAGTAATAGATGGAGAATGTGATCTTGCTGTTCATTCTTGGAAGGATTTACCGATTGAGCCATCAAATGAAACAGAAATAGTTGGGACATTAAAAAGAGATGACATGAGAGATGTTATTATTGTGAAATCAACAGTAGCATCCCTCGATTACAAAGAAGAGATTAATGTACTTACATCCTCTCCAAGAAGAAAATTTAATTTAGGTCAAGTTCTACCCAAACTGATTCCCGTAAAATTTAAAAATATCAATTGCATAGACATAAGAGGAAATATCCAGACAAGGCTTAAAAAGTTTGAATCAGGTAACGCTGATGCAATCATTTTAGCTAAAGTTGCTTTAGATCGTCTAATTGAATTTGGAAGAGAAAGTACAAAACAATATATAAGAGAAATATTAAACGCAAACAACTGGTCGATCTTACCATTATCTATTTTTCCAACTGCACCTGGGCAAGGCGCAATTGCTATTGAAGCAAAAAAAGACAACAAAATATTGAAAGAAATAATTGATAAAATAAATTCCTCTAACTCATTTGCAAATGTTCAAAAAGAAAAATTAATGTTATCTAATTATGGAGGGGGATGCCATCAAAAGATAGGCGCTTCCGTATGGGATGAAAATGAAATAAAATTAATTTCATTGGTGGGAATGACACATGAGACAAAACTATTGAACACCTTTGGTCCAGAAAGATCAAATAAGCGATCAAAAACAAAAACTAAGAATAAACACTTATATCCAAAACCGAATGATGAAAAATTCTTTGAACGAAAAAAGATCGATAATTCTAAGCAGATTCAAGACTTAAAAAGTAGCTTAATCTATTTAAGTAGGAAAAATGTTTTGGATAACATCGAAAGTATTGATAGTTCAAACATCCTTTGGACCAGTGGAATTAATTGTTGGACAAGTGCCGTATCCAGAGGATATTGGATCAACGGAACAAGTGATAGTTTTGGTGAACTGAGTGGTGTTAATATTAAAAACTTTATGCCAAAAAATTTTCTTAGCTACAAATTGAGTCATGATAAATCATCAGACGACAATTACGAACTTATTTCTGTTTACAAATTGAGCGTACGAAAAAATATTCTAAATAATATGGATTTGAACAGCAGGACCAATTTTTTTTGGATGAGTCCACTTCAATTTGATTTGGCTCTAGAATATTTCCCAGAAATAATCAATGGGAATCATAGTTGTGGTTTTGGACGAACATACAACCATTTAAAAGATAGGCTACCCAATGAAAAAAACATCACTCGATTTCACTCATACAAAAGCTGGCTTGAACTATATCAGGGAGATTGATTTTAATGAATAAAAAATTTTACAATGCCTTAAATCGAGTACCTCAACCCATACCTCCGATTTGGTTCATGAGACAGGCTGGTAGATATCACTCTCACTATCAAAATCTAAGGAAAACACATTCATTTGAAACACTATGTAAAAATCCAGAATTAGCAGCCGAAGTCGCTTGTGGCCCCATTAATGATTTTGACTATGACGTAGCTATCCTGTTTAGTGATATCCTTTTTCCACTCGAGTTGTTTGATCTTGAACTAAGCTATAACCCTGGACCAAATTTTGAAAATTATTTGGGTCCGCAACATACAAAGAAAAAAGTTGCTGATTTACAAGTTGAGGAGCATTTAAACTTCCAGTCAGAAGCAATTAAAATAACAAAAAACATGCTTCCTGAAGATAAAAGTCTAGTTGGGTTTATCGGCGGGCCGTGGACTGTAATTTCATATGGCCTTAACCTTAGCAAAGAATCTGAGGTAAATATCTCATCGACTGAACCATTTATTGAAGAATTATTATATGATCATTTAATTCCGATTTTAAGGAAAAATATCAAGATCCAATTAGATTCTGGTGCAGAAATTGTATATGTTTTTGACACAAATAGTAAGCAACTAAACAAAGAATATTTTACAAAAAAGTACCTAAAAAATATTGAGGAAGATTTATTTCAACCTTTTCCAAATAAAATTGCATATTTTTCAAAGAATAAGTCATTCTATGATTTAAATAAAATTGGAAAAAATCACCTGGATCTTGCAGGAACAGTTTTTCCAATGGAAGAAGGTTTTCGCTCATACATTGGTAAAAGTAAAAAAGGTTTTGTCCAAGGTAACTTTTCTCCCATTTCCTTATTAAAACCGCACGAGGAATTTTTGTTGGACTTCAATGATTTTTTAAAAAAGATGAAATCATTATCAGTTACTGATAGAGCAGGGTGGATATGTAGCCTGAACCATGGAGTTCTTCCAAAAACTCCGGAAGTCAACGTTAGGTATTTTATTGAAGCAATCCGCGAACAATTTTCAAATGGGAGCTAGTTTTGAAAGGTTTTGAACCAAATTATCAAGAGAAAATTGGAATACTGATTACTAATCTTGGTACGCCTGATAATCCCGATCCAAAAAGTCTAAGAAAATATTTAAAGCAATTTCTTTCTGATAAGAGGGTGGTAGACTATAATCGACTTCTGTGGTGGCTAATTCTTAATGGTATAATACTAAATGTAAGACCAAGAAAATCTGCTAAGTTATATGAAGCTATTTGGACAGATGAGGGATCACCGCTGCTTGTTAACATGCGGAGTATTCTTAAAAAATTACAATCTAAAAATGAAGGGGTTCATCTACAGTTGGGTATGCGTTACGGAAATCCCTCAATTGAAAATGCTCTTAACTATTTTAAAGATCAGAACATCTATAAAATACTTGTGTTGCCGCTTTATCCACAGGCAGGGTCTCCCACGAATTCAAGTACATTTGATGAAATATCAAGAGTTCTTAATGGCTGGCCTTGGTTACCAAATCTTCGATTTGTAAATGGTTATCATGATCATGAAGATTACATACTGGCTATTTCAAATAGCATCAAAAAATCCACCTCAGATTATAAAAATATAGAAAAGATTATTTTTAGTTTCCATGGAATGCCTGTTCGATATCTAAAAGAGGGAGATCCATATTATTGCTTTTGTCATAAGACAGCTCGTTTGGTTGCTGAGAAACTTAATCTTGAAGAGGATAGATACATGCTTTCCTTTCAGTCAAGATTTGGTTCAGAAGAGTGGCTGCAGCCATATATTGATGAAGAGATTGTGAAGCTTGCAAAAAATGGAGTTAAAAACCTTCATATTATTTCACCAGGATTTAGTGTTGACTGTCTAGAGACATTGGAAGAAATAAAAATTCAATATGATGAATTATTTAGGGAAAATGGTGGCGAAAAACTCCATTACATCCCCTGTTTAAATGATCATGATGATCACATAACATTGATTGATAAATTAATTAAAGATAATATGGGTGATTGGTTTAATGAAAAGTGAAGCAGAGGAATGGTTTAGAGAGTTGAGAGGTAGATTAGTCTCAATGATTGAAAAGTATGAAAGCGTAAAATTTCAGAAAAAAGAATGGAACCATTCTGGAAGAGGTGGAGGGTTGATGAGCATAATAAAAGGAGACTTAATTGAAAAAGGGGGGGTTAACATATCAACGGTTTCAGGAAAATTTTCTGAAAAAATGCAACAACGTATTCCAGGAGCAGATAAAGACCCATCATACTGGGCGACTGGAATAAGTGTTGTTTTACATCCCAAAAATCCTAACATACCGTCGATGCACTTCAATACCCGATATCTATCAACTACCAAAACATGGTTTGGCGGAGGCATAGATGTAACTCCTTGCTTAGAATTTGATGTGGAAAAGGAAAAATTTCACAAAAATCTTAGGGTTATGTGCGATAAACATAATACAGATTATTACCCAAAGTTTAAAAAGTGGTGTGATGAATACTTCTTTATCAAACATCGTAATGAACCCAGAGGTATTGGTGGCATATTCTTCGATTACCTAAACGATGGAGACTCTAAATCAGAATTTGATTTTGTGAAAGAAGTTGGCATGTTTTTTCATAATTATGTTGATGATATAATCGAAAGAAAGAAAAATGAGGAGTGGGATGACCATGATAAAACCCTTCAATTAGTTAAGCGAGGAAGATATGCAGAATTCAATTTGCTCTATGATAGAGGAACCAAGTTCGGATTGGAAACTGGTGGCAATGTAGATGCAATCCTAATGTCCATGCCTCCTCAAGCTAGTTGGGAATGATTAAATGGGAAATGTATATCAGTGGGTAAAAATTTTCCATGTCATGTTTGTTGTCGCTTGGATGGCTGGTTTATTATATCTACCAAGAATCTTTGTTTATCACTCTATGGATGACACTACAGATGAAACTTCTAATGTTTTTAAGTTGATGGAAAAAAGATTGTTCTATTTTATTATGTATCCATCAGCCTTGATTGTATGGATTACTGGAATTTATATGGCATATGTACTGGGGTTATATGGATGGCTTGTTCTAAAATTCTTTTTTGTTACAGTTTTAACTCTATATCATATCAATCTTGGAAGATATTTAAAAGACTTTAAGGATAATAACAATAGGAGTAAAACCCGGTTTTTTCGGATAATAAATGAAGTCCCATTTTTAATTATGTTCATTATTTTAATACTTGTAATTATTAAACCTGATTTCTAAAGAGATATAAATGAAACTAGTAAAAAGAAAATTCCCTAAAACAAGACTTAGAAGAACTAGAATGAAATCATTTTCAAGAAAAATGGTTTCAGAGAACAATCTGACAGCAAATGATGTGATATGGCCTGTCTTTTTAACAGAAGAGAATAAGTCTAAAACTGAAATTAAAGCATTGCCAAGCGTATACCGATATCCAATTGAGCTTCTATTAAAAGATTTAGAACAACCTATTGCGCAAGGGCTTAATGCTGTTGCACTTTTTCCTCATATTACGGATGATAAGAAAGATGAGGAGGGTTCATACGCATTTTCTCCTAATAATCTTATCTTTAAAGCTGTCAAAAGGATAAAGCAAGAATATCCAAATATTGGCGTTATCTGCGATGTAGCTTTAGATCCTTATACTACTCATGCACATGATGGGATAATAAGGAATAATGAAGTTGACAATGACAAATCATTGGAAAAATTAGTTGAACAAGCTTTGTTGCTTGCTGATGCAGGAGCTGATATTCTGGCCCCATCTGATATGATGGATGGTAGAGTGGGGAGGATCAGGACATCATTAGAAAAAAAAGAATACCATAATACCATGATAATGTCTTACGCTGCTAAGTATGCTTCATCCCTTTATGGTCCCTTCAGGGAAGCAGTAAATGCGGGCATACTGGTTAAACCAAAAAACAAAAAATCCTATCAAATGGACATATCAAATATTCATGAGGCGATGCATGAAATTTCCATGGACATCAATGAAGGTGCAGACATGATAATGATTAAACCAGGTCTTCCTTATTTAGATGTTATATCAAGAGCAAAAGAATTGTTCTCAATTCCAACTTTTGCCTATCAAGTATCTGGAGAATATTCTATGATCATGTCAGCAGTCTATAACAATCATATTAAAGAATCAGATATAATTATTGAAACTATGCTCTGCTTTAAAAGAGCGGGAGCAAATGGTATTTTTACATACTTTGCACCAAAAATACTCAACCTTTTAAGTAAAAATAATTGATTACATAATTTTAAATACAAAATGAAAAAGACTATTATTGCATTAATCATCTTTCTGGGTTTTGCATGTGAACTAAATCAAAAAAAAGATGAAAAAGATATTCTAGAACAAAAAGTTGAAGCATTTATCTTTTTGAGTGATTACCACCATCAGTTGCATATTATGATAGGTGAGGATGGAGGAGATATTATGGAAGCATATAATGAATTCAAAAGTGCTCCAGTACTACAGACAAATAACGAGCTTATTCCCGTAAAAGAAGCACTAGAGAGAATAAAAGTTGTAGATCCAGAAAATATTGATGTAAAACAATTGGACTACTTAGTTGACTATTATCAGTCTGGTCTTTCAATTCAGATTGAAGCCATTCTTAGGGGATATGGATATAAAGAAAATTTTGAGATGAATACAATTATGGATGTTTATGATAGGTTGTCAAAAGGAAATAACTAGAACTCTATCTCAATACCACCAACAGGAATAAAACTAAAATAGGTTGTATCAAGTATATCTTGCTTATCTCTACTCCAAAAATATGTTTCGATGTTTCTTCTATTGTATGCATTCCAAAATTCAAAATAGGTTATAATGTTTCCATATTTCATGCTTACTCTTCTTTCATATCTTAAAAATAGATTGTGATAGATTGGAGTTTTGGATTCATTGAACTGGCTGTAAAAAAGTACCTCCTCATTAGCATAGTTTGAACTTTCTAAGTCAACTCTTGTGTAGGGCCTTCCACCAAACAATGACCATCGAAGTGAAATTTCCCATTTTGAGTTTGGCCTATATCCACCTACAAGATTGAAAAGATATTCATAATTATTATTGCGGCTACGCTCTACTCCTTGCTGATCATTATAAATAGAATTATATATTGATCCACCAATTAATCCATAAAAATTGATTGCTCTTTTTTTCTCAAGGAGTATTTCAATACCATTTGTCTTTGCTTTGCCATTGGATATAATATTTTTATAGGTTCTTAACTCATCCAATAAAAATGTAGGATCAACAAACATTTGATTTCTTTCCATCATTGGAGCATTAGAATATTGCTTTTCATATATAGATATCGAAAACTTAGTACTTCTTGTAATTAACTTTTCATAGGTCAAGGAGTGTTGAAAAGTATTAACTGATTTTAAATCATTGTGGTTGACAACACTGAGATATTTTTCGGGTGGATTTTGGAAGTATCTCCCTGAATTAAAAATAAGATTGCCCCAGAATTTATTTAATGACAAGTCGATATTTATTCTGGGAGCAATCGAAATATCCTTTTCATAGCTATTCCAGTTAACTCTGCAACCAATTGATATTAGTGCCTTATTTAGTATAATTGATTGCATTGTGAAAAAGCTTGATAGGTTTGTGATTGAGACATTGTTTTTTGATTCTACAGCATTCAGAAGAAAGTCGTAGTCAAGGTTTCGATTCTGTATCTCAAATCCAAAGACTCCTCCTACTAGGTCGTTAAAACGGATGTGATTTAATTGTCTAGTATTTAAAGTTTTGTATTGGTCATTAGTCCTGAAGCTAATTGTATCTGATTGATTTTCGTAAAAGGTCGCTATTGCATCTTGGCCTGAGATTGAAAAAGATGTATTGGAATAAGCATTTTCACTCCAAATGTGCCTATGAGCAAGTCCAAGAGTGTTTTGATTATTTTTGAAACTACCATACGTGTTTTCTCCAACAGATTGAGACTCACTTTTTTCTCTTTCATAAAGACTATTACCGTTTATAAATAAAATTGTATACGCATCATAATGACTTGGATTATATTTTAATTTCCCTTGAAAATCACCATAGCGAGGTAGACCTCCACCAGCATTAATAGCATCAGAAATAATGTCAAGATAACTTCTTCTATATGAACCAATAAAGGTAATATCATCTGCTACTGAGCCCTCTAGTAAACCTCCAGCTCCACCCATTCCTATTGATATGTTCGCTGCAGGAGAATCCTTTTTACCATCTCTATAGCTTATATTGCCATAGCTAGAAAGTTTATTACCATATTCTGCAGGAAATCCATTGCTGAAAAATTCAATATTGTCAACCATTTCAGTATTAATCAGTCCTATTGGACCATTAGAACGTCCATCAGGATTATTGAAATGTGAAATACTTGGAATATAAATGTCATCAATAACAAAGCCATTTTCCGTTGGGCCGCCTCCTCTAACTAACATGTCTTGTCTATTTTCTCCAACGCTTGCAACACTTGGCAGAGCGTTTAGGATACGAGAAATTTCTTGGCCTGCACCTGGTGCTCTTCTGATTTCATCATTGTTAAAGTTGACCGTATTATATTGGTCTAAGTTGCTTTTTGAAAAATAACTTTGGGTTACTATAACTCCCTCATAATTGATAGCTGTGCGATTTAATTCTACTTTCAAAAATTCATAGGCTTTATCTCTAACCCAAATATCCGAGATCACCTTTGTTTCATATCCAATGTAGGAGATTGAAATTGAATAATACCCGTTTTCGAGCCCTGAAATAGAGAAATTGCCATCTTTATCTGAAATAACTCCTAAATCAGTTCCAACCAAGGAAATATTAGTGCCTTCTAACGGAAGTTGATTTGTCTTGTCAATGATATTGCCACTTATGATTCCTTCGGAAAATGCTAAGCATAGAGAAAATGTTAAGGAAATTATGAAGTACCTCATCCTAAAGAACTCTGTATTCTGTTTGTTTTAATTTATGAAAAAAGGTTTTTAGATTTTATAATACAGCTAATTAAAAATCTTGCTGTAGGTCAAGCGAAAATTAAAAGTTATCCCTCAACATTTTCTTCAATTCAGCCTCATGCATTTCTTCTGCGGCAATTTGAGTTCTAGCAAACTCCTCTAACATGATAGATCCATCTTTTACGTTATTTAGAAGCTCGTAATAGGATTTGATTGCTTCTCTTTCATGTTCAAGACATTCGTTCAAAATATCCTCAGTCGAATGCTTATGTGTTTCAAGAAGGTCACTTATTTTTAATGTTGGATGTTCCCCTAGGCTAGTTACGTGTTCTCCAACTGCCTCAGCATGCGCCAATGATTCTAAGGCCTGCTCTCTTAACCATTGTACAACTGACAATCGGTATGGGCCTTGTACCATAAATGCGTAGTGCGTGTACTTCACAACTCCTGCTAGTTCGTGCTCTAAAATCTTATTAAGAGACTTTAAGACTTCTTTTTGATCCATTTGATGTTTTTCCATAATAGTTTGAAAGACATTTTAATTGATATAACATTTTATTTTACCTTAAGAAATTAATGGATAAATAAAACTAATTAATAATCGTTTTGTAATTATTTTGCTTAAAGTTTAATTTTCGACTCTTAATTCGAAAAATTATTTTAGTATGCCAATATCTCAGCGCCAATTAGAAGAAAGAAAAATGCGTCAGGATCGTATTCTCGAAGGTGCATTAAGTGTTTTTAAGGAAAAAGGGTTGGAGGGAGCGACCATGGATCAAATTGCCAGCGCTGCTGGGTTTGGTAAAGCGACTCTTTACTATTACTTCAAATCAAAGGAAGAGGTTCTCTCAGCAATATTAGTTGATGGATGGCAAAATATTTGGGAATCTTTAGAACCAGTTATCGCTGAAGAAGGTTCACCAAGAAAGACATTTGTAAATGTGTTGATAAAAATTGCTGAGAATGCCCAAAATCGTCCAGGGTTGTTCGAATTTCTATTTAACGTTCCGAAGGCTATCAAATTAGATGACCAACCATGGAAAGATTATCAACATAAATTATATGCTATTATCCAGGGTTTACTGGAAGATGGTGTAAAGCAAGGAGAGTTTCCTAAAGTCGATCCGCAGCTCATGTTCAAGGCATTGGGAGGCCTTTTCATGGGCTTAGTTTTTATGGGAGACAGAAAAGAGCCGGTTACCGATAAGGATGTAGAGAGTTTACTTAACGAGCTTATAACCTCTCCTAATCTAAAAAACTAGTTCAAGCACATCATTTAGTATCAATGTTTCACTTGCTATTATTTACGGTCATTGTATCAAACCTATTGGGTTTCTCATTATCTGGAACCGTTTTGGATTCAGATACCAATGAGCCACTAGATAATGTAAATATTTCTATAATTGGGACTGATAACGGCACTACCACTAATTATTTAGGAAAATTTAAATTAAATGATATTCAAAATGGTGTTCAGGAGATTTCATTTTCTTCAATAGGTTACAAAAATTTCTCAAAAGAGTTCTCGTCTAAAAGAGTCAGAGAAAATTTTATAATCCAACTTGAAAAAGAGCCATTACAATGGAAAGCAGTAAATGTAATGGGTTTGATTCCATCTAAACATTCACCCGAAGTTACGCAGATTGTACCCTCCACTAATAGGATGAATACAGATCAGGAGACATTAGGTACACTTTTAAGTAATCTACATGGCATAGAGGTCCAAAGTGCGCATGATTATGGACGTAATGTAAATATTTCTATAAGGGGATCTTCAGACTTCAAGCCTGGTGGATATAATAATAGAGTATTGTTGCTGCTTGATGGTTTTCCTGTTTCTATTCCAAACTCAGGGTCATCTGATTGGAATGCAATTCCTTTTGAAACGGTAAAGCATATTGAGGTAGTGCGCGGACCTGCTTCATCTGTTTATGGACATAATTCAATGGGAGGAGTAATCAATATTGTTACAAGATCAGGAAATGGTCTTGATCAATGGACACCTGAAATAAAATTAGGAAGTTATGGATCCAGGTCGTTTTCAGTCGCATATGATAGAGGGTATGGAAAGACTAGTTTGATCAGTTCTCTTGGTCATGCAAATTCAAATGGCCACCGATTCAACTCAGGCTATGAACAAACTAGATTTTCACTAAAGATAAATAGATCTTTATCGAATGATCAAAAAATCCAACTCTCTTACCTAGGTTGTAATAGTTTTAATGGGCAACCAGGTTTTGTATACCCTGATAACCCAGGACTGATATCCTACAGAGAATCATACCGATTCAGTAATTATTTGCAGTTGTATTACAAGCGTATGATTAATGAATATCTCTTTTCAGTTTCATTAGCTACTAATCACTTTAAGACAAACTATAAAGACAGGGATGATACTCCAGTAGATCATCTTCGTGATAATACAAATTATAGAGACCATAGCTATATGGCGAGAGCTCAGCTACAAAGATTTTTCAATGATGGCGACAATATCATCATTGGTTCAGAGATTTCACTAGATCAATCAAGGTCTAATGTTCTTAGAAATATTTACGAGCAACCAGAACAGAGAACATCTGCTGGTTTTGCGAAATATAGAATGCAATTACGTGATAATTTAATTCTGGATATGGGTGTGAGATATGACTATCGTGATGTAACTGGGGGTGAAGGCTATAGTATTAAATCTTTTCAAGCATTATCTCCCAAGATTAGTCTCATTTATGACATGAATTCTAGTTTAATTACTTATTTGTCATACAACAAAGGGTTTAGAGCTCCTTCTATATCTGAACTGTTTTTAGAATATGAAAGTAGTTATGGACTTTTGTTACAGGGAAATCCTACTCTTAAGCCTGAATCACTAAATAGTATTGAAAGTGGATTTAAGCTGCAAAAGGAGGGGGTATCCTATTTTGGTAATGTTTTCTTCAATCAATACAGTGATATGATTGATTTTATTTATACTATTCCTGTTAGATCTGTTAATCGTGAGACAGTAAAAGGAATTGGCGCAGAATTGGGTTCAAACCTCTATATTGATAAAACCAAATCAAATTTTAATTTCACATATAGCTACCTTAATTTGAATGAGAGCTCTGATGCACCAATGTTATATAGGCCCAAGCACAAGATAAGGTTTACTTGGGTTCAACAATTTTCTCTGCTTGATTTTCGGTTATCAACTAGATATGTAAGCAAGCAATTATATGAAGATTTTCTGAGTGACACACATCCAATTGATGGTAACACAGTTATTTTTCCTTTAGAGACACTCCCGGAAACAATCATATCTGAATTTAGTATCACAAAAACATTCACGGATTATGACGTCTCAATTAAGGTTAAAAATTTATTTGATAATAGCTATGTACTAATCCAGCACTACCCGATGCCTGGAAGAAATTTCGAAATGTCAATTACTAAATCGATTAAATAAAGGAAGCACCAATGAAAATTATCATTAACATATTATCCCCATTAGCATTTGCACTTTTAATGTTTTCATGTGAGGATAATGAAAACGAATCAGGATCAGTTTTAGCAGAATATGGAAGTATATCTGGTGAAGTGAACTTTGCTGGCACATGGCCAGATAGTGGCGAAGTTTTAATTACTTTGGATACAGCCTATCCGCCACAAGGGCCACCAGCTGGATTTCAATACATAACCAGCAATGACCTAACAGACGGGGTTTATAGTTATACTTTTTCAAATCTATCCTTTAGAAGCTATGAGGCAATTACCATAACATACTGGTCACTGGGTTATACAACAGCAGGTTCTAATTATAGTCTAGTTGGTAGTTACATTGATTCAATAAACGTAACACAGGATAATCCAGATGTGACTATAAACATGGATGCCACATTTAACTAGAATAATCTAAAACTTTGAATATTCAATCAAATAGAATTCTCCGTGGTTTGTGGCTCGGGCTCGGGTTATTGTTAACAATAATTGGCTTGATTGGAATCATTGTTCCAGGACTGCCGACCACCCCCATAATGATACTTGCAGCGGCTTGTTTTTTTAAGAGCTCAGAGAAATTATATACTTGGGTGATTCAAAATAAATACTTCGGAGAGCATGTAAGGAACTTCCGTGAGGGGAGATGCATGCCTTTTAGAGCAAAGGTTACCGCGATAACAACTATGTGGATTTTTGTTTCAATTTCTATCTTTGTTGGTATCCCAGATTCAATGATCTTAGCGAAAATCATTACCTTTCTTGGTGCAGCAACGGGAACAGTTTATGTTATTAGGTTGAGAACGATTTAAAAATGTTATTCATTCAAGTTTCCCAGTCGACGATATTTTTCTTTATATTTTTTTAAAAGATTTTTTTGTCGATCTGAAAGATCAAGCTCACGACCTTTTATAAACGCTTTAATTGGATTTGTGGTTTGTGTAAGTGGTTCACTTTCAGCAATGAAGAACGTTGCGTCTTTACCTGGTTCTAATGAACCTATCCTGTCATCAACACCTAGTATTTCAGCTGCGGAAAGTGTGATAGATCGAAGTGCCTGGTCTTTGGACAGACCCCAAGATGCAGCTCGCATTGCTTCATCAGGTAAGGTTCTTACATGTCCATCCATTGGATAACCTGGATCCAATGATATACAAAAATGGACACCAGCTTCATGAAGAATAGAGGGGAGCTTGTAAGAAATATGGATGGGCTCAAATCTCCTCCAAGGAGTCACTTGAACTCCGAGCAAGATTACTGGAACATTATTTTCCACCAGCATCTCAGGATTTATCCATGAGTCTCTTCCTCCGANGATNACAATGTTAAGGTCTTGTTCATTTGCCCACTTAACAGCTGCCTCGATTTGTCTTATATCATTGGCTTTAACGTGGATTGGATCTTTATATATAACAAAAGGAATCATTGATTCTAACCGTAAATCAGTCTCCTGCTTATGTTCTGCTTTTCTCTCTTTTGCGTTTTTTCGCTTATGGTATGCACGAACATTGCGGACTAAATCATTAATTTCTCTTATTTGACTTTTATATTCATCTCTTTGTGCTTTATCNCTCTTNTTACGATTTTTATCATAGTTGACATACATGTAGGGCCAATTAATATTTAATCCTGCGGGGTGTTTAAGAGTTGCATCTTCCCATGTCCACCCATCNAATTCCATNACAGAAGATTGACCTGATATTCTTCCAGATGATGGAGCTGAATTGACAACAAGAACACCATTTGACCTAGTCACTGGAATGAGATCTGAATCAGGATTATATGCTACGTTTGCTCTTACGTTTGGATTAATGCTTCCAATTTCAGAGTGATCATTTGTCTGTTTCACTGCAGATATCTCTGTTAAACCAATTCTTGTGTAGGCTGCAACGAATCCGGGGATGACATGCTTTCCATAAATCTCGTAAATATCTGTATCAGGTGAAGGCTGTATCTGTTCATCTATTGTAATGATTCTTCCTTCTGCAAATAATAGGTCATGCTCTTTTAATACATCTCCTGAGACTGTATGNAAAGTNCCTCCTTTGAGTAGAATCGGTCTTTTTTGATCATTGCCCGGAATCTGATCATTTGAAAATAATGCTGAAAAAAGAAAAATTAGGAAAANGTATTTCATTCGTAATGTCCTATTCCCATTAGTTCAGCATCATCTATGTCGCACTTATGAATATGTCTTGGAGTGACACTATTGGGTTTCATTGATTTTCCACTAGCAGTGCCTCCATATGATAGAATTTTTTGTATCAGGTTTTCTCTTTCTTTACTGTCTCTCTCTTCTAATTGATTATTCTCATCAACAGACCAGTATCTTGTTCCTTCAATCCATGTCTCAAGAACCTTTGAGTATATAGATAGGGGTGCTCCATCCCAAATTACAAAATCAGCGTCCTTACCCTCCTCAAGAGAACCGACCCATTTGTCGATCTTTAGTTGTTTTGCTGGATTTATAGTGACAAAGTGTAAGGCCTCTTCTTCAGANAGCCCACCGTATTTCACTGCCTTCATGGCTTCAGTATTCATTCTCCTTGCTAGCTCATCATCATCAGAGTTAAATGAGACAAGGACATTGTTTTGCGCCATNATTGTTCCATTATGNGGNATNGCATCAATTACTTCATACTTATATTGCCACCAGTCAGAGAACGTAGAGGCTCCCGCACCATGTTTTGCAAGTATTTCTGCAACTTTATATCCNTCAAGAACATGCTGAAATGTTGCAATCTTGAAACCAAAATCTTCCGCTACTCTGGTTAGCATTAAAATTTCATCTTGTCTATATGAGTGGCAATGCAGTAGTCTCTTTCCCTCCAAAATTTCTGCTAATGCCTCTAGCTCAAGATCAATTCTTGGAGGCACTTTTTTTCTCTGGGCCTTTGAACTACGGTTATAAGTTTTATGACGGTGTCTGTAATCCTGAGCTGCTCTGAATGCATCTCTTATGACCTGTTCAACGCCCATTCTAGTTTGGGGNTATCTTCCGTTACCNTGCCAGTTTGCCTGNTTAACATTTTCACCTAATGCAAATTTTATTCCCTCTGGAGCATTCTTAAAGAGGAGCCCTTCTGGTCCTGAACCCCATCTTAGTTTTATGACAGCATTTTGCCCACCAATTGGATTGGCGGAACCATGTAAAACGTTTGCNGTTGTAAGCCCGCCTCCAAGTTGCCTGTATATATTTACATCATCCGCGAATAACACATCACGTATTCTTACTTCAGCTGTTACTGCTTGCGCNCCTTCNTTAATNGATGANGCCGCAGAATGNCTGTGGCAATCTACCAGCCCTGGTGTTACATACTTTCCTGTTCCATCAATTACTAATGCACTTCCCATTGGCACGCTGATATCAGGAGCTATCTTATCAATTTTGCCATCAACAAAAAGTATATCCCAATCCTCAACAATACCTTTTGGTCCACAAGTCCATATAGTTGCATTATCNATNAAGACAGCATTTGGNGAAAGAAGTTCTTTTTCAAGACCATATGCACCCTCAGGGTAATATAATTTTGAATCACTTGCCAGCTCTCTTTCTCTAATAACTTTTTTACTTTTAGTAGTGCGCTTCGCCTTAAAAGAGTTCTCATTTAAACCATCAAAATAAGTACCAACAATACGATCTTTTTGTATCTCCCCTTGAAACGCAAGGGTACCATCAATATCCAGTAAAGCACCCTCTAACTTATATTCGATCCGGCTTCCATCAATTATTAGTTCNATCAAATTAAGGGACTCATCTCCAGATGTAACNTTGCCCTCAAGTTGATTATTTGCTAAGGCAATCCGATTACGATTTTTATCCCTTTTTAGAGCACTGGGCACATCTAATACAAGTTCATAACTCTTATTTTTTATAATTAGATCCCACTTTCCAGCTAGTTTCACTTTGTGTTTATCTGCAATGAATTTCTCTTTACCAGCGAGCCAAATAGATGTGACTCTTGTTCTTGGGTCAAAATAATTACCATCAGTNACAANAAGATTTGCAATAAAGCCTGATTGGATTTTTCCAAGAATAGTTCCAACACCCATTGCCTCAGCTGGATANGTTGTGAGCGCAGCGAGAGCTACATCTTGTGAAATTCCACGATCAATGATTCTCCTTAGGTTTTTTCTAAAATCAGCTTTTTTCTTTAATGTTCCAGAAGTAAAACTAAAACGCATTCCAGCATCAAAGACTTTTTTAATATTATCAGGAGCCATATCCCAGTGTTTTAATTGCTCATTGGAAAATTGTAGTGCAAGGTGAGGATCCTTAACCATTGGTTTATTTGGAAACTCCATTGGGAAAATGATAAAAGGATTCTGTTTCTTGATCTGATCAAGTCGTCGATATTCATATCCACTTGATAATAGCCATGGGTTTAGGCTGAACTCCTCTGCTATTTTTAATGCTCTTAATGCTGCATGTTCCTCTTTTGTCATGAATAAAAAAGGAAGTCTTTGACTTTTAAATCTTGCTAACTCAGCTAAAGAATGGTTTAGTGCAATTGGTTCATTATCTTCAGGGTATTTATTAAAAATGTCGGATGAACGTTGATACCAGTCAGCATCAAGAAGAGTCTGTCTTATGACGGCAATAACTCCTAACAATGAATTTGGATAGCCACCATCAGACCATCCAGTGGTTTTAAATTCAATTAATTCTGTTACGTCCTTTGCAACTGAAATCATTTCGTCATTTAAAACTACAAGATCTGACTTGCCTTTGAAGATTCCTTTTTCAGGCATAACATGAGCTGCAGTAAATCCAATCGAGTACAAACTTTTTAGAGTTTTATCATTTAGTTTCAGATCATCTTTAGCTCGATACTCGGCTCTGATTTTTTCATTCCAATGATCGTCAGGGCTTGTGACTTTTTCATCCTTCTTGACCTCTAACCAACCATCTATGAACCCAGCATAAACGTGTGCTCCTTCAAGATCAATCTCGTATGCATCTAGAGGGATTTTGATGTAACGACCTACTTTTTCTATNTTGCCATCNCTAATAACNACTGTACCATTTTTAATGGAGTCACCAGGTTCTGTGTGGATCATAGCATTGGTCAATGCCCAGACCCTAGGTTCATTCCTATGAATATCTACTACTGGCTCAGTTTGTGCGAAAANAACTGAAAAAAGAAAAATTATGCTGGCAATATATTTCACTAAAAGTTTGGACCTTTNAATTCATTCTTATTAAGAAAGTCCGTAACATACTGAAAAGTTTNCCCAATTTCATCAGAAATATAAAACAGGTCTAAATCTTCAGGTGATATTGTTCCAATCTCAACAAGGTAGTCCCAATTAACAACTTTTTCCCAAAATTCCTTACCATATAAAACAATGGGAAGTCTTTTTTTTATCTTTTCTGTTTGAATTAAAGTCAAGAGTTCCATTAGTTCATCAAGAGTTCCAAAACCTCCTGGCCAAACAATTAAAGCTTTTGCAAGATACAGAAACCAAAACTTACGCATGAAAAAATAATGAAATTTCATATCCAGGTCATCAGATATCCACTCATTCCCTGAGGATTCAAATGGTAATGATATGGTTAGACCTACATTTATTCCTCCTGCTTCAGATGCGCCCCTATTNGATGCTTCCATAATCCCAGGCCCACCNCCAGAGCATATAATGTAGCGATGCTTTTTACTTTTTAATTCCTTGCTCCATGTGGTGAAATTTTTTGCGAGTTCTCTTGCGTCTTCATAGTACCGGCTCATTTTTAAATCCATTTTCAAACGAGCCATGGTTTTTGAATCTGTATTTGCTGGTGCATTATCTAAGGCCTTTTCCGCATCCTCCTTGGATGGAGTTCTAGCGGATCCAAAAAACACAATGGTATCTGAAATATTATTACGTTCCAACCTTTGAAGCGGACCGTAATATTCAGATAATATCCTTATTGATCGTCCTGATGAACTTCCTAAAAACTCACTATTATAATAAAACCTATCTTTCTGATCTATTTTAGACATGATGTTCNTTCCTTTTGTATCATAATTGATAAGGTAAACCTTTTNANTTGTAAAAAAAAGNCATGATTAAAAAAGATTTAAAATATTGATTGAACAAAATTAATCTAGGTATTTTCTGGTAATGAACTTCCGCCTTTTATATGTTATAATTCTCTTTTCATGTAGTACACCACCAATCATACCCATTACCATGCCACCAATTAAGGCTTCATTGAATGGACCAATTGAGGAAACAATATATTCTATGGGGTACATGTCAGACTATGATATATGGGAATTTTTAAATGGTAAACCCGCAGAGTCAGAAGTGATTGAAACATTTGGATTCCCAGATTCTGTATGGTTAGATGATGAACAATCGACAAAATTTCTTTACTATTACGTATCGAAAATAAGAGATTATAATACCATAGAGATTAGCGCAAAGACCGATAGCGTATCTGGATTTGAGTGGGATTAGATCAACATGAATAAAAAACTGCTGAGTTATAGTGACTATTTGAAATTGGAAGAAATTTTAAATAATCAAAAGTTAAAAAGCGCTGAGCGTGGTACGCCAGCGCATGATGAAATGTTATTCATCATCATTCATCAAGTATATGAACTTTGGTTCAANCAAATCATACATGAGCTAGATTCAGTATTATTGATGTTTAGTAAAGTATCTATNTCAGAATCGGATGTAAGCCTTNCAGTAACCAGATTAGATAGAATAATTGAAATACAAAAAATCCTCATTGATCAGGTTCGTATTTTAGAGACAATGACAGCAATGGATTTTCTTGAATTCAGAGACCATCTTTTTCCTTCATCTGGTTTTCAAAGTTCTCAGTTTAGGAAANTGGAAAATAAGCTTGGTCTGAAAAAAACTGATAGAATCAACTANGGTGGAAAAGATTATAAATTGTCATTAAATAAAGATGAAAAAGATGCTGTAGAGAAATCTGAGAATGAGTACTCTCTTTTCCAATTGCTTGAGACTTGGTTAGAGAGAACACCATTTTTGCAGTTTGAAGGATTTGATTTTTGGGATCAATATAGTGTTGCAGTCAGATCTCTGCTAAAGAATGAAAAAAGTGTTATTAAAAATAATCCAAACTATTCAAAAGATGAGGTGGAGTACCATTTGAAAGAACATGAAAGAGCGGTTATTTCATTTGAAGCAATGATAGACCTGAATAAGCATAATGAACTAATAGAGAAAAATAAAAAACGNCTCTCTCATAAAGCTACACAAGCAGCTTTACTTATTTTTTTATATCGTGATGAGCCCATACTGCACTCCCCATTTAATTTTCTTTCAAGACTTATGGATGTAGATGAGCTTTTCACTACCTGGCGACAGAGGCATGCGCTAATGGTAAGAAGAATGATCGGTTCTAAGATTGGGACAGGAGGCTCATCTGGCCATGCCTATTTAAAATCAACTGCAGATAGACATAAGGTCTTTGCTGAGTTAGCTGACCTTTCAACCTTTTTTATACCTAGGTCTGCTCTTCCAGAATTGCCTGATCATATTAAACGAAATCTGGGATACCATTTCCAGTCATGAAACTATCATTTGCAAATAAACATGCAATCGTATGTGGAGGCACTGATGGAATTGGAAAATCAACAGCAGAATTATTAGCAGCTTCAGGTTGCGAAGTGACACTAGTTGCTCGTAATCAAAAAAAATTAGAAGTGGTAAAATCTTCATTACCATTAAACCATGGTCAAAATCATCAGGTTGTATGTGCTGATTTCAATGAACCAAATGAGTTAAAAGAACGGATTAATGCCTATATTAATTCATTAGGCAAAGTTGTGGATATACTGATTAATAATTCCGGTGGACCTCATGGTGGACCATTGATTGAGGCAGATGAAGATGAGTTCAGGATAGCGTTTGACAGATTACTGATCTGTAATCAGGTAATGGCTAAGGCAGTTTTCCCGGGAATGAAGAAGAAGGGTTCAGGCAGAATAATAAATATTATTTCTACATCGGTTAATCAAGTTATTCCAGGTTTAGGTGTCTCAAATACAATTAGAGGNAGTGTNGCACAATGGGGTAAGACTCTTGCTCTAGAATTAGGTCAATACGGAATATGTGTTAATAATGTTTTGCCAGGATATACAGCCACTGCTAGGTTAGAGGAGTTGGCAAAAGGGAAGGCGGAAAAACTGGGTATTTCCCTAAACGAAGTCTATGATCAGTGGAAAAAAAACACGTCACTAAAGCGCCTTGGTGCTCCTGAGGAGATCGCAAATACGATCCTGTTTTTGGCTTCAGATGAATCTGGCTATGTTACCGGGCATAATATNTCNGTAGATGGCGGTCGTTTTGGTGCCTAAAAAATATCTTTATGAGTCCGGTGCGAGATGAATCAATGGAATTAATTCAAAACTATATATCAGGTGACTATGTTACTCCTAGATCAATTGATAGATTAAATTTATATAATCCAGCAACAGGTGAAGTATATGGTAAACTAGTTGATTCAAATTCTGAAGATATACAAGATGCAGTTAGTTCAGCTAAAGATGCATTTGCATCATGGTCTGGTTTAAGCTTTAGTGAAAGAGCAGACTATATAATGGCAATTGCTGATGAGATAGATGCTCAATCAGATACTTTTTCTGAGCTTGAGTCGAGAGATACTGGAAAGCCGCTCTCTTTAGCCAGATCATTGGATATCCCCCGATCAATATATAATTTTAAATTTTTTGCTAAACACGTTAAAGATTTCAAATTTAAACGGGAACTTCAGAATGATGTTTCCATCAATTATATTCAGAGAATGCCACTTGGTGTAGTTTGTTGTATCTCGCCTTGGAATTTACCTCTTTACCTTTTTACCTGGAAAATCGCTCCTGCATTAGTCTCAGGCAATACTGTTGTTGCAAAACCATCAGAGATTACACCCTCAACTGCACACTTATTAGGTGATATTTGCACAAAAGTAGGGCTGCCACCAGGAGTGCTAAATATCGTTCATGGCAAGGGAAGTACTGCAGGAGACATGCTTGTTAAAAATATAGATATCAAGGCAATCTCGTTTACAGGAGGGACTTCCACCGGCAAAAAAATTTTCAAAAATGCTTCAGGATCCTTTAAAAAGTTATCCTTAGAAATGGGTGGCAAGAATCCTGCAATTATTTTTGAAGATTGTAATTATGAATTAATGTTGGAAACAGTTGTCAGGTCCTCATTCTCAAATCAAGGCCAGATATGTTTATGCACCTCACGCATCCTTGTGGAGTCTTCAATCTATAAAAAATTTAAATCAGACTTTTGTTCAAAAGTTTCAGAGCTAATTGTTGGTGACCCCTCAAAACTAGACACCGAATTTGGTGCTATCTCATCAGAAGAACATTTTCATAAAATTAAAAANTATATGGACCTNGCAAATAAAGAAGGTGCNANAGTTTTAACNGGTGGNACCGTTGAAAAATTNAGCGGTAGATGCGCCAAAGGTTGGTATTTTAGACCAACTGTTTTGGAGGGCTTAAATCATTCTTCAAAACTCAACAAGGAAGAGATTTTTGGCCCCATAGTAACCCTACAATCTTTTACCTCAGAGTCTGAGGCTATAGGTATGGCAAACGATACAGATTATGGATTATCTGCAACCATTTGGACCGAGGATATTGATAAAGGAAAGCGCATTTCAGGCGGTGTTGATTCTGGTGTTATATGGATTAATACCTGGCTGTTACGAGATTTGAGAACACCTTTTGGNGGTATGAAGAATTCAGGACTTGGACGNGANGGAGGAGANGANGCTCTTGAATTTTTTACAGAACAAAAAAATATCTGTATTCCCAAATGACAGAGAAATACCAAAAACACTTGTTCATATGTGTCAATGAGCGCCCCAAGGATAGCGCTAGAGGTGACTGCCTAAGTTGTGGTGGTATGGAAATTAGAAATAAATTTGTACGGTTGATCAATCAAAATGGTCTAAAGGGTAAGGTTCGAGCTAATAAAAGTGGTTGCCTTGATGTCTGTGAAGAGGGACCAGCTGTCGTAGTTTATCCTGATAATATCTGGTATACAAAAGTAGAAGTTCAAGATGTAGATGAAATTTTTGAAACTTCGATATTAAACGATGGTGTTGTGAAGAAACTGTCGTGTGATAATGATTGAACAAAATTGAGGGAATTAAATAAATGGATCATACAATAAAAACAGAAAAAGCCCCCAATCCAGTAGGAAAATATCCTCATGCTCGAAAAGTTGGAAACCTTCTATTTTTATCTGGTGTTGGACCCAGAAAGCCAGGAACAAATGTTATACCTGGTGTCATGATGGATGGTCAGGGGAATGCCTTGGGTCATGATATTGAGGTCCAGTGTCATTCCGT
>FUFK010077687.1_pt1 | contig 31189 bp, 37 predicted proteins | sample 1021851 | NCBI WGS metagenome assembly FUFK01 (sample SAMEA51879418, study PRJEB19060) | metagenome | reverse complement strand
TTTTCTAAAAAATAATTAGGGTTGGGTTGACAAGTATAACAAGGTGCCTTTTGTTCAAAAAGAATATCAGGTCTTGCTTCGCATTCCAAATTCTGAAATTCGGAAATTTTTTCTTTAAATTCAGCCATTATTTACCTCAAGTAGTATATACGTGCCGACTGGCTATATAAGTAGGGCTCAGTGGTTTTAAGAAATTTATCTTAAATAACTCGGTTTTTGTGTCAAACATTATGTTCTCAAAAACTTGTGGGAAGGTTTGAGTACCTATTCTGAGTCCTCCAGCGACTGCTGTTGTTGGTACAACAGGGGCGCCAGGCGCAGTAGCGTTGTGACTATGAAAAGCATAATCATATGCCAAAGATCTTTGTCTTTTATTTAATGCTTGTATCTGTGTTGCTAATGTGTCTAATAAATTCAATACTTCCTCAAAAGCCTCTACTAAATTATCACCCTTGACTATGCCTTGAAGTTTTTTTCTCTTTTTAGACAATCCCGGAATAGGGTTTAATTTATTTAGAAGACCTTTCTCTTCGTCTTCTGTGTAATTTCCAGCTATAAGACTTATTGTTCCCGGTACTTGAAAATCTCCGCCGGTTGATAATTTTTCACCGTTTTTACCAGTGTTGTTGAAACGACCTTTTCCTGTTACAATCTTGATGTTTTTTCTACCCACTATTCTTATACAGTCAGATTTTATTCCTATCGCAGCAGATCCTTTACTTTCTGATCTTGGTGATTCGGCTAAACCCATATAAGCATCGATATCTGCCTTTTGTGACATATAGATCCTAGATGCATCTAAAGCAAAATTTGGATTGACAATCGTATTTTTATCAGGTGGGCCGTTTTTGCTCCAAGATGAAGCAACCCCTGCAATTAAATCTATCCTCCCACATTGAGTGGCACCACGACCACCATACCCTGAAGATCTAACAGACGGCCTATCTCTACCGAATATCAACACGGCGTTGTTATCAGAGAGAGTGCCATCCCTGTTTGGTAACAAAGTTTCGCAATTACCAACTTCAATCTCTGGAATTGGCTCATCAATCACTGTGTTGTCAATACCTGAAATTAGACCCATCCTCTCTTGGGTTTTTATCTCTCTAATTTTCAAATCATCTTTAAAGTTTTTGAAATTACGAATACTTTCTTTCTTTCCCATGTTTACCTCTCATTAATATGGATTTTCACTTGTTCCCGGATCACTTGTTCCCGGATCACTTGTTCCCGGATCACTTGTTCCCGGATCACTTGTATCGGAATCAGAAACCGTAACGCTTCCAACTGTTGCTTCATATTGTTCTTTATAAAACGCTCTATGACTGGAGTTTTTAAATCTATCTTTCATTTGTGACCACCAACCAAAAATATAAAAAGGATCTTCTTTAGCTCCACTATATTGATTCATACGCACTTCCATGTGAAGGTGCGGCCCAGTACTGCCGCCGCGGCTACCGCAGGTTGCAATTACTTCACCTTTTTTAACTTTTTCACCTGCCTTCTTTATCATGTCTTCAACGTGTCCATAAACTACATAAAACGTTGTATCTTTTCCCGCATTATTTTTTAAAGTATGCTTAACCGAAATAGCACAACCATAACCGGCAGTCGAGGACACAGTGTTACCATTGCTCATGGCAGGTATGGTAATATTTGGAGCACCAGATCGTCCGTTTGGTCCGGCTCTGAATACAGTGCCATCTGCTATTGCCAGCAGGGGTTTGCCTAAGTTCATACCGACATCGATACCTTCATGGGATGTTGGTCCCGTACGTCTCCCGGTGGGGTCGCGACGTATACCCATTATAGATGTTATTAAGGGGTTATCTTCTAAATTAAATGGTAGTTGAGTATTTGGTATTTGATTATCGGCACTGATTGCTGTATTATCTGAAACTCCCGGGACTATTGTGTCTGTTTGGCCGTAGTCCTCTAAAGACAACGAATCACCTCCAAAAAGGTCCTTCACTTTCCCCTCTGATTGAACATTGAACTGTATAATACACTCTTTTCTGATTTTGGGTTGATTCGCTGGGATTTCAAATTTCAAGCCCGAATAATTAGAATTACCGATCGTACCATGTTCGTACCAACACACAATCTCTTGAGCAGGTGCCAGTGAAGGTTTAACAGCATCTTCTTTCGCGAAAGTACAGCGAGCCCATGGGTGCATATCAACTATAGCAAGCCTTTCCATATAAGATAGCCCCGGGGCGCATGGGTCTGGTAGAATCTTACCGATTGTGACATCGATGGGTCTAACCTTTACTTCGTAATAACTTCTACCGTCCTCTAACTTAACAAGTCTGGCATCATTACGCAAATCTCCTGCTAAAGTCATTTCATGACTAATCAGCCCAGAAAGAACAACGGCCTTAAAATGACCCTCAGTCGCAGTGTTCATAGAGTTATTGTAGTAACTGTCACTCAAGTTGTTCATAACATAAGTAAAATAATCCTGATCTGTGTTATTCAGAAGATTATATACGTATGGGTTTACAAAATTTAATTTAGTTTTAGCCACTACTCTTCGTCCTCTCCTTTTTGGATTTGATCAAAAATGTTTGCAAAATCTCTTTCAGATAATTCATCTGATTTCTCCTGTTTCGACATCAAACCACAAAGTTTAACTAATTGTTCATTTGAACGCTGCAATGTCTCAACATATTTTGCTAATGTCAAACCTATATCTTGGTGTCTCGCATCATCTACAGCCAGCCATTTGATAGCGTCATCTAGGAGTTCACGTGTTATTTCACGATCGTCCTCAATGTTCTTTATTGCTTTTTCTATGTGTTTTTTACTGTTCATATAAATAATTAGGGTATAGTCAAATTTTCCCGTTATCCCAATCTTGTTTAAAGTCTTTGTATTTTTCTCTCATTTTATTGAGTTGTGTTACGATTTGTTTTGTGTTCATGCCGGTCAGTTCTCTTAAATACAAATATATTGCTTTTTTATTAAAGATCTCGATGTCATCAACAGAGGAGAGTATTATTTTGACTGCTTCGTAAACTTTCTTCTCTGCTTCTTTTTCAAAATCAATATTCCAAGACTCTATTTCTTTCCATAGATTTTTCCAAAATTCCTTGGCAGTTCTTTCTCTATAGTACTTATCGCCCGGGTCAACAAAAGAGGTTTCAAGTTCCAACTCTGCCATTTCGTATGGAACTTCTCTTTGAAGTCTTTTGGTGTTCTTTTTTACTTTATGAATAAACCAATTTTTGGTTATAACCGAAAAATATGAAAAAGCCTTTGAACCTTTTTTGGGATCATATTTGTCAAGTATAGTTGTTAGCCAGACTTTACACTCCATCCTTAATTCATCAATATTGGGCAGAGATGTGAATTTGTAAGAAAATACTATCTTGTCCACCATTTGATTAAATGCTGGTTGAATAAATTTAATGTAAAGATGTTCTTTTTCTTTTCTGCAGTCGGTTGTGCAATATTTAAGGATTGCGTCTTCGTGTTCCTGCGTAAAGTACATCTTTTTCTTCTTGGTTGATTTCCTCGGCAACTTCTTCTTCCTCTTCGTATTCTATTTCTAATGGGTCAGATATATCTAAAATATCTGCGTAGTCTTTCTCAAGTATGTCAATAAAAGACTTTGTGTGCTCTAATAAATGAGACAAGTTTTCATCGCCGTAAAACATTTCCATTTTATATATTGTTCTTAAATGATTTTTGTAACTTTCAATCATTTGTATCAAATCACTTAAACTCTCTGATATGAATAATAATTTTGTAGATTGCTTCAGTGACAACCACAGTAAAGATATATTCAAAATAACAGACGCTATCAATGCAATGATTAACCATGCTTCAATTGTCATTTTTTGGCTCCCAATTATTATTTCTAGCTTCTTTTTTAGCTTGTTCTAAAACGGCTCTATTTTCCTCGATAGCGGCTTTTACTTTTTCGCCTACCTTACCACCCTTTGATTCTTCAGAACGCTTCAGAAAGGGCATTTGCGGCACTCTATGAAAGTATTTAGATTCACATTGGGGACAGTGTTCTTTGTTTTCAGTCATTCCATGGTATATCTCAAAATGCCCTTCACAAGTTTCACATCGGTAAATGTATTTTGGCATTATTGAACGCTCGTTTCAATATCTTGTTTTGGTCTTTCTTTAACTTCAACCACAGGAGGGTTTGTCACTAAAAGTTCATTGTTGTCCATTATCTGAATTTCAAAATCTTTTAGTACAGGTACTATGTCTGTCTGTTCTAAAAGTGATTTTTGTAGTGCCATCATTATTGCTCCGACGGCTTGATTAGAAAGTGTGTAGTTCATTTTAATTCCTTATTTATAAATTTTAATTATTTTGTTTTTTTCTAGTAGAGAAAACCATTTCTCTTCCAAACTAAAGTCATGATTGTTGGTGGGATCTGTTTTGACTTCATCATAATAATGTTTTTTTATTCCCGGTTTGTAGAACGAGAAACCAAAACACTCTATTTTTTTATAATATTTTAATGCTAATAAAAGACCAATAAATCCATTTGTTGCTTCCTTGTCATTATTGATTTTTTTTCCCAAGTTATAAAAATCTTGATGTATAAAAAAGACATTGTTGTTTTTTTCTACTTTATCAAGAATCTCTCTTTTCCTCCAAAGTTCCCATGAAGGGTCGGTCTTGAATATCAAATTTTCTTTGTTGAATTTGTACAAAAGATATCTGTCCTGATCAGGGAATCTTGTTTTCTGATGTTTAAAATAAGATTCACTATCGATATTTAGTATATAATGACAATTTAATATCCTAAAAGTAGTGTTAGACCCGACTTTTTCTTTAAATCCGTCTATTTGTGCATTATTAAATCTGATAATGTCTTCATTAGTGTCTATTAAGGAACCATACTCAGAGCCCAATAGTGCACCAGAATTACCCACCACAGAACAAGAGTCACCAGTCTTGATATCTCCGGATAACAAAAGCTTAGTGTTCTTAATTTTTTCAATGAGCTTCATACAATATCCTTCAACATGTATAAAAAGTTTTTTTTATTTATACTTGTTTTGTTGCCTACTATCTGTGTTGCTTGCGCTCCTGCTATGCTGCTCGCCACCAATATTTCTTCTGGTGTAAATGATTCTCCTGAACATATTGATGCCATAGTGTAGGCTGCATCTCCAGCACCTACAGTATCTATTGTATCCTTAGCTAATGCATGCAAGTCTACCACTTGGTCTTCGGCTAAAAACAATTGACCAGAGTGTCCTCTTGTTATAATCAAGTTTTTGATACTGTTCTGTTCTTTCAGATCTCTGCCGATTGACTCAATGTTTGTTTTTTTATCACCAAATGGAAGTCTGGCTTCTAATTCATCAATACAAACAAAGTCTATGTTTTTGTATCTGTCTATCAGATTGAAGCCAAAATTTACAGAGTTTGTTTGACAATTGACAGATTTATGTATAGTTGTTAAAGAGTTTATTGCCTCGATTATATTATCTGTCAATAACCCATGACCAAAATCGGCAACCATCAATGAATCAAGACAACTCATTTCATGTATTAAAGAGATAACCAGTTGTTCATTCTCTTCCGATAATTTACTTTCCGGAAAGTACCCTACTTCAAATAGCCTAGAGTTATACCCTTTTCTTTTTACATTCTCAAGACTGTTAGGATAACCTTCAGATATATATCTTTTTTTCAAATTGGTGTGGATACCGTCTTCAATACATATGGTTTCAATGTTATCTGGTAGTTTAAATTCATCTAAGTCGGAACGATCGGCAACACGAGTAATTAATGTAATTGTGTTAACAAAGTCTGACAAATGTCTTGCAATGGCTAAAACACCACCAGCCATCCTCTCTGATCTGTTATACATAGAAGATAAAGAAGGGTGCTTGGTAGATGTTCCAACCACTTTGCAATATGCGTATTCATCTATAATCGTGTCACCTATCAAAAGTACATTAAGAGTTTTTAACGAATCAATTTTTGATGCAATAGTTTCAAAATCACTTGCTATTTTAATTTTTTCTTTCTTGTTGATGTGCTTGTTTAATATATTTGTAGAACTAAAAACTATCTCATCTGTGAATATTAGACTACCTCCTGATTTCTCCACAGCATTTTTTTCATGACCAATTTTTGCATTGATATCAATCTTCTTATTCTTGTACTCAGACCCTTTTATATAAAAATCTGGCTTTATCATATTGATTAGTTCAATTGAATCCGGGCTGTCGTTTAAACAAACATAATCAACACACTCTATTGACTCTAAAAACTCCATTCTTAGCTTTTGATCAAATGCTGGTCTATCTGGTCCTTTATTGACATTATCATTGCTCGCTACCGCAACAACCAAGATATCACATTTTGTCTTGGCGGATTGTAGGTGTTTGATGTGACCAACGTGAAGAAGATCAAAACAACCAGAGCAAAGTCCAATTTTTTTGCTTCTGTCGATGTTTTTAGATAGTTCTTTGACTGTTGCTATTTTGGAACTCATAAAAGTTTTATCCCTTCTTGTAGCGATATCTTAGGTGACCACTGTAAAAGTCTTTTTGTCTTCTCAATGTTGGCCAGAGTTATTTGCGCCTCACCTTTCCTTTCAGGTATATATTCTATTTCACAGTCGAACAGACTAGCTAAATAATTTACTGTGTGGCTTTCTCCAAAGCCAACATTCAGAACCTCACCGGTAATATCCCTTTCTGCTGCTAAAACAGTTGCTTCCGCTAAATCATATACATGTATAAAATCTCGAGATTGCTCACCGGTACCTGTTACTGTTAGTTTACCAGTTTTTGATTGGTTATTGAATATTCCAACAACTGAAGAATATGCACTCAGTTTGTTCTCAGGATTAAAAGATCGAGGGCCATACGGATTGAAATACCTAACAGAATTTACAGACATACCATATCTCTCTCCCAATATCAAGCAGTATTGTTCTGCTGTGTATTTTTGTAGGGCATATGGACTAAGACAATTGATTGGAGCCTGTTCTGATGTTGGAATTTCTTCAGTGTTTCCATAACAAGATGACGAACCGGCAAATATAAATTTTTCAACTTTGTTCTTTCTGGAGGCCAACATGCAATTGATAGTTCCGATCACGTTCGCATCTTCATGTCCAAGTGGATCATCAAATGAGGGTTGAATTCTGGGTAGTGCTGCCATGTGAAAAACACAATTTATATTTTGAAAGTACCCTTTGATGCTTTCATAGTTTGTTACATCTGCTTCGATAAATATAGCTCTTGGATTTAAATTATCTAAATTGCCGGTGGACAAATTATCAATAACTACAACTTTATAGCCACGCGAAATCAGCAAATCTACCACGTGTGACCCAATAAAACCACAACCACCAGTGACCATACAATACATTATAACCTCTCCGATACTTGGATAGACTCCTCGATCGCATCCACTATACCTTTGTATTTAAACGTACCCAAGCGACCGATGGAGAAGAAATTCTTAGGAAACAAATTCTTATATTGTTGGTATCTGCGAATCTCTGGTTCTGATTGGACGGGATAAAACCTCCCTTTATTCGATGGCATCTCTATGCCCAAAAGAGTAAAGTCAGATTTATATCCTGTTATTTTCTTAAATTCAGTAGCGCGAGTAAAGCTTTCTTTACCACTGTAATGTACCCAAGTACAATCTTCTGGCATAGCGTATTCTACCGGCAAGATAAGGGGCAGAAATTGTCTTCCAAAATATCTTAATTCACCATATTCGTTGTTAAATAGAGTGTCGACGTGTATAGTATTGATAATGATATCTGCTGTATAGTCACCTTGGGATGTTTTGACGACCCTTTTGTCGTAATCAAAGCCTTTGACAAAACATTTAAATAGAACCTCAACTCCACTTAAAGCCTGCAAAAAATATGGATTATACCCATCTAGATTCTCTGGGTACCCTTGGAACTTATCTTGATAAAGCCTGTTATCTCCGTCTCGGATTGGAGTGCCTCGATTGACCCATTCAAAATTTGCTGCAAGTTCTTTGTTGGTGTTGATTCCCCACATCTTGGCTGAGTATGAGTTGACAAATTTATTATACAATGTTGGTCCAATAGCATCAAGCCAATAGTTTTCAAAATTGTCGACAGAAGGGGTCAATTCTTTTCTTTCATCAAGTTCTTTTGTAATTTTATCACAATCATGCATAATAGCAATGTCACTATATTGTAAAGGGTAATTATACAACTTATTATCAGATTCTACGTACGTAAAGCTTTTCATTGCAAATTCACGAATTTTAATGTATTTTGACATCTGATTTATTACATCTTCATTATACGTGTAAAACATCCTGGGGCCGAAGGTATAAGGGTGGCCACCATAATTTTGTGTCCAACAGCCTCCACCGGGTAAAGTCGACCCTTCTAAAACTGTTACTTTGAATCCTTTGTTTTTCAACAAATCTGCCATTGTGCATCCGGCAAAGCCTGCACCGATTATTAATGCGGTTTTCATAAAGTCTCCTAAGCAGAATAAACTGCTCTTCCAATAATTTTATCTACTATGGCTAACAACCAAAAGTGATGTACCATCTCAATAAGGTTATATCCTCTAGAGTCAACCCACAAGTTAACGCCAATAGGGTTCTGGCTTTTTGTCGGGTTATCACTACTCATACCTGTAACTGTTACCAAGTCAACTTTATTAAATGGATTAGCTGCCCACTTAGCAGCATTTACTATGTTAGGAGACCTACCAGATGAAGATATCAACACAACAGTATCACCCGGATCTGCATACAGCATTAACGCCTCTGTTATCCAATTTTCATACCCTCTGTCGTTAGCCAAACAACTTATCAGATCTGCTTCGTTAAAATTAATAGCCCTAACACCAGCGTTTTTTGTCAAGTCAACGCTAACATGGGATGCCATCGCTGCGGATCCGCCATTACCGGCAATAATGATTTTGTTGCCACGTCTATGGGTTTGCATGAAAAGCTCACATAATTCTGTTAATTTGTTATCAATTTCTTCATTGTATGAAACTAATTCCGAAAACTCGCTAAAGTACTGTTTAAAATCCACTTTTTCTCCATTATATATCTAAAAATTTCTTCTGGTTGTCAACGTCCAATATTGTCCAAGATGGAAGATTTGTCTCTCCCAAATTAACATGTCCTCTTTGCCAATGCTTATATACATATACATTTTTATTCTGACCTAAGAAGGCTGCCCACCAAGAGAACGTACTGTTGCCAACAACAATGTTATCAAAAGAACGTAAGAAATTGAAATCTCTGATGCAATAACTAACATTCTCTTTGTTCAAGAATCTAAATTGTCTCGTATATTCATCTTCAAAATGATCATCATTTGACAAAAAAATGGGATTCAAATGAGAAAAAGCTTCATGATATTTATCATTAGGGTCATCAGTGACAATATATAATTTTTCATACTGACAGTCCTCTGCTGCTTTGAGATAATATTCAGGAGGTATAACTCCACCATTTGTAGATGATGAATTGTTCCAATTGTCTCCTAAGCGAATATGAAACACTATATCTTTAGAGTTTGTTTCGATTGGCTTAGGGAACCAAGAATTTATTTTATCCAAATAGGGTGTATATATTCTATAGTCCTCAATCAGACCTTGAATGTAACTTGGGTAACCAATCCAAAAACGCATTTTTTGTATTTTCTCTTTATCAAGATTGAAAAAAGGCTCATACCTACCATAAGTTGAACTTATCTTAAAAACATCAATGTATCTTTTTGAATCCAAGGGTTCACTTAGAAAATCAGGTATGAAATTGTATTCAATTGGGTTTTTATAACAGGATCGACCATTGATTGGATCATAAGATAAATCCATATCATAATGTTCTGCTAACAGTCTAGCAAAAGTGTATTGAAATAAACAATTGCCAAATCCGTTTCTCCATTTGATTAATATTTTGCCTTTACTCATTCAGAATCCGATAATATTCTTTTATAGTCTTCATTATACATCATTTCAGCGAGTTTGTCAAATTTTATTTTTGGTTCCCAACCAAGTTTTTCTTTAGCCTTGGAAGGGTCGCCCAACAAGAGAGGTACTTCGTGAGGTCTAAATAATCTTTCATCAATTTCGACATATTCATTTGGGTCCAGACCCGCATGATCAAATACAGTGTGTAAAAACTCTTTAACAGTATGTGTTTCTCCAGTTGCTACAACATAATCGTCTGGTTTGTCTTGTTGGGTCATTAACCACATAGCCTCTACATAGTCACCGGCAAAACCCCAATCTCTTTTGGCATCTAAATTACCTAAATATAGTTTTTTCTGTAGTCCTAATTTTATACGTGCTGCTGCCATGGTGATTTTTCTAGTTACAAATGTCTCTCCACGACGAGGGCTTTCGTGGTTAAATAGGATCCCGCTTGATATATGCATGCCATACGATTCGCGATAGTTTCTACATAAATTATGTGCAAACACCTTGGCACACGCATAAGGGCTTGCCGGCATTAACTGTGTGGTCTCGCTTTGTGGGTTTTCAGGATTATCTCCGAACATTTCAGAAGATGAAGCTTGGTAAAATTTTATTTCAGGTTTTAGAATTCTTATTGCCTCAAGGATCCTTAATGTTCCCATTGCAATTGTCGCTACTGTCTCTTCTGGTAATTCAAAAGATACTCTAACATGAGATTGTGCCGCCAAATGATAAATTTCGTCCGGATCATATTTTTTGATTAATTTATAAAATGCGCCACTGTCATGGAGATTATAATATTCCATATTAAACATATTGTTTTCTTCGAATATATGATCTACGCGCTCGGTTGATATAATTGAAGTTCTTCTTTTTAAACCTACAACCCGATATCCTTTGGACAAAAGAAGTTCTGCTAAGTATGATCCATCTTGTCCGGTCACACCGGTTATTATTGCTGTTTTTGTCATTTTTTATACCTTGTTATTTTTATACCATTCGCGAGTGAGTTCCAAACCCTCTCTCAAAGAAGTAAATTTAAAATTATTGATTAAATTCAATAAGTTCTGGTTTGATCCATCCTTTCTATATTGACCATCCAGTTTATTGTTGAATTCAATTTCGAGATTTTTACCTTCTATTTCATAATATGTCTGCACTATTTCTTTGATAGATAAGTTTTCATTTGGTGCCACAATCAATGCCAAATCACTGGTGTGTTCTTCTAACAGTCTAGGGATTATGATCGCCAAATCATCAACATACAAATGTTGTCTCAATGGATTACCAGTCCCCCAAAATGTTAGAGTGTCTCCATCTTCAGCTTCGTCAAATTTTTTTATCATACTCGAGATTAAATGACCTTTATCAAAATCAGATTTATTGTCTGGTCCGTAAATATTAGACGGTGTAAATGTGTTATAACATACTCCGTACTCCTTTGAATACCACTTGCTTTGTATGTACAGGTTTCTTTTAGCATAACCATAACAATAATTTGTGCGTGTTGGTTCACCCTTTAGTAGATCCCCTTCTGTCATTGGGTATCTATCATTAATGTCCGGAAAAACACAAGTACTTAGGCAAGACAAAACCCTCTTGATGCCGGCTTTATATGATTCATGAATCACGTTCAGATTAATCAAGGAGTTGAGATAAAAAAATTCTGATTGGTTTTGGGAGGCTTCTTTGATGCCACCAACACGTGCAGCCAGATGTATAACTGCATCAGGGTTTACGTGTCGCAAATAATCGCTGAATTCTTGCTTATCAGTTAAATCACAATCTTTAGAAGACATATAAACCCAATCTGGTTTGATCAACTTCAATCTTTTTCCAACGAAACCGCTGCCACCTGTTACCAATACTTTATCGTACACTTTAATCCTTCCAAACTGTAAACATTGCCAGTGCCATCTTTTCAATGACACCTTCTTTTAGAAAATTGCTAGCACAATGTATCGTGCTTCGATCGAATACTATTACATCACCCGGAACCCATGCGATCGCTGAATCTATCTCTAAGCCTGTCAAATCTTCATATGGTTGGTGACTTAGGAAACGCTCATATTGTTGTTTGTTAAAAGGGATTTTGTTGACAATATGCTTGTTGGTTCTGTCGCTGTAGCGTTCTTGTCGTAATAAAGCTTCTATCTCTTCAATGACCTCTTTGGTGCAAGAAAATAAACCACCTGAATATTGTAATTCTTTGCCTTTATTCTCTTTCATCAAGTTCAATAAGTCGTGACTATGTTTGATGTGAATAAAGTTGCCCGTTTTATCTTTAAAATAATGATCACTATCAGAATTCCCATTTGCACTGAACAAAGAACTTTTGCCATACCATCTCTGTTTGAATAATATAGTATGCGTAGGGCCCGTACCTTGGACATAAAGTGGAATTAAAATATTTTTATGTGGTATAAAATCTGCATTTTTACCCATATCGGCATGGATTCTTAGTGGGTATTTGTTTTTTATAAAATGCGCAGGGAAGTCTCCGATGAAAACACTGTGACCCATAATGTTTTCTAATTTTTTTGTTATAATGTGTTTGACTTGAGATTGTTGTGTTACTCGAGTTTTCCTAGAATCAACTCTATCAACCATCCTTAGATCATGACTGTCCTCTTCAATCTGAATAAGTTGGTTTATTTCATCTTGATTAAAAACAGATCTATACACGCGCGGTGAGGATTCTAATGATTTTATTTTTTTTACAGTAGATTCTGAGTAGAATATCATAGAGGAATTTCTCCAGAAGAATTAACAATATGAGGATATGGCATAGGGATCAATAATGCACCGCCTTGTTCAAGGTATTCTTTTTCTCTTCTTACGATTTCATCCTTAAAGTACCACGGTAATACAAGCATATAGGATGGATTTAGGTCTCTTGCCGCTTGCTCAGAGATCAATTCAATGTCTGTTCCTAATGTTTTTAATCCTACCTTGTCTGGGTTCCTCTCGCTGATGTACGGTATGGTTTCTTTGCCTATTCCAAACATTTGAAGAAGCATATTACCTTTTGTTGACGCACCAAGGCCCAGAACCAGATTTCCCTTTCTTGTTTCCTCCCCAATGGTGCTTCTTATTTTATTTTTCATATCTAAAATTTTATTATGAAAAGAGACATATGTTTCTTTTTTGTCCAAATCCATTTCTTTTTCTATTTGCAGAAGTTTTTCTAAACGAACGGTATGTTTTCTGTTCAGTTCCTTGTGAGCAATCATAACACGCACTGAGCCGCCATTTACAGCATTCTCAGAGGCATCGTAGATATCTAAACCATGTCTGTGCATCAAAAACTGTAGTGTTTCCAGAGAGTAATATTCTAGGTGTTCATTGCAAATGTCATAAAAATTTATATTTCTCAACATTGCCGGTAGGTAGCTCAACTGTATGCAAAAAACACCATCTTTGTGTAGGAATTTTTTTACTGTCGCAACAAATGAATTTGGATCGTCTATATCATAGAACATAGCACAGGAAGTAAAGATTTTTACACTGTTTCCATTTGTTGCTTTCATTACAGAATCTTCGTTGAAATAATCATTAATTATTTTTATGGATTTTGGAACATTCGACCAATCGATATTTTCTGCTGGTTCAATACCTCGCCTGTTTAGTCTAGGGGAAAAGTATGATATCATAGTGCAATCATTAGCGCCGATGTCTAAAACAAAATCGCCATCTTCCAGAGGTACCCTATAAATAACGTCTTTAACAACGTCAGACAAGTCTTCCCTCATTGTATCGCTAACCGCAGACCTATAAAAATACTGTTTGTAAAGAAGATCTGGTTCTACTGTTTCTTTCAATTGGAGAAGATTACAGTCTCCACATAATACCAAAGTGTGTGGTACTTTTATATCAGCCAATGGATTACCTTCATTAGTCTCAACAAAAGTAGGAGACAAATATTGATCCTCTATCTTCACGACCTCTGTCAGATTTTCAGAATGACACACCCTACATCTTTTTAAATTTTTAAATATTTTCACGTGAATACTCCTTCTATTGAACGTGTTCCATTATTGTTTTTGAAATGAACTCGATCTCTTCTTTCTCTAACAATGGATGGTTTGGAATATAAAATCCATTGACATCAACGATCGAGCAGTTTTTCAGTTTTAGTTCGCCATATTTTTTCACATAAAAGGGTTGACTTCCCATAGAACCGCATATGAGCGGCCTAACTTCAATATCATTATTTATCAAAGATTGCACTATTTTGTCTCTATTTGGATGGATTACTGGGTATGCAAAGTTAGAGATGAAACAGTCCTCTCTGTTTAGGGGCATCCAGTATGGATTTTTTATCAATTCATTGTAGATATTATAATTTTTGTTTCTTACCACACTGATTTCGTTTAGTCTGTCTATTTGTTTCAGGCCCACAAAAGCTTGTAAATCAGTTGATCTTAGGTTCAAGCCAGAATAATAAAAAGTATATAGTGAATTGAATTCTGATATTCCCCATTGTTCTCTCAATTTAGATTGCGTGTCTTCACTTAGGTCTCTGTCCCAGCCATGACTGCGGATTGCTTTTAAGACTTCATATAATTCAAAATCATCGGTCGATATAAAACCCCCTTCTATAGTTGATATGTGATGACCGAAGTAAGTTGAAAAACTTGACATAAGACCAAATGTACCCAAATTTTTACCATTAAATTTAGACCCCATCGATTCACAAGCGTCTTCTAACAATAAGACACTATATTTTTCACAAAGTTCCAATATTTTTTTCATATCAGGTACTAATCCCAAAACAGACACTAAAATCAAAGCTTTTGGTCTCTGGTTTTTGAATATGTCTTCTAAATGAGTTAGATCTACAGACAAGTCTTCTAAGTTTATATCACATATGATTGGATTGAGCCCAAGTTGCATAACAGGAGCGAGGTCTGTAGCCCATGCTAGTGCTGGTACCACAACAGAACTCCCTTGCTCTATACGTCCAGATTCTAACAAAGCATGCAGCATTAAAAAGTTTGCAGATGACCCAGAGTTACAAAAAACGGAATATTTAGAACCTATTAATTTAGACCATTTTTCTTCAACCTTGACAGTCATTGGGCCCTTTGTTAATCTTGGGTAAGTTTGTAACCATTCAATTAATCGATCAATGTCATCTTTGTTTATTGTATCTTTTACTAAACTAATCATCTGTAACGTGTCCTTTCCAAGCACTGTAGCTTGATAAATCTTTGTACTTCCAAGACCCTCCGGTGTCCGCATTTTCGTCTGCTATATTATTGAAAAGTAGGATTCCTCTTGCTGCTTGCTCCGGAGGCATATAGAAATTCCAGCCTAATATCTCTAAATCTTCTATGGAATCATGTGGCTCTCGGTTATCTCGGCCCTCGTAACGTGCACGTTTGAACCACTCGACTGCTTCTTTGTCATCAGTCAAGATCATACCTCCTTTGGCAATGGGTAAGATTTTCCGTATGTGAAAAGACAAACATTGATATGTACCTTTTATGTACATCCCTTTTGAAAATCTTGTAGCGCAATCGACCACAGGGTATGGATCCAATCTGTATGCACCAGACCACTCAATATCATCAAATTTTATCTTACATCCTGCATGGATTACTAAACCCGGGACCGAAAGGTATGTTTTTGTTGGTAATGTAATGGTGCCCTCAGCTTTTAAATACTTCAAACACATAAACATAGCGTTTGTACAACTATCACAAGAAACTGCATATTTGGACCCAGCATACTTTGCCACCTTATCTTCGAAGGCATCAACGATATCCCATGGATCTTGAATATCGTATCCTTCGTTTTCCAAAATAGGAATAACTTTCTTTATATCTTCATACATTTATGGCATCTCCTTATAATATCCGCCGATATCATATTTTGTATTCATCCAAACAGACTCACCAAAAGTATCTGGGTTTAGTCCTTTTGGTGGATAGCAAGACAAAGGCAAGACTCTAAAATCAAAACTTATTCTAGTCTCATCTGTTGTATTTGTTTTGTTACCATGTGCGCATACATTTCCATTGAATTTGCAAAACTGTTCGGGTTCGAAATTGATCGGAGCATAATCACCTTTGCCCATGCTGCTTTCTGTCCAAACTGTACTGGTGTCTTTCATTTTTGTTAAAGGTATTATAAAATTTATTTCACCTACTGGGTGCTTGTGATCTTCGTCAGCATCATAGTGCCACTTTGTAACTGCCTTTTGGAATGGAATATGAATCCTAAAATTAGGTGTCTTTTGAAAGATAAATTTCTCACCTACAATCGGCGGTAAATATTCAAATATAAATGACTCATATAAAGATAAAAACTCCCCCCATGGTTCATTCATTTTGTTATAAAACGTTTCATCAAATGCACTCTTACCTTCATTATAAGGCCATGGTAAATTGTTGTATTCATCGTCAGGTATCAAGTCGCTTCTCGATTTGTGAATGTCTTCAAGCGGAGAACAACGAAATAGATTTTCAATCATTCCGCGGAATGGGTATCTCTCTGGGTCGAAAGAATATAGGGTTACAAAGTTATTCTTGTTCATTGATCAATTCCTTCAAGCCTGCACTTAGCTCATCTTTCGTGCAATCTATCAATTCATATTCATCGCTTCTAGCAGGATAGTTTGCCATCTTAAATGGATCCAAGCCCCACCGATCGATGAATTCTTGATTTTCTATTCTTCGACCGCTTTGTTTATGTATGAGTTTTTTGAACAGGTTGATATCGCCGAACCACCAACGTTTATAAGGATGAACATTATCAGTGTGTAAAACACGCTTATTAAACGCCCGTCCTGCTACCTGCATACAGCTTGTGGATGCTACTACATAGTCACACCTACTAACAGCATAGAAGTCGTCTAAGAGGCTTTTTTCGTCCATATGACACAGGTTAAAAATATTGTCATGTTCAGGGAACGCAGTTGACCCCTTATCACCAAGTACAATTATATTATACCCCTTGTCAACATATTCCATAGCAAGCTCAACATAAGGCTCAGATTTGACAAATCTTTCAGGCTCATGTTTATAGTAGTTATTGTCAGCCAACCAGCCCTCTTCTGACTTTCTTATGTTGTCTTCTCTGACGTGAAAACAGATTGTGTTCTCTTTGACCTCAAATTTTTGCTCGTAAGTATTTGGAATCTGAAGGTGTACCAGTGGATTTTCCTCTTTCATTGTCTCCCAAGTATATCTGAATCTTTCATAATTCAACATAACTCCACGATCTTGAACACTGATGTGCTCCTCGTTTAATTCTGGTATGCATTTCAATATCTCCTTTACATAAGGAAAAGCACAATGGATCCGAACTTTATCCCAATCGTATCCTTTATTTAAAATATGTTTACGTACGGAAACACACATCATTATTGCATTACCAATCGCACCGTAATGTATATAAAAATATTTCACTAAAACAACTCCTCTATGTCTGTCAACGATATCGGACCATCAGATACTTTTTTGTTATATATGGCCTCATTTATTGTACCCTTGTATCTATCTGATACTTCTTTATACTCTTGTCGTGGATCTCTCAATTGACCTCCGGGACCATCTCTCATTCCCCATCGCCAACCATATTTGTTCTTCCAATAGTAATGATGATTAAAAGCTTTGTTGTCTTTTGACTTATGAAAACTTGATCGATCAGGAGAATTAGGTATACCTAATATATTTTTTGCGGCTGAGTCATGGTGCATAACTAAATCTGGAAATACAATTGTTGCTATGTTTTTTTTATTAAACTGGTGTGACACATCATCTGCCCAAAGATTTAAATAAAAATCATGATCCGGATCAATGTGCTCTTTGAACAATCTTCTATTTATTGCAACAGCAACCCAAGCAGCAGATTCAACTACAAAATGATGAGCCCTCTCATATTCAGACGGAAGATTCATATACCACCCGAAGTGTCTATTGTTTGTTATATCTTCTAATATATTCCCTCTACCAAATGAATCAGATCTAGGGTTTGTATTTTGTGGTATATTTAAAATTTTAAAACCAACACAGCCAATGTTATCTTCAAAGTTACGTAAACTCTCTAATCTCTGAGAGAACATATTCCAAAAATCTTGTTGGATCGGATAGCAATCGTGCTGGAATGATAAAATCCAATCGCACTCTATTTTATTTTCTGTTAGATATTGATCCACAACCTCGAAGTGTCTTTGAGTGGATCTTTTATTTTCTTCAACTTCAATGTTTATTATATTCAAGGGTTCAAGAATTGCATCTCGATATCTCAAATTTTCTTTGTCTGATCCGCAGTCAATATTAAAGATCATTACGTTTGACAAATCTGACTTGTTGTTCTTGAACCAAAGTTTATCGAACAAAAGATAATTGTTATAACTACTGAATACACAACTAAATTTCATATCAATGCCCTATGTTATTCTCAGATAAGCACTTCTTCAATGTATCTGATATATTATAATCTTCTATTTCATTTTGATACTTTTGTCTAGCAAGGGCACCTGCGGTATGTTCATCTGTAAAAATATTGTCTTTTCCCATAGCGAAGAAAATCGCAGATCTATAGTTACCCTTAACGACTTTGTGACCACCCCGATGCATACAACGAGCATCAAAAACAATAACGTCACCGACTTTTGTCTTGACATACAGGTCTCTGACTTTTGCTGAATCTATTGGGTCGTGTGAGTGACTATTAGCCATAAGAAAAAGGCCATCTTCATTCTCGACGTGATCTTGGCAGTATATAGCCACTCTATACACTTGGTAGTACTCACCCCCTTGGGATGACCAGAAATCGCTTTTAGCATACAAATCCTTCCAATTAGGAGCCATTCTGCCTTCACTGTTATTCAGTGAATCGCGATGCCAGCCTTTACCAGCAACTGTATCAACATGTACATCAAAGTGATGACAATACTTCAGTTTATCATCTGTTACGTATTTCAAAACTTGCATCAAGTTGTTGTCTTCGAACAGCGTATGTAAGAAGTCGAAATACTCATCCATCAAAGCCAGAGGTTTTGTTGGCTCTTTTCCATCCCGATAGTTTTTATTTAAATTTCTAACCAAGTTTCCATTTTCATCAGAAAAATACTCGACGATCTTTTCTTTGTATTCCAGTATTGTATCTTTATCAAAACAGTTTCTTATAACCGTGAAGCCAAATTTATTTAGATTACTTTTATGCTTTTCGTTAGGGTTCATATACTACTCTTGATACCAGTATGGCTTTGATAGTTTTTTTCTAGATGACATTTCTGTTTCATTTATCTTTTTGACACCGTCACCCATCGCACTATCTATAATCCTGACATCTCTCAATAGCTTGCTAAAACCTTTTGGCTCTAATGACGCTGACTGATCTGACCCGTACATTGTTCTATCAAGGGTCAAGTGTCTTTCGAGAGATGTTGCTCCCAATGCAACTGCGGCTAAAGAAAGTTGCAGTCCCTTTTCATGACCACTATACCCTACGTTGCAATTGAACTTATTTCTCAGAGTAGAGATCATGTTGAGATTTGCGTCTTTATTGTTCAAAGGATAGGCTGATACACAGTGCATTAATTCAAAGGGGCAAGAGTGTTTCTCAAAGATATNAACAGCCGTTTGGATTTCGTCCATGGTGCTCATACCAGTGGAAATAAAAGTGTATTTACCTTCCGATGCAATTTCTTCTAACAAAGGTAGTACAGTTAGCATCGGTGATGCTACCTTGTTGTATTGAAGATCAAAAGATCTCATCGACTTTTGGCTTTCAATATCCCAGCAGGATACAAACCAACTCATATTCAATGATTTACAATAAGCATCGATTTCTTTATATTGATCTATAGAAAACTCTAGGCCATTTTTTTGCTCTTCATAAGTCTCTCCCCAAGGAGATGGTCTTAAACTATTTAATGTTTCTGGGTCGTAAACCAGATTCACTGTTCTTTTTTGGAACTTTACAGCATTGGCACCTGCAATTGATGCCAAGTCAATCATTTTTTTTGCCAAGGCCATATCACCATTGTGATTGATACCAATTTCGGCTATTACAAAAGTTTGCTTCATTTCTATCTCCTAAAGTTTTTTGAAATCTTTTGATGAATCTATATCTAAGCATTTTTCTTCGCTTATATGATAAAACAATGTATCATCACAAAATAAATTTAAATCTAATTTTCCCAAATCTGTGTGAGAACAAGCAAAAAGGAAATGACATATCTGAAAACAAGAGGGGTAATCTTGTCGGCGATACAGATTGTGGTCAATAACTTTTTTACCTTTACTGTCACACATTTCATAATAACAAAGATATGGGTGGTTGTCAACATCTTTTTTACATATTGTTGGATTTTTGTCATTTTGATAATAATAACTAATAAAATCAGTGACATCTTTCCAAGTTCTTTTGGGGTATGTCAAATAAAGCATTAAAATATCCTCTTGGATATTTGCTTTTTCGACAACATCTTGCAAAACCAACTTTATGGACACATCATCTTTACATAATGAGTCATCCCTTCTTATATAGTTGAACTTATATTGTATACTTTTCTCTATAATCCATTCGTCGTCAGTGGTGACATAAACCTGATCTCTTTCATCTGGTGGTATAATTTTGGCTGTATACTCAAACAGATGTCTGTTCTTGTGCCTTAATCCTTTGGATCCTTCTCTAGCGGGTATTATATATTTCATTTCCAATCCTCTGTGTTCATTGCTTTATCACATATGAACAAATCATAGTGTGGCTTTCCAAGTTTAACATCATGATACTTGACACCCCAAGAGTTTAACTGATTGACTGTAACTTCAGTCCAGTCGATTCCAGAAGTTGCACCTCGGGCAGTCCAATAAACAATTGTGTTGCCTTCGTCGTAAAGTTTGTTAGCCTTCTCTATGTTTTCTACTAACGGAGTGCTTTTTGAGTAATCTCTCGAAGGTGGTGTGTAGCATATAGTCTCATCAATATCAATGTAAATAATCATATTCCTAACTCACGTGAAAAAATATTGACAGAGTTTTCCGATATCTCTTCTATTTTTTCTATTAACTCTAAACCGTTTAAATCAAACCACGGCTCGGATGCGGCTCCGATCAATTTAGTTTGTGTTGTGACTTTACAATTTAACATCTTAGCCTCAACAACAATCCTGCAACAAGTCTCTAAGTGACCAGTCATAAACACCAAACCCTTGTAAGGGCTTAGCTTCTGTATAAACCGTTGGTGTTGTTTATCGCTAATTAAATCAAAGCTGATTTGATTCCTGTTGCAATATTCAATACACCGCTGTTTTTTCTTTATTGGATTGTCTGAATCCATAATAGCGTACTTGTCATTTTTTTCAACACCTGACAAGTTGCTTAAGAATTGTAAGTCCTCCTTGCGCCAAACAGAGGCCCCCAATTTCACACAATTTTCTAGACCAGTATTAGCCTTGAAAACATCCAAGGCCAGTTGTGTTAGACAAATTGTTTTTTTTGCATTTTTATAAAATCTTAAATTGCTTAAATCTTCTTTCGGCGCTAAAAAGTCTTTATAAAATATAGGATTTCTTCTTTTAAGATATTTGTGATCATGTTCATAAATTACATAATCTATGTTTTCCATCATATACTCTTTGGCGGCCTCAGATAAGGTCACAAAATTAGCAACAATATACTTACATTTTTTGTTTTTTTCTAAGAACTGAATCGTTACTTGTTTACAGTAAATTTCTTTTACAAAAATACCGGTGTGCTTAAACCTTTCGATTAAAGAATAATCATTAAGTTCAGCACCACCGGTAAAATCTTTATAAAAGAAATCTGCTATTAAAATAATATCAGTCAACGTTAACCATCTCTTCGAGTTCTTCCATCCAAGATTCAACCTCTGGATCTGGTTTGTATATGAAATCGCAGAATCTATTATATAAAACATCGTCATTGAATTTTTCATCGATGATAAGTTTTAGATCTTCTGCTGTTTGTTTTGTCTCTTCCCAATTTTTATAGGTCTTTCTCAGGGTCATCTTATATGAACCTTGATCTGCAAAAGCCCATTGTGAGTCCGCTTGTAATACATTATCCCACACTGCTTCTTTTTGAATATTTGCCAGAGTGTATTTGACCTCTTGAAAATAACTCTTGCCATCATGCTTCAGAAAATCAATTTGACCTGACCATCCGACAGTTATAATTGGCAAAGATTCACGAGCAGCCTCAAACATAGGTAGTCCAAAACCTTCACCATGGGAAATATTTATCATCGCCTTAATTTTATCATTATTATAAAGAGATATCATTTGTCCGGGAGTGAGGTCACCATGAAGCAAATAAACTTTACATTTTCGATCTGGGTATTGTTTTAAAACTTTCTGTAGCGTTAAATCAGTATATTGATAGTCGATTGTTGAATTGTTGGCTAAGTTAGTTTTTATCAACAGTCCAANTTCTTGATCAATAAACTCTTCAACCCACCACTTTATTGCATTACCAAAGTTTTTTCTAGGTCCCATTTGGGAAACCATAATGAAATTAAAATCTGTGGTTAGGTTTAGTCCCGGTATGTTTTCTGGTTCAGGTCTCAATGTGGACTCCCAAGAAACTTCAATAGGAGTTGTCAACTTATAATCAAATTTTTCACCGGTCGTTGTGTTTTCTGCTTTCGCAATTGTATTTTGAAAAGTGTCTTTAGAATGATTCGAGACAACAATAATCTTATCCATATCATTGCCTTTCTGGAGCCACTGTGGTGCCACTTTAGTGGTTTCAATACCAGCAGTAAACCCTATATTAACAGGGCAGATTTTCTCGAATTCATTTGGGATTGTAATTTGTAGACTGATGTCTGGTTGTAGAACTTTCTTTTGAATCAAAACTTGAGTTTCTGTTATTCTTGTGTCCATCCATTGACGGAACTCACTATCTTCCCAAACCCAGCCAGTTTGACCCCAAGGAATTGGTTGTATGTAAATATCAAACAACTCCTCTTTTGACCTCAGTGCTCTTAGGGCAAAACGAGATTGTTCTCCATATCCGGATTGAGAAAGGACTGGGCCTCTAACAAATATCTTCTTTTTCACGCTACCTCCTTGAATTTAACGCCATTATAATTTACTCTACTTCCCCAAGAGCCATTTTCTTCATGAATCTTCAACATAAGTTCTACCCAATTCTTATTGAAATCATCAAAATTGTAATTGTCTAGAACATGTTGGCGACCCTTTAATCCCAACTCCAAACGAGCATCTGTCCCCATATCATACATTTTATCCAAAGCAGAAAGAAAATCTTTTTTGGCTATTCTGTCTTCATAAATGTACGGGACTTGCTGGGAGCCGATAATTGCTTTTGATGCAGGAAAAATAGGAACGCCAAATGTTTCACCATCACCAACAACTTGCTCCTGAAGTCCGCCTGTCATTGTTGCAATGATAGGGGTACCACAAGATAAAGATTCTAAAGTGGCAAGACCAAAACCTTCGGCATCTGAGATATTGACTGTTACATCTGCAATGTTATAAAAAATTGCCATTTGATGTAGTTCAACTTTTTGAGTTGAGAACAGGACCTGTCTATTATTGAGACCCAAGTGCTTGGTTATATGTTCTAAATCTTGACCGTGGTCATCACGTGGATCAGTGTGCATTAATAACTGTGCTTTGTCGTGCAAATTTCTTTTGTCAAGCCAATCTTTGAACCAGAATATAAGTGTTCCAGATTGCTTTCTTCTTGCATTACGATTATTCCAAAATATAACAAATTTTTCCCTATCTTCTTCTTGATAGTTCTTCTGTCTTAACTCTGCTCTTTCTTGTTTATTGAGTGGTTTGAAAAAATTACCATCAACCGCATGAGGAACATAGGTGCACGGCACATTTGGTGCTACCGTACGAACGATATCATCAGTCAATTTTGAGATTGAAACTATATGATCATTTGAACTATAAAATTTCTTATTAAACATAGGGTAGGGGTAATTATCCCAAACGTGATAGTAAACAATTGGACACAATGGTCTAATTTCGTTTTCCATACTCCATAACCACTCATAGAACCTAGGGTCTGTCATCATCCAGAGGATGTCCGGTTTTTCATTTCTTAGTATAGACCTGATCATCTCTTGGTTTCCATATCCATCGACAGGAAAAATTTTCCAATCGTCTCCGTACGGGTCAACCTTGACCGGTGTGTAATCTTGGTGTCGTATAGCACCACCCAACGAGATGATTTCAAATTTACCACTGTCCAGAAGGGCATTACAAACATAGTGCGTTTGAGTACCAACGCCCGATGGGCTAAGGGGGTGGTCTCCAATTGTTAAAACTTTAATTTTCTTAGACATATCGCTCCTTAATAATATCTTTTAATTTTAATATAACACAGCAATGATAAGATGTCAAGGAAAAAATAAAAAATTTTTACTTTTTTTAATGACGTCCTGGATTCTTGAATTTATATTGTATTGTCAACACCCGTAAAATCAAGGACAATGTTCTGTACCTTTGAACTCACATTTGGAACAAGAATTGCGGTTTTTGACATAGTTTTCTGCTTTAATTGTTCGACAACCATCTGTCAGTAATTTTGTTGCATTATCTGTCTTTCTCTTTCCAGATGTGACACGAAAAATTTCTACTCTATTATCTTTTGCAGTTCTCTTGAGTAAACCAAAATGAGTCTCAACCAGTTCAGGGTCTATGTTGTGCTTTTGGCAGAAAAACTTCTTGTACAATGTCAACTGGTATGTTACTAATTTTTCAGAGCGCTTCTTGGCATCCCAACCCCAACTACAGGATTTCCAATCTAGAATATGATATTTGCCATCGTCAGTTTTAATAACTAAGTCTATGAAACCTTTGAGATGCCATTTGTATGTCAACTCATCAATTGTCTCGTACAGCCTCTCCTCAGTGGAGAAAACCTCATAGTTACCAAAATGCTGTTTTAATTCGGGGAAAACAGAAGGGGAAATTTCTTTCCCCTGCTGTCGCATATCTGTGATCAGTTGGTTGTCAGGTTTTTCTTCCAGTTTCTTTAGTTCAACCAGAAATGCTAAATCAAAATGCTCATCATAATCAATGGGATCTAGTTCTCCTTTTGCAATGAACTCGCACACACTATGTATGGCAGTCCCAAATGCAGTGAAAGCATTGCCGGTAAATCCGTTAATGCCTTTTATGTATTTTAGTTTATGTTTAAACGGACACTCAGCCCAAGTTTTCAATTCTGAAAACGAAATATGTTGTTTTGTCATTAGTCCTCCAAATGAACAAGTTCATCAATTATATTATAAAGCACGGGGCTAAGTTTTCTTAAATTATTTTTTTCCCCGATAAAATATTCTTCAAATCCGCGAGCGAAATATTCACTAACAGATGTTACAGCGTAGCCACTAATAAATATATTAGCAACCATCTGATTTAATATGTCGTATCCAACAGTTCTGTATAGAAAGTCATCTATCTCCCTATCGTATTCAATATTAATTAAAAAATCTTTTGGCACATCAAACATTTCACCTAAATAAGTTAACAAATTTCTTCTCTTTGCAATAAATTCATTCTGCAGGGTTCCAGAGCCGTATATTAATTCGTCATTGTTTTTCTCAACTGCATGAGCAAGTTCATGTATAATATCGTCAATCATATCCATTTCTTCATCCTGATCGTTTGTGACGTATATGGCACCGTTTTCATAATACGCATTTATTTCTCTTTCTTTCATTTCCGGAAATTGACCAATATAAATTATATCAATTCCAGTAGTTAAATGAAAAGGTACCCTAGCGCTAATGTATTTGAAAACAAACTCTGGGTCGATATCGTCTGGTAGTCTGTCTTTGATATAAACACTAACATCATTCAGGTTATACACGTCCTTAAGTCTCCTTCCTTTGTTGGCTGATTCTGTTATCCACATATCTATTCCTTGCTAATTATTATTAATATAACATAGAAGAAGAAGTTTGTCAAATTATTTATTTGTTTTCATAATCCAATCGGCTAACGGAAGGACGACATTCCAGTTTTGATTGGGGTTTTTCATATGATGTTTCCAATGCCAATATTGATGTTTTTTTGCCCAGTCCGGGTTCCTGTGTCCATAATTATGTAAAACCACAAAGGCTATTGCATAGACAATTGTAGCGCAATAGAACATAGGGCTAAGAAACAAAATAGGCAGATGGATAATACTAAGGAAAAGTAAACCAATCGTTTCTCGCTTAGAAAATTTATTGTCTTGAAAATTATTTTTAATACAGTCTGCATGATGTTCCCTCAAATGAAATGCCCAAAAACTACCTCTTTTTTTACCAAGTTCATGAAACAACTTTTTATGCACCCACCATTCTAAAAAACTTGCATAAATTGTACCTATAATAAAACCCAGCATTATTTGTTCAGCCTGATTTTAGGCGCTCCTGTTTGTTTGAACATTTCTCTAATCATTTTTTCTAATTCAATTCTGAATTCTTTTCCACGATCCATAAACATATCTTCACCATCTATGTTAGTGGAGAAACCATTATTGTTCCAACTGTCCATTGTCCCTTGATCTATCTCGTAGTCCTGCCCTCTTCTTCTTATCTCTACCGAATATCTAAAGTCTCCAACTTGCAGATCTAAAGCATAACCCCATCGCACTAAAGATTGTTTTCTCACATCCTTTGGTCTTACACCAGCAAGTCTCGCAGAAAGATTATATTTCTTAGCCAATTCATTTGCAATCTTGGTTATCGTATAAATGTTAGCCTTGGACATTTTTTGCCTGTTGGCATTTGGGTTTCTCGGCATCATTTCGTTAAGTTCTTCCAAAATAATGCTTTTCAGTTGTTCTTTGGTAATTTTCATAATAATTTCGCGGCTGCAGTTGCAAGTTTACTCCGCTCTCCTTTTCTAAATGTTATGTGGCCAGCCAGTTCGCTTTCTTTGAACTTTTCCACGGCGTACGTCAAACCATTGCTTGTTTCATTTGTGTAAACATTGTCAATTTGCTCAATATCTCCAGTCAGAACAATCTTGGTGTTTTCGCCAATCCGAGTGATAATCGTCTTGACTTCGTGTGCCGTTAAGTTTTGGGCTTCATCTATAATTACAAACGCATTAGAAATTGACCGGCCTCTTATGTAAGTTAATGCCTCAATTTCAATTTTTCCTCTTTCAACATACGAAGACAGCATTGTTCTATCGTCTCCCATAATGTGTTGAATGTTGTCTTGAATTGGCTTGAGCCATGGCATCATCTTGTCGTGCATTGAGCCCGGCAGGAACCCAATGTCCTTTCCTAAAGGCTGCACAGGACGTGATATGATGATTCTTCGGTAGCGCCCCTCCTTCAACCCTAAAGTCTGTTCTAAACCGGCTGCAATGGCCATTAGCGTCTTCCCAGAGCCTGCTTTACCGATCAGTGATACCAGAGGTATATCATTATCAAACAAAAGATCGAATGCAAAGGCTTGCTCTTTGTTTCTAGGTAAAACACCCCAGTTTATTTCGTGCTTCATATCTCGCACTTGTTGTACAGGAGTTGTATGGGACTCAAATCGAGCTAGTGCTGTTTTCTTTTCATTGCTCGAAGAAACCAACATCAAAAATTCGTGAGGATATAATTTTATTTTTTGCTCTTTGCAAAGATCCTCGTCCAAATACACATCATCACCTAGATAAAATTGGTTTACCAACTCCTCATCTACAAGGAGTTTGGTAAACCCTTCATATATTTTATCAGTGTCATCAACCACTTGAGAATTTATGTAATCCTCAGTCAAAAGACCAATTGAATCCGCTATGACTCTCATATTGACATCACGACTAACAACAATTGTTTTTCTATTTGGCACATCTTTTTTTATAGTCAAAGCGGTTGCCAAAATCAAGTGATCAGACATTTGATGTGTAAGGTCTTTAGGAAGCTCGTTAAGGCATATTTCAGACGCCTTAACAACGCGAAGCAGTCCTAACCCTTTGGCGATCCGTACGCCCTTGGAAAGGCTACCAGCGGTCCTCAGAGAGTCGAATGTTCTTATCGCTTGTCGAGCGTGGTGACCAACTGTGTCTTGACGCTTTTTGTGTAAATCGATTTCTTCCAAAACTTTAAGAGGAACAATGATGTCGTGATTCTTAAACTTGTATATGCATCCAGAGTCTGTCAAAAATACACTGGTGTCGATTATAAAATTTTTTTTAGCCATATTTCTCCCGGAGCATTTGCTCAATAATTGGTTTTAATTTGTGATTAAGTATAGATTCTGTCAAATAAGGGTCTGTTTCTGGTGTGGTTCTTGGCTCCGGCGGTTTTTTGGGTTCTTCTTCTTCTTTTGGTTTTAATTTGTTTAATATTTTTTCTGCTTGTTTCTTTATAGCATCAGGGTCTTTTGCAAGATCATCTGTTTTCTCCGCGGTTTTCTGAACTCCTTTTCGAAGTGCTTTCTCTATCACCATCTTGACTGCTTCTTTGGAAAGTTTTTGCCCTATTGTTTTACCCAATTTCTTTACCATCCAATCAAACATTGGTTTGCCTCCCGGAATCTTGTTGATTATCTTGGCAATTGGTATTGGAAAAAGGCCCGATAAAGCAACTGTAGCTTGTGCATAATCTCCATCCCTTGCATACAAACATGCTTCAACCACATCTGTCACTTTATCAGCAATTGAAGCTCCACCGGCAAGTAACGGGTTCCCTGTTGCTATGCCGGCCAATTGCAGCACAGTTAAGATGTTATCAATGGCACCTATTATTTTTAGTCCACTTGGTCCATCAGTATCAATGTTGCCAAGTTCTGTATATTGGCTCTCTAGGGATTTTTGGTTATCCATGCTGTCTATGATATTTGGGATTCTTTTGTACAACTGAAACCAGTTTTTTATTTCGGGGCCCGGAACTCCTTTATACATAAAATTCACAGTCACAGCGGCAACTCCGGGTGATCGGATTATAACTTTTGGGGAGTCTTCTAATTTTGAAACAGTCGATTGATCAAATCTAATGTAAGTATTGGCTGGAATCAAGTTTATTTCTTTTACCAAAGCATTATATAAGTCTTCTTGTTTGTCAGCCTTTTTCTTGAGGTTTTTAAATTTCTTAAAGAAATTAAAATATGCATTTGCTGTTACACCTTCGCTTTCGCGAGTCTTTATGAGGTCGACCAAAACACTATCAATTTCATTTGAAATTTGTTTTAAATCATTATATTTATCTTCGATTTTTGCTGCTGAGGTGGCGTCATCTGCTGAAAACAAAGGGTTGTCAGTGAAGGCATCCTTCTTAGCTTCATCAATTTTCTTAGGGACACTTGGTTTACCTAAATATCCTTCGATTGGAAGTCCGCTTTTAATATTTTTTCGTAATGCCTTCAAGTAATCAACAGCAGACATTGACTCGTCACCAGAATTAAATGTTTGAGTTTTTCCGTCTGGCATTGGTATCTTGACCGGTGGGCGGTCGGGCGGAAGGACCATCGATTTCAACTCTGCGTCTATCTTGGTTTCTTTATAGGTTATCTTTCCACCTTTTAGTTTACCTATCAATCCATCTAGCATATTGTATACGCTTTTTATTTTTGATAAATGAAAAGCATGTTTTCCATAATCTGGATCTGCTTTTTCAAACTGTTCTAATGTTTTCAATTCTTTGAGGTTAAATGCTTTGACCAGTTTAGTTTTCACCTCCCAATCGGGATCATCTGTTGGAACAAGACCGTAGGCAATAAAAGAACTTGCACTGAATGAGGCACCCTTCATCTCGGGATCATCATTTAATGCTTTTGTAACATTTTCATCTGTGCACTCTGTGGCATTTTCACCTGAAACTTTTGGTATCAATTTCCCAACGGTATTGTCTCCGGATGTTATTCTGGCGGCACATTTTGGTCGCATCTTTTGTGAAAAATCTTTGCTGAGATTTTCTTTGTTTTTCAAAATCTCCTTGTAGACTTCCATTGATTTTTTGTACTTGAAAATAATCTTGTCAATATTTTCTACTATTTTATCTCTATCTGTTATTTCCGCTTCTTGCTCTTCATTTTCCTCTTGTTCTTGGAGCCGTTCCATTCCGTCACTTTGTTCAGGATTGGCAGTATCTTTCTTCAATGTTTCTTTTGCAAACTCAAGCCTTTCAAATAAACGGTTTATGTGAGGTATAGAAAAAGATATTGCTTGAAATATCAAAAGCACCCTTTTTTGAACATCTCGGTATTCCTTGATATTTTGTTGTATTTCATCTTTTACCAGTTCTTGCAAATCCCCAGTGGTTTCGTCTTCTGGTGGTTCACCATCCGGATCTTCATCTTCAGACATATCATCTGTTGTTTCCAGCAAAATAAACTTGACCAATTGTTTTTTGGTTAATGCTTTTTTATCAATCAATTCCAAAATCAAAGGGTTTTTTAAGGCTTCAATTATCAATTCCTTGCGCTTCATGATACATTTAACTCCGTTATTTCATTCATTATTTTATTTCCGTAACGGATGCAGACATTTCTGGGTTGAAGTCTGCTCTTAGTTTTATCAATGGATTAAATGAAGCGCGCTTTCTATCTAATAGTAAGGCTCCTTGTGGCTTTACAAGTTCGCCAGAAATATCAACCCCTTCAAAGTCGATTTCTGTTCTCTTCTTGTAAGTGACATCTCTATCTTCTTCTTGAGCAAAAGCCAAATTCACAATTAATAACAAAATCATATCAAAATACCTCACAATAAATAGATTGTAAAGGATTAATGTTCAGGACCAATACCTAATTGACCTATCTTAATCATATGTTCTAGTAACTGTTGTAATTTTGGATCTTTACCAATTGTCCATCCGACAGTACCAACTGCTGCTACCTCTTCGAGAGGAATATCTTTTAAAGATGCTGCTTGGCAAAAATACACTATGCCTTTTACAATTTCCATTAATTCCGGATCATTTTCCGCTTTCTTTAGAATACTTTCTAAGTTTTTATTCTGTAGGTCCATTTAATTGCTCCATTGCTTTATTAACCAACCACGAAGAAGATTGAGGCTTGTCCTTGCCTCCGATTCCCCACAGCATTTGAATACCATATTCATCACACATTTCCATTTCCGGTGTGTTGTCTTTTTTTCGATCTCCACCGTTTGCAAAAGCATCTGGTCTATGGTATCCGATAGCATGACAAACTGTTCCGTCAGTGTCATCAACACCGGTTACCAAAGAAACTCCCTTGATGTTTCCCATTATTTCCGCTCTTTCTTTCCAAGGCATAAAGACATAGCCTTTTTTTCTCATAAGCCAATTGTCAGAATTAATAACAACAATAACGGAGCCCCATTTAGCAGC
>FUFK010045035.1_pt1 | contig 31197 bp, 30 predicted proteins | sample 1021851 | NCBI WGS metagenome assembly FUFK01 (sample SAMEA51879418, study PRJEB19060) | metagenome | reverse complement strand
AAAATCAGTTTAAGATTTTTAAAAAAGGGATTATAATAATAGTCCCTTTTTTTATTGTACAAATGCTATATAGATAAAGTATAAGTACATTGAAAACATTATCAAACCCTTAAAACTGGTTAAATAATTTTTTCGTGGGATTATGGCTAGTATAATTACAATTAATGCAAAAATTAACATCCATATAATATCTCTTTGAATTATTTCTTCAGCGATTGGAATCTCTTTAATCATTGCTGTTATCCCAAGGACAGATCCGATATTGTAAATATTTGACCCAATTAAGTTTCCTACAGAGATACCTTCTTCTTTTTTAGCAATTGCCACCAAGGATGCTGCCAATTCGGGAACACTAGTTCCAATGGCAACAATGGTTACTGAAATAACTGCCTCACTTATACTAATTTGTTTAGCAAGATTTACAGCTCCATCGACAAGAAATTCAGATCCAAAATAAAGAGTAATCGATGAGATAATTAACCATACAAAAATTTTAAAATTTGACGTTTTTAATAATTCATCGTCGATACTTCCCTTAAAGTCAAGATTATTGGATTTTTTTATAATAGTTAAAGTAAAAAATATTAATATCAAGAAAAGGATTAGACCTTCATATTTTTTCAAAACACTGTCTTGTGATATGAAAAACCATATTAATAAAGAAAAGAAGAACATCCACGGCCAGTCCCTCTTATAAAAATAATTATCTACCGTAATTTTCCCAAGAATAGAAATAAGCCCTAGAACTAAGCCTATATTTGCGATATTTGAACCAATTACATTGTTTATAGCAATAGACGGTGAATTATTTAATGCAGCGTTAACACTAACTATTAATTCCGGCAGTGATGTAGCAAAAGAAACAATTGTCATTCCAATAACAAACTTGGAAATATTAAATTTCAATGATAATGCTACGGATGATCTCACGATAAATTCACCTCCGACGACTAACAAAAGAAAACCTAAAAAAATGAAGATTATATTCATTTATTTGATAATAATTTTAGAATTTATAACCCTATGATTATTTGAAACTTTTAGTAAATAAANACCACTATTTAAGTTCAATTTTAATGAATTTGTGTTGGTCGCTTCTCTGCCAAATACTTTTTGACCAGTTAATGAAAATATTTCAATTTTTTCATTTTGAAGTTCTTCCGTAAAATTTAAAATACCATTTGATGGATTTGGAAAAATAATTAAATCNTCATCAAGGTTAACATTGTTAACACTTAAATTTTCGTTCCAACTTTGACCAATATTTTCTCCCCATAAAAAATTAACCAAATTTGGGTGATCAATAAATGGATTCCTGTTTTGTTGAAATCCAAAAATTACCTCATTTCGATTNATTTCAAAGTCATCAACNGGATCATCAAAATGCCATTGAATTAAGGAAGAAAGCTTCCCTAATATAGGGTCATTATTCCCTGGTGTTGTATAATCAACCAATTCTAAATCAAAACTATTNTTNTTATGGTCATAACCAGGGTCATAACGTACAACCATGTAAAANAATATCCTAGCAATATCTCCCTTTACAAAGTCAGATGGCTCCCAACTATCAGAATCAGTTAGACAGTCTGAAGCCTCAGAGTGCTGACTACCACCATAATCATAATCTTTTGTTCCTCTAGATGAATTAACAGAGCGATCACTTGGCTTTAAATTATGAACATCAGTNTAGGCATTATCGTCCTCATCTGGAAAACCATGAGATTTTGGCCAAACATGTTCCCTGTTCCAAGAATTATTTTGTGTACCATTTCCGTTTTCATACTGGGAATAATTCCCACTGCCATCTCTGTATCCCTTATCTTGTGATCGACCTGTATACACAAGTATCATATTATCATGATTTTCAGGATCTTGATCTGATAATTGTAAAATATCCCATGTATCAGTTGATGATGAAGTATATGGAAAAACTGTATGGTTTGAAATTATTTGATGCAGTGCCTCTTTAAGTTGCTCAGATGATTTACCATTAGCCTCTTGGTAATAGTCTTGAGGAATACTTGCTTGAACTATACCATACGTTGGATCAAAGGAGGATCCAAAATCTGACTGAGAATAGATGTTTGATACGAATGTAACAAATAGTATAATTAAATATCTCATTGGTCAAAGATAATGCATTTAATAGTTTATTTTTTAAGCCTAATAAAAATTATATTAGACTGATAGTATTGACAAAATAACTGGCATAGGGTTTGTTCTTAAAATTATATGAAACTAAAGCACTACACACTTTTAACCGCCTTTATTATTTTCTGTTCTTGCGGAAGCCAAAATAATAACATATCAAAACCCTCAGCGGGTTTATCAATTTCACCTGCAGCAACGACACTTCTGGATGTAATTGTTGGTAAATTTCCTGGTATAAGAGTTATTGGCGATAATGTAGCTAACGGAAATCCAAAAATATTAATCAGAGGAGGAAGTCTCTCTATTAATAACCAGGCCTATGCAATTTTTGACGTGGATGGTTCTTTACAAACCGATTTTCCGTCATATATAGATCCTCAACAAGTAAAAAGTATTTCTATATTAAAATCACTTTCCGCTACAAATAGATATGGAGGAATCGCTCGTGGTGGTGCAATAATAATTAAACTCAAATGAAATATATTTTATTAACACTATTTATGATTTTAAGTACCACTAAATATGAAACCCAGAAATATGATCTGGTTTTCTCTGAAGATGATTTTGAAATAAGATTTTATCATTCTTCTTTAAAGGCAAAAGTTGTTTCTCAAAGAAATGCTAATGGTAACTTTTATAAGTTGTTTCAATTTATTAGTGGTAACAACTCAAAGGGTGAAAAGATAGCGATGACTACTCCCGTCTACATGAAAAATGACGATAATTCTAATACAATGGAATTTGTTATGCCCGCATCATATGATATTGAAACTATCTCAAAACCAAAAGACGAAAATGTTATAATTTACGAGTCAGAAGCAAAACATTTTGCATGCATTAGATATGGAGGATATTCAAATACTGGAAAGTTTAATATGCATTCAAAAAAGTTAATCGAGAAGTTGTCAGAGTTAAATATTAAGACTGTAGGAGATTTATTTTATGTTTCTTACAACAGCCCATATAAAGTTTTTAATAGACGAAATGAGGTTATGATTGAAATAGAATACAATTAGTTATCTCTAATTGCCACAGCATTAGCAATCATATTAATTTTATATTCAGGAACCGTAATTAGCTCAATTTCTTCTTTTGATTTTTTTGCATCTTCAGCATAGTGTCTTAATCTATCTACTGAAATTGTATCTCTGAAAATCTTTCCTGACATCAAAATCTGCTTACCTTCAATTCCTGTTTTAGGAACAAAAAATCCATAATCTTTAAATTTTACGAAAACAGTATCTGTATTTACTTTAACATTCATCCAGCATCCCTTTTTGGGACAAACATCTATTATTTGACCTGAAATATTAGTTATCTCAAAATTATCTTCAATGTTTTCAGAGTAACTTAACTCAATATCAATATCATCTCCATAATTAACATAAGTAATGCTTTTATCACATGAATAACTTGTTAATAAAGTCAAAAAAACTACTAAAAAATTAAGCTTCATATTCATTATTTTTGATGTTCAAATTTATAATATTTAATTGAGAGATTTAAACAATATTAAGGATAAGTGGAAAGTATATTACGAAGAAAAAATAAACTCCTCGGTAGATTCGCTCTGGGATTTAATTTCATCACCCTCAAATCTTGAGATATTTCATCCGTTTTGCAAATCCAATAAAATTATAAAATGGCCTGGTGAACATTCAATTGACGAATTAATTTACCTTAACGGACTTACATTTATCAGAAAGTTTAAATCATGGGATAAAAAGAAGGGATATAGTTTATTAATAGGGGAAAAAGAAAAAGAGCAATCATATGTTGTTTGGGAAATAACAAAAAAGAATGAATCAGTTTATTTGAAAATAACCGTTTACCCTTATTTCTTACAAAATATGCCTAAAATTATTTCTTTTTTACCTTATAAATTTATTGTTATTCCTGCACTAGAATCCTATTTAAAAAGCGTAATTGGCGGAATAAATTATTATTTAAAAACAAAAAAAATAGTACCAAAAAATTATTTTGGAAAACACAAGTGGTTTTCTTGAAAATTAGTGTTGTTTGGTATAAATTTTGGTAATGAGTTATATTTAAAATTATTATGAAAAAAGTAAATCTATTTGAAGAGTTATTACAAGAAAGAAACAAGCAAATTAGCACTAATGAGCTTACTTCTTTGCTTAAAAATATTTGGACTAAAGAAGATTCTAAAAAAGAAAGAATAACTCAATCATTAAAGGATACGAACAATGGAAGTTTCAATCAACTCAAATTTGAAGAGATGGAAACAAAAAATATTTTTCACAAAGACACCATAAAAAACATATGTGTCAGATATAGGTTAAGGTTCTTAGATTCTAATTTATTCAAAGGTGAATACCCAAAAAATATTACAAAAATAATAAGTGATATTGAAAAGAAGCATGATACCAACCTCAATAACTTTATGATAATGGCTCCATCGAAACTATTCAAAATTAAAAGTCCTGATGATCCAATTCTTTTTATCCCCATAGGAAACAACTATTATTACTTGATTCACAAATGGGGTGAAGAATTCAATTATCTTAGAAAATTATTAGTTCTTCCATTCAAAAATATTGACAACCTAACTATATTCTCGGTTTTGGTAAGTGTGTTTTTTGCATTACTTGGAAAGCTGTTTATTCCTAGCCTAACATCCTCAGAAGTGTTCATTCTATTTTTATTCTTGGTAAAAGGATTTATATTTATTTTCTTCTATACTTTCTTTTTAACAAGAAAAAATTTCAGTGAAAGTATTTGGAATAGTAAGTATGACTCTTTTTAAGAATATTTAAGAATTTAACCCTAACAAAAAAGACCCACAGAATAAAGTGAGTCTTTACAAATGTGACCTCGGAGGGATTCAAACCCCCAACCTTCTGAGCCGTAATCAGATGCACTATTCAGTTATGCTACGAGGCCTTTTTGGCAAGCAAATTTAATAAACAAAAATTATCTAACTATAATCTTAAAGATAATTTCACCAGATCTTAATAAGTATATCCCGGAGGTTAAATTATTTGAGAAAATTTCGGTTATTCCGCTGTGAAATTTCGAAGAAATTTGCACAGATTGACCTGTTAATGTAAATAATTCAAATGATTCATAACCTTTGGTATTAACAAGTTTGATAATACCATTTTTTGAAATAGGGTTTTGAGTTAGTTTAATATTTGGAACTTGAATTTCAGGATTTGAAAGATTCTCTTGAAAGTACTGAGCACCAAATTCAAAACTCTCATTTCCGATGATTTGGCCAATCAATCTACCTGGAATATCGTCTATGTAAGGATGAATTCCTCCCCAAATTCTAGAAAGACTACATTGATCTGCAGCATCTTTATAAGAAACCCATTGTAATTCGATATCTTGACTCGGGCCATCTTCAAAAACTAAAAATTCTTTTTGTTTAGCCAAATGTGTTTCCAATCCTCCAGGAAAATATGGACTTCCAGTGAAATTTTCTAACATTTCAGCAGCTGCTCTGGAATATGTTGAATGTCCAGAAACGTAACCTGCAAAGTTTGGTGTTACAAAAGTTGGTCTTTGATATGGCCACCAATTATCAGCTAAAATCCAGTCGACTCCTGCAAAATCTGTTTCAGTATTTTCCACATAAGTATGTCCCTTCCATGTGTAAAGCTTTATTTTACCAACATTCTCATTATCATCTCCTGCAAGCGGATCGCCCGCTTGAACAATTTCTATTAGCCCATCAATTAATTCAAAGCCATTTTCATTGTAATTATCAAGTGACGAATCTGTTCTTTGTCCTTGTTCAGAAAAGTATCTTATTGCAGAAATTGGTCGTATATAATCATACCAGCCTTTAATTCCCCANACAGAGATTGCAACATCATGCATAACTCCTCCTAAAACAAAGTAAGACTTTACATCCCACTCTAAATCTGATAATTCATCTCCTTCACCCTGAAATTTCTTTTCTAATAAGGGGTTATCACTTACTGAATTTAATAAAACAAACCAATGTCCTGGAGGTGTTTCAGAATCAGGCCCATCTGCCCANTATTCAGCAAGTACTCTGGTATAGTCTCCTCTTTTTACATTCTGNATTTCATATGAATCGTTTGTAACAGGGTTTAACGAATATCCCTGACTTGTGTCTCCACCGTCATAATAATTATAAAAACTTGTGAAATCTGAAAAATCTGTTGGATAAGTGTCATCATTTACATTTCCCAATGAATTAGGTGAAATATCCCAAATAGTATCATCTTCTGGTGAGAGGTGGGATCCCCAAACTGAAACCATTGAAAANGACTCAATAAATAATTCATTTGTTTGTTCATTATCATCAATTAAAGGTGGAGTCCCTGGATCGTGATAAACTTTGTATGTGTTTCCATCCCTTTCAAATTCTGTTAAATCTTCATCATTTAATCCAAATGGCCACACACTTCCCCATTCTGCACCCAAAAATTCCGGTGTNGTTTCAGATAATATATTTCCACTTTGATCAACAAAAATATCTAGTGATAATGGCTGCCATCTGTTTGGATTTGTTACAGTCGGATTGCCGGCAAAAATCGGCGCAAGCGGTTCATTTACAGGCTCATAGTGCTGATTTATATAATCAGATTGCTCATTCGATCCATCAAGTAATCCATATTGAATGTACTGTTCAGCAATAAAGTTTCCAAGACTTGAAGAATTTGATTCGTAGCCGTCAGATTCTAGAAAGTTTATATCTAGTCCCAGTATATTCATTAATGAATTAGCCTTTGCGATAATTCTGTCACTTCCAGGTGAATTATTAAATCTATGTACTATAAGTCTGTATGCTGCGTAACTTATTGAATTGATATCATTTATATAGTTTGTATCTTCATTTACAAATCCGTCAAATTCTGAATTAAATCCATTTAAACTGTTTCCGATAAGGTAAGTTGAACCTTTATCGTTAACAATAGACCACGCATCATACATAGCAGCACTTACATGAAATAAATTTCGTGCATGTACAGTTGGTCTAGCTAAATCATTTCTTATTGAAAATAATAAGACNTCATTCCAAAGTCTTGCAACTGAAAAACTATAATCTTCATAAGAAATCGGAAGTTGAAGTGAAACATCTAGCTCAACCTGACCTGTGGAGCAATCATTATTAGTAGCAACAATTGACACCGTACCAGATTCTGCCACATCCCATAAAACTTCTATGCTTGAGGTACCATTTCCAGAAATTATAGTTCCGTTTTCTACTTCCCATTCATATGAAACAATTGATTCGTCAATATACTCATACAAATGTGTTTCCAGTGGTTGTACTAAGACTTCGCCTAAAATTGATTGAGCATCAATATAGAGACATGAATTATCATCTAATGTTGCTTCTGGGTTATAGCTACATGATGATTCATCAGTACATCCTTCAATTTTAATTGCAGTATTATTATTTAATGTTTGTATTCCTTGACCCTCAACTATTTTATAAGTTNAGTTTGTTTGTAAATTATAGAATGTTTCTTGACCACTGCTGGGCCAAGTAATCACAATACTTGAAATATTATTATTCGCAGCAGCTCCAAAATGTATCGATTGCAAAGATTGGTTTTGATAACCAGAACCTGTGTACTGTCTAATTTGACTAGTTCCATCCTCAAAATTTAATTGAATTATTGAACCAAGCGCGTCCCTGTTCGAGGTTGTACCTTGCAAAAATATTTTAACCCATGACCCCATCACCTCATCAGTAAAATAAGTGTCAATAGATTTATTTTCCCAAAGATTTACATTCAGATTAAAATCTGTTACTAACAAGTCTAAATCACCATCATTATCATAATCAAAAGAATTGACCGATCTACTTTTGGACATTAATGGTGGATTTCCAGAAAAATCTCCATATGTAAAATTTATACCGTTGTTATTAACGAAAAACCTATCATCTTCTGGGTTGAAAAAACCATTTGCAACATAAAAATCCTCAAACCCGTCGTGATTGAAATCCGAAAAAGTTACACCCCAAGCCCAATCGGTGTCATATAAATTTGCTTGTTCAGAATAGTTGGTATATGGCGTACTTGCATTAACAACATCCTTTGTATAAAGACTGTTTTCTTTAATGTTTGTAACAAAAAAATCTATATCTAAATCATTATTAAAATCACAAGTAGTGAGTCCCATCCCGTCAAATGGATCTTCAACTCCATATTCTTGTGCCATTTCAGTAAATCCATTTCCATCTTGATTAATTAAAAGTTGATTAAATTGGTCAAAATCATTGGCAACGTATATATCTGGATACATATCATCATTTGCATATATAGGTAAAGCTGAAAAACTATTAGCATTTTCAATTGTTTCACTTAAATCGATTAGCTGAAAGGTTTCATTACCTAAATTTTTATATAATTTATTTGGGGATATCTGATTATAATCGGATAAGAAAATATCCAGATATCCGTCTAAATCATAATCTAACCATAATACACCTGCTATATAACATTTCTCACAATATGTTTCAAAACCAGCGGTTTCAGTGATATTTGAAAATGTGCCATTTCCGTTATTTTTATACAATTCACTTTGAACTGCATTTCCTAAAAATAAATCAGCATATCCATCGTTATTAAAATCTCCCCACGAGGCCGCTAATCTATCGCCATGTTCAATTGTGTCAAAACTAAAATTACCATCTTCATCATAATTAATTAAATCAATATCATGATTAAGATTTTGATTGATTCCAGAACTTTCTGTAATATCGATAAAGTTGCCATTATTTGTGTTTTCAAAAAGACGACTCCAGTATTCTTCTCCATCTTGGGATCTGGCAGATACAATAAATATATCGAGGTCACCATCATTATCATAATCAGCAACAGCTACTCCATTATTACCAACCACTTCGTTTAAATCTGAAATGTTTGTAATATTTCTAAACTGCTGTGAATATAAAATATGAGATATAAAAAATATATATAGAAATTTATATTTCAAAAGTGCAAAAGTTAAATTTCCTTAAAACTCACACAACATATCTTCGCCACAACATTGTGGAGATTTTATCTTTCCTTCGCAGGAAGGACAAATCGATATTTGAACCTTATTCCCATCTTCTAATGTCAAATAATCATTTCTTAAAGGCTCATCACATGAAGCACAACTGGCATTTACCGCCATACCACACTTATTACATTTGTATGTTTCCATAAATTAATTTTTACGTTTATCAAACTTTTCTTTATCAGTTTGGTCAACTCTGTTAATAATCAACCATATAAATAAAATTACTACTCCTGTACCAATTATAAAACTCAACATAGTATTTATTTTAGTGAAACGGCTGTTCCATATGCTAATATTTCGGATGTTCCTTGAGCTATAACCGATGTTGTAAATCTTATATTTAAAACTGCATCTGCATTTAATTTTTGAGCATCTACAATTAATCTTTCTAGAGCTTGTTCTCTGGCGTAGGCTTGTAACTTTGTGTATTCTTCAATCTCTCCTCCAATAATATTTTTGAGTTGAGCTACTAAATCTCTTGCCACATTTCTTGATCTTACTGTTGATCCTCTAGCTATTCCTAGAATCTTTTCAATTTCTCTTTCAGGAATAAACTCGGTAGTTGAAAGTATCATACAATTTATTTTATAATTTCTTTTGTTTCAATCTTAAACATTGAGGACAATAAAATTATTGGCTCCCAATTTTTTGATTTATTACAATATACGGCATGTTCAGTACTTTTTGGCTCAAGTAGAACTGAACTTTTACCTATATCAATAATATATTTTTTTTCAAGTGGATTTGTTTTACCCGTTCTAATACTATCACTTTTATAATCTATCAGTGTAACTGGTGCTTTTTTAAAACCCAACTCCTTTAAAGCAAAATACCTATGATGCCCATCAATTATCAATAAACTTTCATGACAACAAACGATCGACGATATAATATAATAGCTTTCATAGGACTTGATAAACTTAGCTAGCGATGTCTTCTTTTTTTCAATGATTTTTTCATGCGGATTAAGTGTGTCAATATCTATTAACATGACACCTTTAATTAGATTTTGATTAAAATCAATTGAATACATCTGAATATTTTACATAAAGATATTAAAACTTTCATTAGTAAAGATTTGTAAATTTATGGTATGAAAATTATTTCAATTTATATACTAATAGCTGGCAGCTTATATTTGATAACAAAGCCTTACAAAGAAAAGATCGATCAAATTTTAAGTTCAATTAAATTATCAACTTTTGATGCGTTATGGCTCTCGTATATTGAAGGAATGGCCATAGGTGGAATTATTATGCTAATTATTTCATAATTTTGCAATAAATGAAAATTGAGCAAATTTATACCAGCTGCCTTTCCCAAGGTTCATATTATATTGTTTCTGAGAAAGAAGCNGTAATAATTGACCCNTTAAGAGAAACNCAACAGTATATTGACAAAGCCAAAAAAGATGGAGTTAAAATAAAATATGTTTTTGAGACTCATTTTCACGCTGACTTTGTTTCTGGTCACATAGATTTAGCAAGAAACACAGGTGCAGAAATTATTTTTGGTCCTAATGCACAAACAGACTATCCTGTACATAATGCTAAAGATTCAGAAATTTTTAGTGTGGGTAAAATTAAAATTAAAGCCATTCATACCCCCGGTCATACACCAGAGTCAACATGTTATTTACTTTCTGACGAAAACGGAAAAAATAAGGCAATTTTCACTGGAGACACTTTATTCATTGGAGACGTAGGCAGACCTGACTTGGCCACTAGCTCGAATGTAACAACTGAAGACTTAGCCGGTATTTTATTTGACTCTCTANGAAATAAAATTTTGCCATTAGATGACGACATTATTGTCTATCCAGCACATGGAGCTGGTTCATCGTGTGGTAAAAACCTTAGTAAAGAAACGTTTAGCACACTTGGCATACAGAAAAAAACAAACTACGCATTAAGAGAAAATATGTCTAAACAAGAGTTTATTTCAGAACTTTTAGATGGTATGCCTACACCACCCAGATATTTTAAAGAAAATGCCATGATGAATAAGCAAGGTTACAACTCTTTTGATGATGTCATACGACAGGGTGATAGAGCTTTAGAAATTAAAGAGTTCAAAAACTTTCTTTTAAATCCTGATATTATCCTTCTTGACGTTAGGCATCAAAAAGATTTTATAAAAAAACACATTCCAAATTCGATTTTCATNGGATTAAANGGAAGTTTTGCCCCCTGGGTGGGAAGTATTATTGGTGATACCAATAAGAAAATTATACTAATCACACCAAAAGGAAAAGAAAATGAAGCTGTAACCAGACTTTCTAGAGTTGGTTTTGACAATTGCTTGGGCTATTTAAAAGGAGGAGTTGAAAAATGGGAGAAAGATGGAAACAGTGTTTCTTCATTAGAAACCATAAAATCTAAAAACTTTATTGATATTTTAAAATTGAATAAAATAAATATTCTTGATGTCAGAAAAGAATCCGAGTTTTCAANTAAACACATTGAAGGGGCAACCAATATACCACTAAGATTACTCACCAGCAGATTTCAAGAAGTTAAAAATGATGAGAATTTATATGTTCATTGTGCTGGTGGATACAGATCTGTTATTGCAATTTCAATTTTAAGAAAAAAGGGTTATAGTGGAATGATAAATATTACAGAGGGTTTCAATGAGATTTTAAAATCTGATTTGAATGAAAACTGTTACAATTCAACTTTAGAAGCTAGTTGTAACAATATTTAGAAGCAACCCAACGATTTTTTATTTTATATTCTAATAATTCAAATCCAAAATTTTCAAGCATTTGATTGACATTTTTTAGGTCCTTTTCATAAAAGCCACTAATTATCAATGTCGTGTTTTGTTTTGCAATTTTTTTAAAATTTTTGAAATTATCTTTTAAATTATTTAATGTAATATTTGACAAAATAAAATCATAGGTTTTTCCGAGTAAACCTTCAGAAGAACAAAGTATTGTGTTTATTTTTTTACAATTATTTCTGTTTATATTATCAATTGTATTTTCAATGCAATTAAGTGCTATATCAACTGCATCAACCTCAATTGCACCAGTTTTTTCTGCAATAATTGATAAAATACCAGTTCCGCATCCAACGTCACAAATTTTTTTGTTTACTAAATTCTGATCAAACAAAAAATCAATCATTAGTTGAGTGGTTTCATGATGACCTGTTCCGAAACTCATTTCAGGCTTAATTATTATATCATAAGTTTTTTTTGAACTTTTATGAAATGGAGCTCTTACAGTGCAATACTCATTAATTTCAACAGGAGCATAATTTTTCTCCCATTCTTCATTCCAATTTTTATTTTCAATTTTTTTAACTTCAAATTCAACTTCAAATTCTTTAGAATTTAAAATTTTTACTTTTTTAAAAATATTTTCCGAATATTCAGATGATTTAATGTAAGCGATAAGGCCGTACGGCTTTTCTTCAAACAATTCAAATTCTAATAAGCTTAGCTCAGCAATAAGAATTTCAATACCTGAAATGGGATGAACTTTAAAACTTATAGAAAGATAAGAATCATCCATTAGCTGCTTTGATAATACTGTGAAAATCAGAAAAATTTAATGACGCCCCACCAATCAAACCACCATCAACATCATTTAAAGAAAATATCTCTTTTGCATTATTTGGTTTTACACTTCCACCATATAAAATTCNAATATTATCAGCAANTTCATTACCGAATTTTTTATTAATTAATTCCCTGATAAACTCATGCATTTCTTGAATTTGGTGATTATTTGCGGTCATTCCTGTTCCAATGGCCCAAACTGGCTCATAGGCAATAACAATATTTTTTATTTCAATATTATTTAAATCGATTAAAGCATTTGTTAATTGATTTTTTATTATATCAAAATGATTTCCACTTTCCCTTTCCGATAATTCTTCTCCGATACAAAAAATAACATTTAATGAATTTTCCACTGCCGCTTTAACTTTTTTAGATAAAATAGTATCAGTTTCATTGAAATATTTTCTTCTCTCACTGTGGCCAATAATCACAGTATTTACTCCAATACTTTTAAGCATTTCAGTAGAAATTTCACCAGTATATGCACCTCTCTTTTCAGAGTGAACATTTTGAGCTATAACTTCAATTCCTGAATTCGTCAATAATGAAATTGCATTGTAAAGATTAGTAAAACTTGGTGCAATTTTAATTTCAACATTATTTTCAGATACTTCTTTTAGTTCATTAATAAGATCATTTGACTCATCAATTGTCATATTCATTTTCCAGTTACCAGCTACAATTTTTTTTCTGCTCATTTTAATTNATTTTAATTCTAGGATCTANTTTGATATATATAATATCAACTAATATATTTATTATTATGAAAATAAATGCTATGACCAAAACTGCTCCCATTATNACAGGTAANTCGAGAAGATTTAAAGCATTTACAATTTCTTTTCCNATTCCATTCCAACCAAAAATAAACTCAACAAAAACAGCTCCAGCAAGAAGAGAGGCAAACCANCCTGAGATAACGGTTACAACAGGATTTAAAGCATTCTTTAGAGCATGGTTTTTAATAATTTCAATTTGAGATAAGCCTTTAGCTCTAGCGGTTCTTATATAGTCTTGATTTAATACATGAAGTAACTCGTTTCTGACTAATTGACTAATTACAGCTAAAGGTCTAATACCTAAAACTATCGAAGGTAAAATCAAATTCTTTAGTTTAAGATTAAATGATTCGCCATAATCATCAAGTTCAAATAAGCTTCCAGTCATTTCCAGACCTGTAAGGTCTTTAAGCAAAAAGCCAAAAATCCATGCAAATATTATAGCACTAAAAAAAGACGGAACACTCATTCCAATTGTACTTATAAATTGAATAAATATGTCAATATAATTTCCTTTGTTAAGTGCTGATATGATTCCAAAAACCAGCCCTATAACTATTGCTATTAAAATAGCAGAAAATGCCAAAANAAATGTATTNGGAANTGTTTCAGAGATNATTTTGGATACCTTTTTACCTTGATTNACAAAAGAAGTTCTTAAATATGGGTATTTAANGTTAACGGAAAATTTACTGAAACTCACCAGTTCAATTCCTGAATAATTTTCATCGAAAAAAGAATAGTCACTCTCTTTTTTTGAGTGAAATGATATTGGGGATAAATCATTTAAGTACAAAAAATATTGATCGGATAATGGCTTATCGAAACCATATTTTTTTTTAACAACATCTAACTGCGCCGAGTTTTGATTTTGTCCCAGCATCATCTGAGCAGGATCTCCAGGAAGAATATTAAATAGAAAAAATATTACAGTAACTACTCCAAACATTGTGAATGCAGAGTAAAAGATCTTATCTAAAATGTAGTTCAACAATTAATCAAAATTTAAATAAGAAAAATCCTTGTAATGTTTTTTATCGATAACANTTCCTGCTTTTAAAACTATTGCTCCAGGATTTGACCTAACGACAGTTTTTAATGCAGTTTCATCACATGTGTAAAATTCAAANGATAGNTTATTTTCTTTTATAAAAATATTTCTATCCTCAATTGAGGAAGCAGTTAGACCTATTATCTTATATCCTTTATTTTTTGCCTTTTGTGCTGAGAGTTTTAAGTTTTCAACCGCATTTGAAGAAAAATTTTCAATATTGTATGATATATAAATAAGNAATTTTTCTTCGCTTAGTATTTCATTAGTAAGATTATTACCGTTTACCTCAATTGAAAAATCATATATTGANGGCTCATAGCCTTTTTGAATTAATTTTGTTTCAACTTCAATAAAATCACCAGAAACATTTGGGTATTCACCGTTAGTTACGTAGGTTTTTTCTTGTCCATCCTCTATAAATTTCCACTCATACTCATACAAGTCTTTTGGAGCATCTTCTGGAATAGCCATATTTTGAATTAAATTATCTCCTATTTTATATGCTCTAAAATCTAAGATTGGCAAATGATTGAGAACATAATAAGTTATGTAAAAGCAAGAAACCAAGGATAGACCTATGATAATTTTTTGAGTATTCTTTCCAACAATTGGTTTTATCATTTCTTGTTTAAAAAATATAAAACCTATCATAACAAGAAGTACTACATCTTTTGTAAAAGATTCCCATGGTGTCAATTTNATTGCATCTCCGAAACAACCACAATCAGTAACCTTATTAAAATATGCTGAATACCAGGTTAAAAAAGTAAAAAATATAATCATCAAAAGTAAACTCCATAAGGTAAACTTCTTCTTAAAACCAATAATCAAAAATATACCTAAAACTACCTCCAGAATGACAATAAATATTGCCATCGGTAAAACGATTGGTATTAAAAATTCAAGGTTAAAAACAGTTGGGCCAAAATATTCCTCTAATTTAAAAGAGAAACCAATTGGATCGTTTAATTTGANGAGGCCTGAAAAAATAAATAGAACTCCGACAAAATATCTGNATAGATGAACAATTATTTTAATCATATCTTNAGATGAATTAATGCAAAAATTGCATAATTAATAATATCTGTATAGTTAGCATCTATTCCTTCACTGACAAGAGTGTTTCCTTGATTATCNTCAATTTGTTTAACCCTTAATAATTTTTGTAAAATTAAATCAGTCAAAGAACTAACTCTCATTTCTCTCCAAGCTTCACCGTAATCATGATTTTTATTCATCATTAAGTCTCTAGTTTTGTTAATCATTGTATCATAAAGCTGCATACATTCTTTACCCTCAAGGTCTGGGATTTCTGATACGCCCTTTTCAATTTGAATTAATGCCATTACCGAATAATTAATAATACCGATAAACTCATCGGCTTCACCTTCGTCAACTTTTTGAATTGAATTTTTTTGAAGCCCTCTAATTCGTTGTGCTTTAATGAAAATCTGATCAGTCAATGATGATAATCTTAAAATACGCCAAGCAGATCCGTAATCATNCATTTTTTTTTCAAAAAGTGCTTTGCATTTTGATGTAACATTATCGTATTGCTCTAATGTTTTTTGCATAAATCGGAGTAATTTTACGTAAATTTCGATTAAATATCTTTAATCATCAAAGAAACAAGTTTAAATTTTTTAACATAATAANAATGACTATAAATATCAAGGGTAATCTNCTTAATTTTTCAGTTCCAAAAATAATGGGAATTTTAAACGTAACTCCAGATTCTTTCTATGATGGAGGTAAATATAGTACGAGCGGTAAAATACTTAAGCAAGTTGAAAAAATGATTAAATCTGGAGCTGATATTATTGACATTGGAGGATATAGTTCGCGTCCAGGTGCTGCTGATATCAGTGTCGATGAAGAATTAAAAAGGGTTATTCCAATAGTAGAACTTACCAGAAAACAATTTCCAAGTGCATTAATCTCAATTGATACATTTAGAAGTAAGGTNGCATATGAATCAATAATTTCTGGAGGTGATATAATTAATGATATTTCAGCAGGGAATTTAGATCCNAAAATGTTTAAAACCGTTGCAANTCTTAAAGTTCCCTATATTTTAATGCATATGAAAGGCAACCCTAGAAATATGATGGAGAATTCAAATTACTCTGATTTGACAAATGAAATATGTAAATATTTTTCAGAAAAAATTGAAAAAGCAAGAGTTGAAGGAATCAATGATTTAATAATAGACCCAGGTTTTGGATTTTCAAAAACAACTGAACAAAATTATGANCTTTTGAATAATTTAGATTTCCTGAAACAATTTCAAAAACCATTACTTGTNGGNGTTTCAAGAAAATCAATGATTTATAAAATACTTAATTCTACNCCTGAAAAAGCATTAAATGGTACTTCAATCCTACATACAATTTCAATTTTGAAAGGAGCTAATATTTTAAGAACTCATGACGTTAAAGAAGCTGTAGAGTGTGTTAAAATCATTGGTCAATTAAAAGGCTAAATTTTTTTAATCCTATATTTGTGTTAAATTAAAATGGATTTTTTCAAAGAAATACTCAATTTTTCAATAGTAGATGTGTTAGATATTTTCCTTGTAGCTACACTTCTCTATTATGCATATAAATTACTTAAGGGGACTGTAGCGATTAACATCTTTACTGGGATTATTCTAATCTACGTTTTATGGAGAGGAACTGTATTTCTTGAAATGGAATTACTCTCAAGTATCATTGGCGGCTTTATGAGTGTTGGGATTATTGCTTTAATTGTTGTTTTCCAACCTGAAATAAGAAAATTTCTCCTAATGGTCGGTTCAGCTAATCTTTCAAAAAAAGGCTCTTTTTTTGAAANGATTAAATTCTTTAAAAACCAAAACTTAGAAAGAGACACAACTGATATAAAATCAGTTATTTCTGCTTGTTCTAACATGAGTGCATCAAAAACAGGTGCATTGATTGTTATTGAAAGAAGCAATAATTTAACTTTTTTAGGTGACTCNGGAGATGAAATGAATATCACTGTGACTCAGCCAATTCTAGAAAGTATATTTTTTAAGAACAGTCCTCTACATGACGGCGCTATAATTATTTCAAATAATATTATAAGAGCAACAAGAGTTGTACTTCCTATAAATAATGAAACAAAAATTGCTGGAAAATATGGTCTTAGACATAGGGCTGCGGTTAGTATAACAGAAAAGACGGACGCAGTTGCTATTGTAGTTTCAGAAGAGAGTGGAAAAATATCTTACATCAAAAATGGAGAATTTATCGGCTTTAATTCCGATGATGAACTTTTAAAATTAGTAGAAAAAGACATTTCTTAAATAACTAACTCATTTTCTTTTTTGAGTTGAGCTTGATATAACTTGTAGTAAACACCTTGCTGATTTTTAAGTAATTCTTNGTGCTTACCAACCTCAATAATTTTTCCTTTATCCATTACAATTATTTTGTCGGCTTTCATAATTGTGCTTAATCGGTGAGCTATAATAATTGATGTTCTATTCTTCGTAATTTTATCAATTGCTTTTTGAATTAATATTTCTGAGTCAGTATCAATTGATGAAGTAGCTTCATCTAAAACTAAAATTTGGGGATTTTTTATGTATGCTCTTAAAAAAGAAATTAGTTGCCTTTGGCCTGTTGATAAACCAGCTCCTCTTTCCCTAACATTATAGTTATATCCATCCGGCAAAGAACTTATAAAATCATCAAGTTCTATTTCTTTTGCAGCATCCTTTACCCTTAAAAATGAAATGTTAGTATTCTGTAATGTAATATTACTTAAAATTGAGTCTGAAAACAGGTGAATATCCTGTGATACAAATCCAATATTTTTTCTTAGAGATGAAATTGAATAGTCATTTATATTAATATTGTCAATGTAAATCGATCCTGAGTCTAATTCATAAAACCTATTTAGAAGTTTTATAATTGTTGACTTTCCAGAACCCGTAGCGCCAACAATTGCATTTGTTGAACCTGCACTTATTTCAATATTTAAGTTATCTAAAACCTTCTCCCCTTCGTTATAAGAAAAATTAACATTTTCATATTTGATTTGTCCTGTGATTTCATTAGCGGAAATTAATCCTTTATCAAAAATTTGTGAATCTGTATCCAATATCTTAAAGACTCTCTCTGCTGCAACCATTCCCATAAGTAAGGTATTAAACTTATTTGCAATTTGATTTAATGGTCTAAATAACATTGGTATCATCATTATAAATGCTGTCAATTCACCAATTGATGCAGTGTTATCGAGAACCGTATTCATACCCCCATACCATACGACTAGCCCCAANGTTAATGAAGAAAATATTTCTGCTACTGGAAAGAAAATAGAATTGTACCAGACTGTTTTTAACCAAGCTTTTTTGTGTCTTTCATTTATTTCTTTGAATTTTTCATACTCAATTTTTTCCCTTGCAAATAATTGCAAGACATTCATTCCCGTTACCCTCTCCTGAACAAATGAATTTAAGTTAGCCACTTCATTTCTAACTTCATCAAAGGCTAACTTCATATATTTTTGAAAAATTTTAGTTGCTAAAAGTATGAATGGTAATGAAATAAAAACAATTAAACTTAATTCCCAATTCATATAAATCATAACAATCGCAACAATCAACATCTTAAGCATATCACTGATAATCATGAATAGTCCTTGCCCAAAAATATCAGCAATTCTTTCCATGTCTGTTACAGTTCTTGTGATAAGAATTCCGACAGATGATTTATCGTAATATTTCATCTTAAAACCTTGAATATGATCAAATAATTTTACCCTGATATCTTTTACAACAGATTGACCTAAAAGTCCGGCATTAAATATGAACGAGTAATTACTAATTACCTCTAATAGTAATAAAGAAATCATGAGAATTATGTATTCAACAAAAAAATCGTAGTTGGATGCAGTAAGATTTTCATCAACTATTTTTTCTAATACAACAGGTCTAAGTGCTCCAAATATAGAAAGGCCAAAAACTGAAATAATTGAAGTAANAAAAATACTCCTNTAAGATTTNATATACCTTAATAATCTTTTAAAAAGAGTTAAATTATATACTTTAATTTTATTACTCATTTANAAAAATATTTTTAGGNTATTCAACCCTTGTTAAAAATAAACCATGAGCTGGTACAGATGGNCCAGCATATATTCTGTCTGATTTATCAATAATTTCTTTAAGTTTATCTGTAGATATTTTATGCAACCCAACATCTAAAATTGTTCCAATTATTGCGCGAACCATATTTCTTAAGAACCTATTTGCGCTAATAGTAAAAATTACTTCTGATTTTTTTGCTTCATATTCAAAATTAGCAATACTACATTCATAGTTTGTCACATCTGTTCTGGATCTACAAAAGGATTTAAAATTAGTGTTCACTTTAATTATTTCTATTGCTTTATCAATCTGATCAAAATTTAGTTTTTTTGTAAAATGATACTTTGTGTCAGAGTTAAATACATCCTTTTTGGTTGTTAAAAAATATTTATATTCCCTTAAGGTAGCATCAAATCTTGCGTGAGCTTTATTATGAACTCTGAATACATTGTTAATGACGATATTTTTATCAAGAAAAGAGTTTAGTTTAAAAATTAAACCATTTGCGTCAAAATTTTGATCGAAGTCAAAATGGGCGTACATCTGTAATGCATGAACTCCTGTATCTGTCCTCCCAGCCCCAACTATTTTTAACTGCTTATTTTTTAGAACTAACTGTAATGAATTCTCAACAGTCTGTTGAATAGTTATTGCGTTTGGTTGACTTTGCCATCCATGATATTCAGAGCCATTATAAGAAAGTTCAATAAAATATCTCAATCTATTTGTAAATTTGTCTAACAAATATATGCTTAATAATTATTTAAAATTAATTTGAAAAAAATTCTTCTAATATCAGATACTCACGGATATATTGATGACAAAATTTTATCCTATTGTAAATCAGCGGATGAGGTTTGGCATGCTGGAGATATCGGAAATATTGAAGTTATCGATAAAATTAAGCAGCTNAAACCGGTAAGGGGCGTATATGGNAATATAGATAATCATTTGATAAGAAAGGAGTTTCCTCTTGATAATAAATTTAANTGTGAAAATATTAAAGTTTGGATAACACACATCGGTGGCTATCCAGGCCGTTATAACAGAAGAATTTCTGATTGCTTAAAATCAGAAGAAGTAGATTTGTTTATATGTGGCCATTCTCACATCTTAAAAGTAATAAATGATAAGACACATAAGCTTCTTCATATAAATCCAGGTGCAATTGGTAAACATGGATTTCACAATAAAAGAACCATGGTAAGATTTAATATTAACGGGGAAAAAATTGAAAATTTAGAAATTATTGAGTTTAATAGATAATCATCTAATTCTATCAAGAGAATTAATTAATTCGTTGTCTCTCTTAATATATTTCAAGGCTAAGAATAAAAGATAACNACATAAAAACGGATTAACTATCGCTGCATACATCAATAATTCTAAAAATTTAGAAGGCATAAGNTCTGTTAAATAACTTAAGCAATTATAGAAATAAAAAATCGTAAATAAACTCATTACTAGGCTAAATCTAAAACCTAATTGTGTTAATTTAATCTGTAATTTTCTGTTTTTAAATATAAAAATCGAAACAAAAGANATTCCCGAAATAATTAAAGGTATGAATGAAATAGAGATTAAAACCGTATTGATATATTCAGAACCGTTAAATATGTTTATAATCACAGGGTAACCTTTCTCATACCATTCTAAGCCAAAAAGCCAATAGGAAAAGTAAAAAACCGAAGTAAGAAGTAGAAATATTGTTTGAACTCTTTGTATCATTTATTAATTTTATTGTACAAATTTAACAGAAATAAAAAAAAATTAGGTTGATTTTAAAATAATGTCGTATAATTGTAGCAGATTTTACTGGTTCAGAGGTAATTTCGATCTTCAAAGATTACATTCCAAAAAAATAAAAGCTCAAAAATGAGCTAATTTTCAAAAATAATTTAACAATAAAAAATGTTTGAAATTTCAAAATTAAAAGAAAAAAAACTTTCTGAGTTACAAGAGATTGCTGAAGAGTTAAAAATCTCTAAATATAAAACTTTAAAAAAATTAGATCTNGTATATAAAATTNTAGATCATCAAGCTTCNAACCCTGATGAAAAGGANTCGGATAAAAAAAATTCACCAAAACCAAGTTTTGATCGTAAAAATAGATCCAATACNAAGAGGAATAATGANTCCAATTCAAATGATGAGGTGAATGATGATAAANCTGAAAAAAAATCTAATAACCATNCAAGAGATAANAGAAATCGNAAGCCAAAAGGTGAACCAAATGGTAATAGAGATACNAGAAATAGATATAAAGAACCAGANTTTGAGTTTGATGCAATAATNGAAAGTGAAGGTGTTCTTGATATAATGCAAGACGGATATGGTTTTTTAAGATCATCTGATTACCACTATTTATCATCTCCTGATGATATCTATGTATCTCAATCTCAAATTAGATTATTTGGATTAAAAAAAGGTGATACTGTACTTGGAAATGTTAGACCTCCAAAAGAAGGTGAAAAATACTTTCCTCTTATNCAGGTAAATAAAATTAATGGGCTTGATCCTAAAATAGTNAGAGATCGAGTCTCATTTGAGCATCTTACTCCACTTTTTCCTGATGAAAAATTCAATCTTGCCGATAAAAATAACACTATTTCAACTAGAGTAATCGATTTATTTTCTCCGATTGGAAAAGGTCAAAGAGGTATGATTGTATCTCAACCCAAAACAGGTAAAACAATGCTTTTAAAGGATGTAGCTAATGCTATTGCTGCTAATCATCCTGAAGTATATCAATTAATATTATTAATTGACGAAAGACCTGAGGAGGTTACCGATATGCAGAGAAATGTTAAAGGTGAAGTTATAGCTTCCACCTTTGATAAAGAGGCTAATGAACATGTAAGAATTGCTAATATAGTTCTTGAAAAGGCAAAGAGATTGGTAGAGTGTGGATATGATGTTGTGATATTGCTTGATTCAATAACAAGACTTGCAAGAGCATATAATACAGTTCAACCAGCTTCAGGAAAAATACTTAGTGGTGGTGTAGACGCAAATGCTTTACATAAGCCAAAAAGGTTCTTTGGAGCAGCAAGAAATATCGAAAATGGCGGTTCACTTTCAATTATAGCGACAGCTCTTACAGAAACTGGATCTAAAATGGATGAAGTTATTTTTGAAGAATTTAAGGGTACCGGTAACATGGAACTTCAGCTCGACAGAAATATTGCAAATAGAAGAATATTCCCAGCTATTGATCTTACATCATCAAGTACAAGAAGAGATGACTTATTATTAGATGAAAAAACTGTTCAAAGAATGTGGGTGATGAGAAAGTATCTTGCTGATATGAACCCAGTTGAGGCGATGGAATTTATAAATGACAGGTTCAAACAAACTCTTAATAACGAGGAGTTTTTGATTTCAATGAATGGCTAATTTTTCTGAAATATAATAGCTTCTGTGCGTTTATTTATTATTACTTTCTTATTAATTTTTTATAATGCGAATGCACAAAAAACGGAGAAGATAGTTTTTAAGAGTGCAAACCCCTTTGCTTTAAGTGATATAATTACAGACCTCGAAAACCAGCAAGAACAAGAAGTTTTCGGAAAACTAACCTTTCCTAATGATTCATTTGATGTGAAAAAAAAATACCCTTTGATTATTGGGGTTGCTGGAAGCTTAGGATGGAGAAAACATCATTATGAGTACATGAAAATGTATCAGGAAAATGGTTTTGCAACTTTTGAACTTAATAGCTTTCAAAGCAGAAATATAGTATCAACCGTTGGCTCTCAGGTTGAAATAACAACAGCTACAATGATTTTGGATGCCTACAAGGCTTTTGAAAAATTAGCAAAACATCCAAATATCGATNNAGAAAAAGTATCTATAACCGGCTGGAGTTTAGGTGGTGCAGTTACATTATTTTCAGCCTGGAAACCAGTGAAAGAAGCTATAACTTCGGATTTAAAATTTGCATCTCACCTAGCCTTCTATCCACCTTGTTTTTTTGACCCTGAAAATACTGAATTTACAGATTCACCTATTCATATTTTAATTGGCGAACTAGATAATTGGACGCCAGCAGACCCATGCCGTAACTTTGTAAATAAAATTTCTAACAAGTCAAATGTAGATTTAACTATATATACAAATTCACATCACTCTTTTGACAGTGAAGAACCAGTTACGTTTAATGAAAAAGGGTATAGTTTTAAAAACTGTCTTTTTAAATTAAGTAAGGAAGGGGATGTTTTGATGAATTACTTACATTTACCAATGTCATCACCAATCATGCAAAAAATTGGGTTTTTGTTCTGTGTTGAAAGAGGAGTAAACTTGGGTGGAAATCCTGAAAGCAGGAAAAGGGCGTTTGAATTCTCCAAATATTTTATGAAAAAAACTCTACTAGAGAATTGAAAATAATGTCTAGTTTATTTCTTTAAGCCACTGGCATGCTTTGCAAAATTTGCCTTTAAGTTTGCAGCTTTATTATCGTGGATTATATTATTTTTTGCCAGCTTATCAATCATTGAAGTTAATGAAGGTAATTCCTTTTCAGCNTCTTTCTTTTTAGTTATTTCAAAGAATTTTTTCATAGCAGTTCTGGCAGTCTTATGCTGGTATCTGTTTCTTTGTTTTTTTACTTCGCTACTTCTAATTCTTTTGATAGCTGATTTATGATTTGCCATAATTATTTAAATTTTGTAGCCCGTAGGGGAATCGAACCCCTCTTACCAGGATGAAAACCTGGCGTCCTAGCCGATAGACGAACGGGCCAATTATTGTTTAACAATAGTTGCGCGTGCAAAAATACAACTATTTTTAAATGTTACAACTTCTTGAAAGAAAAATGTAAAATAATTACTAATAGGCTTTAGCAAATAATACTCTTTGGGATGAAGGATTTCCTGAAAAGACACATTTACCAGGAATATTGTTTTCTTCAGGTATACATCTTATGGTAGCTTTTGTTAAATCTTTTATTTTATTCTCTGTTTCATCAGTCCCATCCCAATGAGCAGATATAAAACCACCTTTATTTTCTAAGGTTGTTTTAAAGTCTTCAAAATTTTCGACTTCGGTTATGTTATTATCTCTAAAATTTTTGGCTTTATCAAAAAGATTTTTTTGGATTTCGTCAAGTAATTTTGATACAAAATCTAAAGATTCTTCAATTTTTATAAATTGCTTCTCAAGTGTATCCCTTCTGAATATTTCAATTGATTTTTTTTCTAAATCCTTTGGTCCGATTGTAATCCTGACAGGAACTCCTTGGATTTCGTGTTGAGCGAACTTTTCTCCGGGTCTTTTTGTATCACGATTATCAAATTTAGAACTGATACCTCTTTCGTTAAATTGATTTCTTAAATCCTCAACAACTTGGGTTATCGAATTTAATTGTTCTTCATTTTTATAAATAGGAACAAAAATTACCTGGTGAGGTGCTAATTTAGGTGGTAGAACTAGACCTCTATCATCGCTGTGAGTCATAATTAAAGCTCCCATAAGCCTTGATGAAACACCCCAAGAAGTAGCCCAAACATAATTTAATTGTCCATCTCTATCAGCAAACTTAACATCAAAAGCTTTAGCAAAATTTTGCCCTAAGAAATGTGAAGTACCTGCTTGCAGTGCTTTACCATCTTGCATTAAAGCTTCAATGCAATAGGTTTTTTCAGCTCCTGCAAAAGTTTCATTTTTTGATTTGACTCCCTTAATAACTGGCATAGACATATATTTTTCAGCAAAATCTGCGTATAAATTATTTATCATAACAGTTTCTTCTAATGCTTCATTTTTTGTTTCATGTGCGGTATGTCCTTCCTGCCATAAAAACTCAGCTGTTCTTAAAAATAATCTAGTTCTCATCTCCCATCGAACAACATTAGCCCACTGATTGATCAAGATTGGTAAATCTCTATATGACTGAATCCAATTTTTATATGTATTCCATATAATTGCTTCACTAGTTGGTCTGATTATAAGCTCTTCTTCAAGTTTAGCTTTAGGGTCAACCCTGAGTTTTCCCTTGTTATCAGGATCATTTTGGAGTCTATAATGAGTTACAATTGCACATTCTTTGGCAAAACCTTCAGCATTTTTTTCTTCAGCTTCAAACAAACTTTTAGGGACAAAAAGCGGAAAATAAGCGTTTTCATGACCTGTTCTTTTAAACATCTTATCTAATTGTGATTGCATTTTCTCCCATATTGCATATCCATATGGCTTAATTATCATGCATCCTCTAACAGCAGAATTTTCAGCTAATCCAGCCTTGACTACAAGCTCATTATACCACTTCGAATAATCTTCTTCTCTGCTAACTAATTTTTTATCCATTTTTTGTAACTTGGCATAAGAATTGGACTTCTTATTGCATAGATTGCAAATCTAATTAATTTTAGAATGTTCAACAATTAAAATTAAAGATATGGACCTTAAAAATTTTTACAGCATAACTAAACCAATATATTTTATACTAATCGCGTTAGTTATTTCNTCGTGTGGAACATATCAATACAGTGGAAATGTTAATGATGGAATATACAATTCAAATATTTCATCTGAAAATGCTGTAGTTGTTGAAACTAAAGAAGTAAACAATAAAGCAAACAACGATTATTATAAATCTGCATTTAGTGAAAAAGCACTTATATACTCTGAGTCAGAGTCTAGTGATCAACTATTTACAGATGTTGAAAACTACAGAACCTCTGATAATGACTCTATCAGAGAAAACTATGGCCCATGGGGTGATTATAAGGACTCTGTTGTAATAAATATTCATTCCTATCACAACGATGGTTTTTGGTCCAGATGGAGATACCCTAACTGGATGTGGAATTACGGATATGGCTATGGCAATGTGTGGGGNTACGGATATAATAACTTTTGGTCAAGACCATACCCATATTATGGGGGTTTTTATGATCCATTTAATCCTTTTTGGGGATATTACGATTCTTTTTACTACGGATATGGATACGGATATGGATACCCATACGGTTATTATTCTTGGTGGAGACCATACAACTCTTGGTATAACTACAGCCCTTATGGCAGAAATCTAAATACTAATATATCATTTGTCAGTGGTAGAAGAGGTTCAAGAAATGCGCTTTCATCAAGATCAAATAATATTTCTAATTCAAATATCAGAGATAGATTCAACAGAACTAGCTCTAATACCCTAAGTGATAGGTTATCAAGAATAGACAGAATTAATAGCTCTGCTAGGGTTAATCCAAATATGTACAATAAACCTTTTAACTCTGCTGGATCTTCAAATAGCTTATCAAAACCCCGTACTGACGGTGGTGATTATAATAATTCTAGACCTAGTGGTAATTATTCTAAACCAAGTAATAACTACTCTAGACCAAGTAATAATAATTATAAGCCATCCGGAAGCTCAAATTATTCAAGTCCTAGCTACTCTAGACCAAGTTCTGGATATAGCCCATCATCAAGCTCATCATTTTCAAGAGGTGGTGGAGGTATGTCGTCAGGATCAAGTTCATCTAGAGGTGGTAAATCTGGTAGATAATATTTAAATTTTTTCTTATGAGTTATAAATTAAATCTTCTTTTAATTTCTATGCTTACTACATGTGGCATTATGTATTCGCAAAATATTAATGATGCACTAAATTATACTGACAATTCATATCAAGGAACAGCCAGGTTTAATTCAATGAGCGGTGCTTTCGGGGCGCTAGGTGGAGACNTGAGTTCAATTGCAGTAAATCCTGCCGGATCTGCAATTCTTAGCAATGGTTATTTTTCTTTAAGTTTTGGAACTGATAACAAATCTGGTCAGGCTAATTTAATTAGCTCTTCAAACAATTTTGATAAAAGCAACTTTACATTAAATCAAATTGGCGGAGTTATAAATTTTGAAAATTTAGACGGAGATAAAAAATGGAAAAAAATTTCTGTTGGTATTTCATACAACCAGTCGAAAAATAATTTTAATGAATATTCGGTTTTTAATGTAACTAATAACAANTCGATTGATAGTTATTTTTTAAATAATGCTGATGGACTAAGGTTAGACCAAATATCAGCTTTTGAAAATGAAAGCATCACNGATGCATATGTTGATATTGGTAATGTTTATGGTTANGGNCATCAACAAGCTTTTTTAGGATATGAGTCCTTTATTATTGANCCNGTAGAATTTAATGACANTAANAGTTCCTATTATTCAAATGTTCCGGCTGGAACATTTAATCAGAGTTATAGTTCNATTTCAAGAGGCTACAATGGAAAACTTTCGTTCAACTTGGGTTTTCAATATGACAATAATTTATATTTTGGAGTTAATTTAAATAGTCATTTTATTGATTATGATAATTACACTATTCTGAATGAAACAAATAATAATGGTGATACTGGTCAATTTAGAGTAAATGGAATATATTTTGAGAATAGACTTTCTACGTTTGGAGAGGGATTCTCTGCGCAATTTGGTATGATAGCAAAAGCTTCGAATGTTTTGAGATTTGGTTTTACATATGATACACCAACATGGTATACTATTTCAGAAGAAACAAGTCAATATCTTGAAACATCAATTATTGATGAAGAAGATAATATTTCCTTGTTGGTTACAAATCCAAATGCTATTAATATATATGAAGATTATACATTAAAATTACCTTCCAAGATTACTGCAAGTACTGCATTAGTTTTTAAGAATTTCGGTTTATTCAGTTTTGATTATTCTAGAAGAGATTACAGTTCTATTAAATTTAAACCTCAAAATGATATACACTTTTCTAATTTAAATCAAGAAATTATACAGAGACTTGAAGACGTGAATACATATAGGTTTGGAACGGAGATACTTGCTGACAGATTAAGTTTTAGAGCAGGTTATATGATTGAGGATTCACCATACAACTCATCAGCCGTTTCAGAATTTGAAAATATTGATGACTCTACTAATGGATTCTCTCTAGGTTTAGGATATAAATTAAATGATACTGTCATAGATTTATCATTTGTAAAAATCAACTCTTCAAAGTACAAAAGACTTTACGATACTGGCTTAACAAATCAGATAAATATTGACTCAGATAATACGACTGTAACAATTTCTGTTTCAACAATTTTCTAGTTAAGTAATTAGGTTTTTATCTTTTCAGGCTAAAGTGTGCTCTAAAGGTTTTGATAATTTCCGTACCTGGTTCTTCATATTTCACGCTGAACCAATAGTCAGTTGCTGGTAATGGTTTTCCGTTAAATGTACCATCCCAACCTTCGCTTAGTGGGCTTAGTTGTTTTAGTAATTTACCGTATCTATCAAAGATGTATATAGTTGATAGAGGTCTGGTATCAATACCTATGATTTGCCAAGTGTCATTATATCCGTCTCCGTTAGGGGTAAAGAATCTTGGGTAATCAATAACTAATACAGACTTAGTTCCGATTCCACAGCCATTTAAGTCTCTAACAGTAACTATGTGTTCACCTGGACTAACATCGGTAAATGTTCCATCTAATTGCCATGGTCCNTCATCTAATCTATATTCATAATCACCACTTCCAACCGCATTTGCTTCTATTACATGCTCTTCTGCAAAGGCAAGCGTAGTAACTACTGCTTCTACAATAGCGGGTGAGCTAGGGATTACTTCTGTTGTAACTTCTTTTCTACAGCCAGTCAATATATCAGTGGCTACAGCTGTGTATATTCCTCCCATTAGCGGAGTATGTGCTGCTGTGGTAGCTTCTAAGTCTCCCATTGGATTGATCCATTCAAAAGTATACTCATTAACAGGGAGATCGATTAACATTACTGTTGGNCCTATTAATTCCGTTCCGTTTACATCAACACAAGCCATATAGCTATCTTCTAGGGTAAATTCTGGAAGTAAATTAACCAGTAAGGTTGCATCTGTAATATCATAACATTGATCATCTACATTAGTATCATTATCTACTCTAACAAAAATAGTTTGAGGGTTAGAAGTGTTTTCAAAGCTTGTTGGTAATGGGTTCGTAGAAGCTTCTGCATCTTCTATAGTGGCATAGTAAGTTACTGTAAAGTTTACAGGGTCTTGTCCATCTAAAATCTGCGCATCTAAGTCTGTTAGATTAAACTGAGCAAAACCATCATTAGCTGTATTTGGATCATCACATATTATAAGTTCTGCAGGTACTCCATCACCATTTGCAATAGCTGCTTCCTGTACTTCTATGTTAAAGCCAGCTCCTGTAATATTACATCCTGTTAGATTATTGGTGATATTTACAAAGAGTTGCTGTGGGTTTGTAAGATTTGTATAAGGACTAACCAGTGCATTTTCTCCATTATCTGCATCTTCTTGTGTTTCGTGATAAGTTACCGTAAAGTTTGCAGGATCTTGAGCACCTAACAATTCACTTGTAACAGTTTCCAGATCAAAGTCAAAGAACCCATCTGTATTTATCTCACAGGCAATTACATCAGGAACATCTCCAATATCTGGTAAAGGATTTACTATAATATCAAAGGTAACAATGGTAAAGCATCCTGTAGTATCATTAGTTACCCTTACATAGATTGTTTGTTGTCCTAGTTCTATATTAGTATAAGTAGTAGGATTTACAATAGGATCTATTTCATCGGTAGCATTTTCTAAAGACTCGTAATAAGCTGCACTTACCCCAAGTTCTCCGTTAATGATATATGCCTCGTTAATAGTAATATCAAAGACTTCTATCTGGTCGCCTGGATTATCATAATCGCATAATTCAATATCTTCAGCATCTGTACTTGGTGTTGGATTTGGTAATACTCTTATTGTTAAAGTCGTATAAGCAATACACCCTTCTATATTTACAACTGCTACGTGTAATGTTTGTGGATTAGCAGCATTACCAGCAATAGCAGTATTTGTATATGCTTCAGGATTTTCAATAGCATTTGTTCCAGCTAAGGCATCTTCTTGAGTTTCATAATAAATAACCTCCCAATCTATATTACCCGCTGTTATTTCATCATTCTTAACGGTTAGATCAAACTCTGTGGTTTCATCAGCAACTTCGTCATCACACTCTTCTAATGCTGTAGGCTGTACAATCACAGGAGGAAGAGCAACAATAAGATTAAATTCACCGATACTTACACAGTCATTATTAAGATCTTCAAGTCTTACAAAAATAGTCTGTGGATTGGTTAAGTTTTGATAACTAGTGGTGTTTACAATAGGATTTTCTCCCGTTTCTGCATCTATGAGTGTCTCATGATAAGTTAAATCAAAGTCTGTAGTACTTTGTTCTCCAAAGATATCTTCATCTCTTTGACTTAAATCAAATACAGTAATGCCATCATAATCATCGTCACAAACAACAATATCTTCTATAATCAACGGTAGCTCTGGTGAAGGAATCGTAACTAGTTCTTGCTCAACTATAGTAAAGCAACCCGTGACAATATTTTCAGCTCTAACAAATATGATTTGACTATCTGGAACAATATTGTAATAAGGACTAATAATAGGATCTATAGCATTCTCTGCATTGGTTGTTGTCTCATAATAGGATAGTACAATGTCTAATTCTCCATTAATAATATCT